>Ga0316601_100000331_pt1 | contig 19606 bp, 15 predicted proteins | sample OWC_soil_day5_no_FD_207663 | JGI IMG/M metagenome (GOLD analysis project Ga0316601, IMG submission 207663) | Wetland soil microbial communities from Old Woman Creek delta, Ohio, United States - OWC_soil_day5_noCT | ecosystem: Environmental > Terrestrial > Soil > Wetlands | place: USA: Ohio... | reverse complement strand
TTCGATCTGCCGCACGGCGCCATCGACTCGCAGGCGCGGTGGAGGGCAGTCCTGCCGTGTGCTTCCCAGTGAGAAGACCGCAAGCTCGGTGTCGGCCACCTGAGCAGCGACCGACTGGGCGTCCGGGGCGAATGCCACCGCTCCGTAACCGGCAGCCGGTCTCGTGGCCTCGGGCAGCCGCGGGCCGAGGGCGAACGGACGGAGCTGCACGATGCCTCGCAGGCTGTTCTCGATCTTCTCCTCGATCTTCGCGCCCGCCTCAGCGGACGAGCCAAGACGACGCGAGAAGCGCTCGGCCTGCAGCGTCAACAGCGCGGCCAGACCGTGGTCGTTCAGGCGCCAGCGCGCCTGTGACGCATCCGACAGGAGTCTATGGATCCGTACCTGGGTCGCAGTGTCGCTGAGCTGAAGCGATTTCTGCGCGAGCTCAAGGTACATCTGCCCGAGCTTGTCGCGCGAATCTGCGAGGTCGAGATTGCGTTGCTCGAGCACGGCGTTCATCCGCCACAGCGTGGACGCCGCCAACATGGCCACGAGTCCCGTCAACGCGATCGTCAGCCACAGTCCCTTTCGCAGCCGGGCGCGGTCGCGCTCTTTCCGGCACCGTTCCAGGGAGTCGGCGATCAGCGCCCTGTCGGCGTCGGTGAGGGCAGCCGGGTTCTCCTCGGCCCAGGCCTCGACCAGGGACAGGTCGCGGCCGGTCAGCACGGCGGCCTCCTGCTTGGTTGCCCCGCCGGCGGCCGCGTGGCCCGTCGGCTCGACCAGGTGACGGTGCAGGATACGCAGGGGCTCCGACTGCGCCTGGTACCAGGCCCGGTTGTCCTCCTGGATGGCGTCTACCAGCCGGTCGTGGGCGATCTCGTACCAGAGCGTCCCCCGGCGGAGCTCCGAGCGCAGCAGGTAGTGCCCTTCGAGGTGCTTGACGACGGCATTGGGGAGGCCCTCCGTGGCGCTGCGCCCCTCGTGGACCTGGTCCCGCAGTCCGCCAGGGGTAATCAGCTTCGCCTCGAGCCAGTCCCGGATCTGCCGTTCCTTGCAGCCGGCTGCGACCGCCGCCGGCGATCTCGCGACGGCCTGGATCGCGTCGCGGTAATACGCGGCCAGGGCCTCGTTTACAGTACCGGCCGTGTCGATCATCCCGGCGGCGACCTGCTGCGTACCGTCCGGCAGGCCTTTCCAGAGTCGGTCGCAAACGACCTGCAGGTGAAGCGGCTCCACGTAAGCCGTGTGATACGTCGTACCGTCCGATTCGCGTACCAGCGTCAATTCGTCGATGAGCCGCTGGAGCGCTTCCGGGTCGAAGCGCAGGTCTAGCGGCGTGGCCGGCCTGGCGATGGCCTCTTTCGCCTGTTCGTGGGTCAGGAGCTCGAGTCGGTAGCGCGTGCCGAGCCGGGTCGGCAGCAGGTCGAGGTAGGGATCGAGGCCGGCGATGTGCTCCTCGCGCATCGCAATCAGCGCCCATCGCTCCCGGTTCTGCAGCGCCACGCCGAGCTGGCGAAGGAACTCCTGCTTTGCGGGCTGGTCGCGGGGGTTTTGGGTGAGGAGCTCCTCGAACTGATCGAGGACGATGAGGGTCGGTCTCGGGTCGCCGCGAATCCAGGAGCGCTGCGTCAGATAGCTGTCGAGACTGATGTCCCCGAGATCGGTGAGGGCGGGTACGTCCGCCGGGCGTCCCTCCTCCCAATAGCCGACCAGACTCGCCACGTAGGGATTGACGGACGTCGTCGCGACCGGCCGGTCCGCTTTGCCCGATACTCTCGCCGGTGGCAGGACCTGAAAACCGTCGCCCGGGAGCCGTCCGAGCTCGCTGTCGAGCCCGGCTTGGATCAGCGATGTCTTGCCCGCGCCAGAGGGCGAGTAGAGGACGACGATGCGCTCTGCCGCGAGGAGACGGACCAGCTCCCGGGCCTCTTGGTCTCGCCCATGGAAACGGGGGCTGTCGCCCTTCTCGAATGCGCGAGGACCTACGTACGGGCTCGGCCTGTCCATCATCCCCGACCCTCGCCCGGACGGCCGCTGTTCCAGTGCGTCGTCAGGTCCCTGAGGAAGTCCTGGGCGGTTCCCCAGTAGACGTTGATCTCCGTATCGCCCAGCTCCGCGAGATAGTTCTCGAGGTACTCCCGGGCACGCTCCGGCTCCGTGACCTGGTCGTCATCGGGGTCGACCTGCACCGCCACGTGCATCAATCCGCGCTTGCGAAGCCGGGCACCCTCCTGGGCGAGGAGGGTGCGAAGCAGCACCCGAAAATCCCAGTCGTACATCCTGAAACCCAGAAACAGAAGGCTCGAGCTGGTCAGGCGGGAACGCAGCAGGGGCGACACGGCATCTCTGTCTCGCCAGAAATGAATGAGAAAGTCGAAGTAGTTGTCCTCGGTGAGAACGCTGTTTCCCAGATCGCCGAGCCGGCCGAAGAGGTGGTAGACGAGCGGCATTTCTGCCGACGGCTCCTCGTCCGCGAACGTCCCGAGGGCTTCACCGAGGCCGAGCACGATCTCACGGGGCTCCTTGCGCGGAACCGCCTTGCGCAGGGCGTTGCCGAGGAAGGAGTTGAGGCTGGCGGTGACATAGAGGGGGAACGGCAAAGAGGCCAGCAAGTTGTGAGGCTCGTCCGGGTCGTGAGAGAGGGCGCCGTCGGCGACCGCGGACAGGAGCTCGTCGAGAGGCAGCTTTCGCTGCTCGGTGGTGAGGAGGTGCCCGAAACGACCGAGCACGAAGGCCCTCAGCTGCGCTTCGTACTGCACGTACAGGAACGCCTCCCCGTAAATGCTCGCCACGTACTGGGCCACCTGGGGGAGGCTCGTCCTCTGATAGAGCGCCATTGGGTAGTGGTAGCTGTCTGCCCATGCCAGCGCTATGTCGGAACGTGCACGCGCGACAGTGTCGTTGAGGTCCGGTCCCAGGATGGGAATGCATGCCCCTTTCCCAATGAGGGACAGCAGTGTCGTCCATGCCGCCGGCTTCGTCTCCTCGGTGAACCGGGCGACATACCAGACCCGGGCCGTGCGCAAGCCTGAGATGAGGACCGGAGCCCATTGCTGGCCCGTTCCGCCGATGGCCGCGCATGCCCCGTGCAACGCGAGATCCATCCGCCCATCGGTCCGCAGCGCCTCGAAGAACCTCTCCAGAAAGCGATGCCAGATGGCGCGCTCGAGGGGAGCCTGGGCGGTCAGTACGCCGGCGACCCCCGTCTCGGCCAGCTCACAGGACTCTCGCAGCAACGACAGCCACCCCGCGTTCGAGCCCGCGGACCGAGGCGTCCCATTGCGAACGACGGGGCAGAGGATCACGAGCCTCGGCGGCGACTCCAGCTCATGAAAAGCCTCGGCCAGCGGCAGGTCCTGGAGCTGAGCTGACCAGCGCCTCAGGTCGGAGACTCCCGCCTGCGTCCCGAGACCCGCGCGTGGCACGCCGACGCAGAGGTACAGGACGTCGGTCGGCGTGACCCGCAGATGACTCTTCAGGAATTCCAGGGTCACGTAGCCCTGGACGTCGACGTGTTCGACTCCGCTCGCCTGCAGCAACGATCCGACCGCCCGTATTTCCTCAAGGCACGGGTCCGACGGGGTCACGCCCCCCGAAAGGTCGAGCCAATCCTTGATCCCCGCGACGAGCAGGGCGTCGTGCAGCATGCCGGGCCGGCGGCGGATGTCGCGCCGGGCACGTACGTCCGCTCCGGCATAGCGCACGAGGTAGGTCGACTCGTACGAGAGTGCGTTGTCTTCGGGGAGGCCGAGCCCCAGGAGCTCCCAGGGCAGGCAGTGCAATTCCCGCGCAGAGGCATCCACGGCGAGTCGAAGACGCAGCGGCAGGCCGAGCTGCGTGGCGACGGCTCTCGCTCGTCGCAAGAACTCCTGCTCCGCGGCGGCGGGGAAAAGAAGACCGCGCAGGCGTTCGGAGTATGTCCCGGGGTCCTCGATGGCGAGGAGCTCGTCCAAGTCGAATGCGGCGCAGTGCCCGAGTGGCGCGGGGGCTTCGATCTCGGAACCGCCCGAGTGGGTGAAGGCGAGCTCGACGCTGTAGCGTTGCCACTCCCGGTGGGAGAGGCGGACCTCGAGGACGGCGTAGTCGTCCTCACGCGCGGGCGATACGGCCAAGACCCGGGTCTGCCGGTCGCCCGGGCGGCCATCTTGGTCGTTGCCACCGCTGCGTCCGGTGGTTTCACCACTCGACGCCGGCGGCCAGACCTCGCTGAGCAGCCGCGCGATCTGCGTGGTGAGGTCCGCGAGATCGCGCTCCTGCTCCGGCGCGCTGCCCCCGGCGACCGAGTCCCGGCTCTTTGGCCTGGCCTCGATTCCCTTCAGATGCGGGTTGAGCTGCCAGGCGCACGGCGTTATGACCAAGGGCAGAATCGCCTGCAGCCTTTTCTGCTGCCGGCGCTCGAGCAGTGCCGGTAGCTCCTTCTCCTGGATGAACGCGGAACTGAGGAAATTCGCCGAAACGAGCAGGACGGCGATGCGGGCGTCATCGAGGGCCGCCAGGATCTCCGCGGGCCAGTCGTCCCCGTGGCGAAGGCTCTCGTCGCTCCATGCGGCCACCAGCCCCTCGCCACGAAACACACCGAGGTGGGCCTGCAGACGATCGAGCCAGTCGCGGTCCTTGTGGCTGTAGCTGACGAAGATGGTCGCACGGCTCACGGTCGCTCACCCCCACCAGACGCCGCGACTCGTTGTCCGATCTCACCCGCGAAGACCGAGGCCCGGACGCCGACCGGGCTGCTGCTTCGAGCGGGCGTGGTGCCACCCCTGGGCCGCGCGGGCCGCACGCCGGATTCCCGCGTGTCAGGTTCGAGTATAGCAACGCGATGCGGGCTGGCCGGTGTGCGTGCGTTGCCAACCTGCGCGCCGCGCCTGGCGGAGGCAACGCGCAGGGCGGCGATCGGCGGGACCACCGTGGACCCTGCGCACGTCCCGGTGACGGGAGATGCCGTCGCGGACCCGGCACCGTCCCCGGGCCTGGCGCGAGGCCGACGAGCGCCGTGGCGCGACCACCGCGGTCCCTCTGTGCGCAGTGGGTGGATTGATTTGCGACCGATCGCCGCTACACTGGCGCCCGCTCGGTCGCTCGCGCGTTGCCAGTGCGCCGCGGCCGACCGGGCGGTGGTCGTGTTTCTGGTGGGCCGTGCCGGTCCCCCCGCAACGATACGCTGTGAACCCGGTCAGGCCCGGAAGGGAGCAGCCGCAGCAGCGGACTCGGGTGCCGGGGTGTGGCTGGCACGGACCGCCACCCTCTATGGGGTGGCTGGGGCCGCTCCTCGGCCATCGGTTACACTCCGGCGCAACCCCCGTACCGAGCCCGAGTCCGGATGTCCTACCTGGTCCTCGCCCGCAAGTGGCGCCCCCGCTCGTTTCACGAACTGGTGGGCCAGGAGCACGTCGTGCGCGCTCTCTCGAATGCCCTCGACCACCAGCGGCTGCATCACGCCTACCTGTTCACCGGGACGCGCGGCGTCGGCAAGACCACCATCGCGCGCATCCTGGCCAAGTCGCTCAACTGCGAGCAGGGAGCGACCTCGCGGCCCTGCGGCACCTGCAGCGCCTGCACCGAGATCGACGCCGGCCGGTTCGTCGACCTGCTCGAGGTGGATGCGGCGTCGAACACCGGAGTGGACGACGTCCGGGAGATCATCGACAACGCGCAGTACACGCCGGTGCGCGGGCGTTACAAGGTGTACCTCATCGACGAGGTGCACATGCTCAGCAAGCCCGCGTTCAATGCCCTGCTGAAGACGCTCGAGGAGCCGCCGCCGCACGTCAAGTTCCTGCTGGCGACGACCGATCCGCAGAAGGTGCCGGTCACCGTCCTGTCGCGCTGCCTGCAGTTCAACCTCAAGCGCCTGGCGCCGGAGCTCATCGCGGGCCAGCTCCGGAAGGTGCTGGGGGAGGAAGGGATCGCGTTCGAGGACGGTGCCATCGAGCTGATCGCGCGGGCCGCCGACGGCAGCCTGCGCGACGGCCTGAGCCTGCTCGACCAGGCGATCGCCTTCGGCGGCGGACAGGTCCTCGACGCCGATGTCCGGACCATGCTCGGCACGGTCGCGCGGGAGTCCGTCTTCGACCTCATCGAGGCGGTGGCGGAGGGCGACGGGGCCGGCCTGCTCGACGTGGTCGCGCGCCTGGCGGAGCAGGCCCTGGACTTCGCCGGCATACTCGCCGAGGTGCTGGGGAGCCTGCACCGGATCGCCGTGCTGCAGCTGGTCCCCGATGCCCCGGATGACGACCCTGGCGCGCGCCTGCGCGACCTCGCCGCGCGGCTGCCGCCCGAGGACGTGCAGCTCTACTATCAGATCGGGCTGCTGGGGCAGCGCGATCTGCCCTTCGCCCCGGACCCGCGCAGCGGCCTCGAGATGGTCCTGCTGCGCATGCTCGCCTTCCGGCCGGCGCCGGCAGAGAGCGCGACGGCGGCGCGGGACTCGGCACCGCGCGCCGCCGCGACGACGCCCGACAGTGAGCGCGTCCCGCCGCGGGCCCCGCCGACGGCGGCGAGTCAGGAACCGGACTTCGCGGACTGGCACGGCACGGTCGAGCGGCTCGGGCTCGGCGGCATGGCGCTGCAGCTGGCGCGCAACTGCGTCGTGGAGTCGTGGGACGGAACGCTGCTCACCCTGAGACTCGATCCGCAGCACGGCCACATGCTCGGCTCGCGCGCCGAGGAGCGGTTGAAGGACGCGATCGGCCGCCTGGTCGGTCGCCTGATCGGGCTGCGGATCGCCACGGCCCCGCTGACGGGCGAGACGCCGGCGCGGCGCGCCGAGCGTGCCGTGGTCGAACGCCGCGAGGCTGCACTCGCTGCCATGCGGTCCGACGAGGTCGTGCAGGCGCTGGCGCAGCAGTTCGACGCCCGCCTGCTCGAGGACAGCGTGCTGCCGTTGGACGATGGAGCGCCGGGGCCGGCGGGCCGGGACTGAGCAACAACCACGAGGAGTCACGATGAAAGGTGGCATCGGCAACCTGATGAAGCAGGCGCAGAAGATGCAGGCCGACCTGCAGCGCGCCCAGGAAGAGATCGCTCGCGCCGAGGTCACCGGCGAGTCGGGCGGCGGATTGGTCAAGGTGACGATGAACGGCCGCCACGAGGTCCGGCGCATCCAGATCGACCCCAGCCTGGTGGGCGACGACCGCGAGATGCTGGAAGACCTGGTGGCGGCGGCCTGTAACGACGCCACGCACCGGGTCGAGCAGATGACCCAGGAGCGCATGTCGGGCCTCACGGCCGGGATGACGCTGCCGCCTGGAATGAAGCTGCCGTTCTGACGTGTCCGCCGAGCCGCCGCTGCTGCAACGTCTCATCGAGGCGCTGCGCTGCCTGCCGGGCGTGGGTCCGAAGTCGGCGCAGCGCATGGCCTTTCATCTGCTCGAGCGCGACCGCGACGGCGGCCGGCGGCTGGCGGCGGTGCTGGCGGAGTCCATGGACCGCATCGGCCATTGCCGGCGCTGCCGCACCCTGAGCGAGCGCGAGGTCTGCGCCCTGTGCGCCAACCCGAGCCGCGACGACGGCCAGCTCTGCGTCGTGGAGACGCCCACCGAGGTCCTGGCGATCGAGCAGTCGACCGGCTACAAAGGGCGGTATTTCGTGCTCGGCGGTCGCCTGTCACCGCTGGACGGGATCGGTCCGCGCGAGCTGAGCCTGGACACCCTTCGGTCCCGGCTGGCGGAGGGCGCCGTGCGCGAGCTGATCCTGGCGACCAACCCGACGGTTGAAGGCGCGGCCACGGCCCACTACATCAGCGACATGGCAAGGGAGTTCGGTGTGCTGGTGACGCGGATCGCCCACGGCGTACCCTTGGGCGGCGAGCTGGACTACGTCGACGGCGGTACCCTGGCGCATGCCTTCGCGGGCCGGCACCGGATAAGCTGAGGCCGGGCGCCGCGGCTGCACTGCACGAGAGGGCGAATCCATGAGCAATTGCATCTTCTGTCGGATCGCGAGCGGGGAGATCCCCGCGACCCTGGTGTACGAGGACGACCACGTGGTCGGCTTCCGGGACCTGAACCCGCAGGCGCCGACGCACGTGCTGGTGGTGCCACGCCGGCACATCGCCACCCTGAACGACATCGCCGACGGCGATGCGGAGGTGGTGGGGCGGATGTACCTGGCGGCCAAGGCGGTGGCTGCCGCCGACGGGATCGCCGAGCGCGGCTACCGTACCGTCTTCAACTGCAATGCCGACGCCGGCCAGACCGTGTTCCACCTGCACCTGCACGTCCTCGGCGGGCGTGTCATGGACTGGCCGCCCGGATAGGGCGCGCATCCGCGAACGAGATTCCCCGCGCCGCGTCTCGATCCTCAGAAACTCTGTTAAGATTTAATTGCATGCGGCGCGAGCCCGTGCGGTTTTTTGGCGTGTTGACGACGCGGCGGGCGTGAGAGTCGAGACATCGATTGCGGCAAGACACGGCGGGTTGCTGATCCGCTGGACGCCGCCGGTTTCGCCCGTAGCCGCCGACGCCGGCACAGCGCCCGCGGTCATGCCGCCCGCCAGCTTCGCCCCGCATCGCCCCGCCGCCGCGCAACAGCTGGCGGCGGCGATCGCGGCCAGCACCGGGATCGACGCCACGGGACTGAGCCTGCGCGCCCGCCACGCCATGCAAGCCTACTCGATGGTCCGGGACGGCGACCGCCGCGAGTACCTCCACCGCGTCTTCGGACTCGAAGACCGGGCCTGAGCAGCCGCCGCAGTCGCCCTGGCGCAGCACGGGACCCGCGACGCAATCCAGGGCGTTGTTCCTGCGAAAGTTTCTGGCTTCGTCACCGCGCGGCGCGGCGCGCGATGGCGGCTCGATCCCCGGATTCCCGACCCCTGCGGATCTTGATGGCCCCGGCCGTGGCCGTCAGAATACCGCCCGTTCGCCGGCGCCCGTCTGACCGCCCGGCGCCGTACCGGCGCATCGGGCGGGACCGAGGCGGCCCCACTGTCGCGCCGGCCGTGGCCGACCCTGGACGGTCGACGGTCGGCCTTTCCACCATCGCCAGATTCGTCGAGCAGCATGAGCGTCACCGCACCACAGGGCCAGGCGGAGCAGGCCGCTTTCGAGCTGAGGGCCACGACCTTCACGCTGCCGACGCTTCGGCTGTTCAGCGCCGACCTCGGCGAGCTGACGGGGTTCCTCGAGACCAAGATCCAGCAGGCCCCGGAGTTCTTCCGCAACGCTCCGGTGGTGGTCGATCTCAGCCACCTGCGGGAGGCCGCGCTCGACTTCCCGCTGCTGGTGGGCCTCTTGCGCGGGCTCGGCCTGCTGCCCATCGGGGTCCGCGGCGGCAGCGAGCAGCACCGAGAGACGGCCCGACTGATGGACCTCGCGATCCTGGCCCAGGGCTCGCGCGGCCCCGCGGCCGCCGTCGCCTCGAAGGCGGGAATCGCCACGGCGGCGCCGCAGCCGGCCGCGGCGCCCCGTGCGGGCACCGACAGGCCGCAGCCCGTCGCGCAGGCCGCGCAACCGGCGGCGCAGCGCGCGGGGACCGACAAACCGGATCCTGTCGCGGCGCCCGGCTCGGCAGTCAGCGGCAAGCTCGTCACCCGGCCGGTGCGGTCGGGGCAGCGGCTGTACGCACAGGGCGGCGATCTCGTCGTCCTGGCGCCCGTCAGTTCGGGCGCGGAGTTGATGGCCGACGGCAACGTCCACGTCTACGGGCCGCTGCGTGGCAGGGCCCTGGCTGGCGTGAAGGGCAACGTCGACGCGCGGATCTTCTGCCAGGACCTGCGGGCAGAGCTGATCTCGGTCGCCGGCCACTACCGCGTCAGCGAGAACCTCGACCCGGCACTGGCTGGCCGCCCGGTGCAGGTGCGTTTGCAGGACGGCCGGTTGATCATCGAGGCGCTCTGAGGCGCCCCGGGCAGCGAGGGGAGGATCACGGGTTTGGCACGCATCATCGTTGTGACGTCGGGGAAGGGCGGGGTCGGCAAGACGACCACGGCCGCGGCTTTCTCCATGGGGCTGGCGAAGCGGGGCTACCGCACCGCCGTCATCGATTTCGACGTGGGACTGCGCAACCTCGACCTGATCATGGGGTGCGAGCGTCGCGTCGTTTACGACTTCGTCAACGTCATCAACGGCGAGGCGAACCTGAACCAGGCGCTCATCCGCGACAAGCGCTCGGACAACCTGTACGTGCTGCCGGCGTCCCAGACCCGCGACAAGGAGGCGCTCACGCGCGAGGGCGTGCAGGGCGTGCTCGAGGAGCTGGCCAGGACCTTCGACTACGTCGTCTGCGACTCGCCCGCCGGCATCGAGCGTGGCGCGACCATGGCGATGTACTTCGCCGACGACGCGGTCGTGGTGACCAACCCGGAGGTGTCCTCCGTGCGCGACTCCGACCGCATGCTCGGCATCCTGGCCAGCAAGTCCCGCCGGGCCGAGAACAACGAGGAGCCGATCCGCGAATACCTCCTCCTGACCCGCTACTCGCCCGAGCGCGTGGAGAAGGGTGAGATGCTGAGCGTCAAGGACGTCCAGGACATCCTGTCGCTGGATCTCATCGGCGTGATCCCCGAGTCGATGGCCGTCCTCAACGCCTCCAATTCGGGCGTCCCGGTGATCCTCGACGACGCGAGCGAAGCGGGCCAGGCATACATGGACATGGTGGGGCGTTACCTGGGCGAGGCCCTCCCGCACCGTTTCCTCGAGGTCCCCAAGAAGGGGCTGTTCCGGCGACTGTTCGGAGGTTGAGCCATGGGTCTACTCGACTATTTCCGCGCCAGCCGCAAGAAGGGCTCCGCCGCCGTCGCGCGCGAGCGGCTGCAGATCCTGGTGGCCCACGACCGGGCCGAGCGCCATCAGCCGTCGTACCTGCCGAAGCTGCAGGAGGAGCTGATCGCGGTGATCAGCAAGTACGTCAAGATCGACCGCCGCATGGTTTCGGTCAACCTCGAGCGCGGCGAGCACCAGGACATCCTCGAGCTCAACATCATCCTGTCCGAGAACGGCGGCGCGGCGTCGCGGTAGACAGGTCCCCCCAGCTGCCATCGGTGTCGCGGGCCCGATCGGGGCGGGCCTGTGGCGGGCTGCCGTTCTCCGAACCGGGTCAGCGGGTTATCCTTTACCCCCTTTCAGCCCCTGGCACGACCGTCATGAGCACGCCGCAGCCGCAAGCCGTCACCGAGCGCCCGACCTGGAACCTGGACTCGCCCGAGCTCTATCTCAATCGGGAGCTGACCTGGCTGGCCTTCAACCAGCGCGTGCTGAACGAGGCCGAGGACGAGCGCACGCCGCTGCTCGAGCGCCTGAAGTTCATCGCGATCGTGAGCTCGAACCTCGACGAGTTCTTCATGAAGCGCATCGGCGGGCTGAAGCAGCAGCGCGGTGCCGGCGTGTCCAGCCTGACGGTGGACGGACGAACCCCGGAGCAGCAGATCGCGGAGACGAACCGCTTCGTGCGGGAGCTGGAGGGGCGGATAACGGCCGCGCTGGACACGGTACTCGCCAAGCTCGAGGCGCACGACATCCGCATCGTCGACTATGGCGGCCTGCCGCAGGGCGATCGCACGTACCTGCGCGAGCACTTCTTCGACAACATCTTTCCCCTGATGACGCCGCAGGCCATCGACCCGGCGCATCCGTTCCCGTTCGTCTCCAACCTCTCGCTCAACCTCCTCGTCACCGTCAGGCTGCCGGGCGAGCTCGGCAGGATCTCGCTCACGCGCATCAAGGTCCCGGTGGCCGGTGACGTGCCGCGCTTCGTCAAGCTGCACGGTGTCAACCACTTCGTGCCGCTCGAGCAGGTCGTCATCCACAACATGGACATGCTCGTGCCGGGGGTCGAGGTGCTGTCCTGCGAGATGTTCCGGGTGACCCGCAATGCCAACACGGAGCGCGCGGAGGAGCAGGCGGACGACCTGCTGGTGATGATCGAGTCCGAGCTGCGCGATCGCCGTTTCGCGCCGATCGTGCGGCTGCAGGTGCAGTCCGGGATGGATCCGGTGCACCGCGGCATGCTGGCCGCCGAGCTCGCGCTGGACGAGAACGAGGACGTCTTCGACTGCCCCGACCGGGCACTGCTCGCGCCGCGCGACCTGTTCCAGCTGGCGTTCCTGCCGATCAGCGAGCTGCACGATCCGCCGCACCAGGCGATCGACCACCCGGAGCTCACCGACCAGCGGAACATCTTTCACATCATCCGCGATCGCGGGCCCTTGCTGCTGCAGCACCCGTACGAGTCCTTCGTGACCTCGGTCGAGCGCTTCCTGCGCGAGGCGAGCCAGGATCCGAAGGTCCACGCCATCAAGATGACGCTGTACCGCACCTCGGGTGATACCAAGGTTGTCGATTACCTGATCAATGCGGCGCGCAACGGCAAGCAGGTCGCCGTGGTGGTGGAGCTGAAGGCCCGCTTCGACGAGGCGGCCAACATCCGCTGGGCGACACGGATGGAAGAGGCGGGCGTCCACGTCACCTACGGCGTGGTCGGCCTCAAGACGCACTCGAAGATCATCCTGGTGGTGCGGCGGGACTACAACGGCCTGCGGCGCTACCTGCACGTGGGCACCGGCAACTATCACGCGGGAACGGCCCGCCTGTACTGCGACCTCGGCCTGCTCACCAATGACGAGGACCTGGGGCGCGATGCCACCGAGCTCTTCAACTTCCTGACCACCGGCTATACGCCCGAGCGCAAGTACCGCAAGCTGCTGCCGTCGCCGCGCCTGCTGAAGAAGGCGCTGCTCGCGAAGATCGAGCGCGAGCGCAAGCTGCACACGCCCGAGCAGCCCGGCCGCATCCAGTTCAAGATGAACGCGCTGGAGGACGTCGACATCGTCCGGGCACTTTATGAAGCCTCGCGCGATGGCGTGAAAGTCGACCTCATCGTCCGCGACACCTGCCGATTCCGGCCGGGTCTGGATGGCATCTCCGAGACGGCGCGGGTCGTCGGCATCGTCGGCCGCTTCCTCGAGCACACCCGGATCTACTATTTCCAGAACGGCGGTGACGAGGAGTATTTCATCGGCTCGGCGGACTGCATGAAGCGCAACCTGGAGTCGCGCGTCGAGGTCGTCGTCCCGGTCGAGGCACCCGCCCTGCGCAAGGAGCTGCGGACCATCCTCGACACCCAGCTCGAGGACAAGCGCAGCGCGTGGGACATGCAAGCCGACGGCAGCTACGTGCAGCGCCGGCCCGGCAGCGAGGCGGAAAAGGTCGGCTCCCAGGAGCGCCTGATCCGGGCCGCGGAGAAGCGGTTGAAGGACGCGGCCAAGTTTCGGGAGAAGGGCACGCGGCGCCGGGCCGTCAAGGTGCCCCGCTAGCGAGGGGGGAAATTTGCTGCCGCCATAAAAATAAACTTGGGCGGCAGCAGGTTTTGTTGTGCTACCTTCTAGCCCCGTTTCGCCGGGCGGGCCCAGTGCCCGTGATTAGTCTAGCGAAAACAATACGTTAAACGATCTTCCAGCAGCCGTGGCAACCCCGTCGTGGGCTGCCGCGGTGAAGGGTCTGCGCGGGCGGCGGAGGGGACCTGAGTCACGCCGGACGTGCGCAGCGTCGCATCGAGACCAAGGAGAAGAATCCATGATCAAGCCCGTCGGTTCCGACACCCTCAAGCCACTCTTCGTCTACGACCCCGACCAGCACCACGCCCTCTCGCACGAGGCCGAGGGCCTGCCGTCCGTCGTGATCAGCTCGCAGGCGGCCGGCAACGCCGTGATGATGGGCGCCGGCTACTTCAGCCCCCTGCCGGGCTTCATGAGCGTCGCCGACGCCATGGGCGCCGCCGAGAGGATGACGCTCACCAACGGCGCGTTCTTCCCGGTGCCGGTGATGTGCCTGCTCGAGAACGTCGATGCGATCAAGGGCGCGAAGCGCATCGCCCTGCGCGATCCGAACGTGGACGGCAGCCCGGTGCTCGCCGTCATGGACGTCCAGGCCATCGAGCAGGTCTCCGACGAGCAGATGCGCGTGATGACCGAGAAGGTCTATCGCACGCAGGACAAGGATCACCCCGGCGTCGCGACCTTCAACAGCCAGGGCCGCTTCGCGGTCTCCGGCCCCATCAAGGTCCTGAACTTCTCCTACTTCCAGAGCGACTTCCCGGACACCTTCCGCACGGCGGTCGAGATCCGCAACGAAATCATGGAGCGCGGCTGGAAGAAGGTCGTGGCCTTCCAGACCCGCAACCCGATGCACCTCGCGCACGAGGAGCTGTGTCACATGGCGATGCAGCGCCTCGGCTGCGACGGCCTCGTGATCCACATGCTGCTCGGCAAGCTCAAGCCGGGCGACATCCCGGCGCCGGTGCGCGACGCGGCGATCCGCAAGATGGTCGAGCTGTACTTCCCGCCGAACAGCGCCATGGTGACCGGCTACGGCTTCGACATGCTCTACGCCGGCCCGCGCGAGGCGGTGCTGCACGCCTACTTCCGCCAGAACATGGGTGCCACCCACTTCATCATCGGCCGTGACCACGCCGGCGTGGGTGACTACTACGGCGCCTTTGACGCCCAGACGATCTTCGACACCGAGGTGCCGAAGGGCGCGCTGGCGATCGAGATCTTCAAGGCGGACCACACCGCTTTCTCGAAGAAGCTGAACAAGGTGGTCATGATGTGCGAGGCGCCCGACCACACGAAGGAGGACTTCGTGCTGCTGTCCGGCACCAAGGTTCGCGAGATGCTGGGCACGGGCATCGCGCCGCCGCCGGAGTTCTCGCGCCCCGAGGTCGCCAAGATCCTGATGGATTACTATCAGGCGCTGGATCAGGGCAAATAGGGACACGATCCTTGCCCTAGCCGGAACCCGCCCACAAGGCGGGTTCTTTTTTGGCTTTCCGCTCCGTTTTTAAAGTAGGTCGATGCGGGTGGTCTGCGGCTTGGTCTGGCCGGGAGCGTAAGCGGCATGGATGCCGCTTCCGAGCCTACAGGGACGTATTCAGGGCGTCTCCCGGCGGACCAAGCCGCTCGGCACACGCCAATCTGTCGGTTTCCCTATTCAGCGAAAGGGCGCGACCATGCAAAGACGACAGTTCCTCAAGACCGCCGGCGCAGGGGTTGCGGCCAGCACCGTGGTGGCGTTTTCCCCGAAGGCCCTCGCCGACCTGCCGGCGCTCAAGTGGCGCATGGCCTCGAGCTTCCCCAAGAGCCTGGACACCATCTACGGCGCGGGCGAGGTCCTCGCCAGGCGGCTCGCGGAGATCACCGACGGCAAGTTCGAGATCCGCGTCTTCGCCGGCGGCGAGATCGTGCCCGCGCTGGGCGTGCTCGACGCGGTGCAGCAGAACACCGTCGAGTGCGGGCACACCGCCTCGTACTACTATCACGGCAAGAACAAGGCGCTGTCGCTCGACGCGACGATCCCCTTCGGCCTCAACGTGCGCCAGCTCAACGGCTGGATGCACTACGCCGGGGGCATGAAGCTGCTGCGCGAGATGTTCGCGCAGTACAACGTCGTCAACTTCCCGGGCGGCAACACCGGCTCGCAGATGGGCGGCTGGTTCCGCAAGGAGGTCAAGGGCCTCGATGACCTCAAGGGCCTCAAGATCCGCATCCCCGGCTTCGGCGCCGAGATTTTCTCGCAGATGGGCGCGGTGCCGCAGCAGCTGCCGGGCGGCGAGATCTACCCGGCGCTCGAGCGCGGCGCGATCGACGCGGCCGAGTGGACGGTGCCCTACGACGACGAGAAGCTCGGCTTCTACAAGGTCGCGCCCTTCTACTACTACCCCGGCTGGTGGGAGCCTGCACCGCAGCTCAGCTTCTACGTAAACAGGGAGCAGTGGGACAGGCTGCCCAAGCCCTACCAGGCGGCCTTCGAAGCGGCTACGCAGGAGGCGAGCCTGCTGATGCTCGCCGCCTATGACGCCAAGAACCCCCCTGCGGTGCAGCGCCTGCTGCAGGCCGGCGTGCAGATGCGCCGCTACCCGGACGATGTGCTGCTCAAGGCCTACGAGACCGCCCAGAAACTGTACGAGGAGGAGTCAGCGAAGAACCCGATCTTCAAGGCGATCTACGAGTCGATGCGTGCCTTCCAGCAGGCGTCGGACGCCTGGTTCAGCATCAGCGAGCTGCCGATGGCGAACTTCATGCAGGCGGCGCGGCGGAAGAAGTAGCGGGACTCGCCTCGACCAGGGATGCGACGCGCCGGTCAGGCGCAGTCGCGATTCACCGCCCGTCCTCCCCCGGTGGCGGCTTCACGAACAGGTCCCCGTAGTCCTGGCTGTCCAGCAGGCTCGAGCCTTCCGGCGCGGGCAGGCCCACCTCCATCTGCGTGCCCGTCGCGGGTGCGCGCTGGTCCCCGCCGGTGCGGACGATCTCAGGGAAGGCGATGATCAATGCGACTGCGAGGAGCTGGATGACGACGAAGGGTATTGCGCCCCAGTAGATCTGCGTCGTCTTCACCTCAGGAGGCGCGACCGAGCGCAGGTAGAAGAGCGCGAAGCCGAAGGGCGGGTGCATGAAGGAGGTCTGCATGTTGACCCCCAGCAGCACGCCAAACCAGACGAGGTCGATGCCGAGCTTCTCCGCCACCGGCGCGAGCAGGGGCAGGATGATGAACGAGATCTCGAAGAAGTCCAGAAAGAAGGCGAGCAGGAAGATGAGGATGTTCACGACGATCAGGAAGCCGAGCGCGCCGCCGGGCAGGCTGGTCAGCAGGTGCTCCACCCACAGGTCGCCGTTGACACCGCGGAAAGTGAGGCTGAACACGCTCGAGCCGATCAGGATGAACAGCACGAAGCTCGTGATCTTGGCGGTCTGCTCCAGCGACTGAACCAGGACCTTGCGATGGAGCCTGCCCTTGGCGGCGGCGAGCACGAGTGCGCCGACCGCGCCCATCGCACCGCCTTCCGTCGGCGTCGCCCAGCCGATGAAGATCGTCCCGAGCACCAGGAAGATCAGCACGAGCGGGGGCACCATCGCATGGGTGACGCGCCACGCGAGCGCGAGGCCGTGGAGCGTGCGGGCCTCGGGCGGCAGGGCGGGGGCGCTGTCCGGCCGGAACACCGTGTTCGCGAGTACCCAGAGCATGTACATGCCGGTGAGCATCAGTCCCGGGAGCAGCGCGCCGGCGTACATGTCGCCGACCGAGCGGCCGAGCACGTCGGCCATCACGATCAGCACGAGAGACGGCGGGACGATCTGTGCGAGCGTGCCGCTCGCGGCGATCACGCCCGTGGCCAGCGACTGCGAGTAGCCGTAGCGCAGCATGATGGGCAGCGAGATCAGCCCCATCGCGATGACGGACGCCGCGACGACGCCCGTGGTGGCGGCGAGCAGCGCGCCGACGAGGATCACGGCATAGGCGAGGCCGCCGCGGATGCCGCCGAAGAGCTGGCCGACGGTGTCGAGCAGATCCTCGGCCATGCCGCTGCGCTCGAGCACCAGTCCCATGAAGGTGAAGAACGGGATGGCAAGCAGGATCTCGTTCTTCATGATGCCGAAGACGCGGTCCGGCAGGGCCTGCAGCAGCGCTGGCGTCAGCAGGCCGAGCTCGATCCCGAGCCAGCCGAACACCAGCCCGACGGCGGCGAGCGAGAAGGCGACTGGATAACCGAGCAGCAGGAAGACGACGAGCGCCGTGAACATCACCGGCGCCATGTTGGCCGTGAGGAAGGCCTCCATGTCAGTGACCGCCGCGCCGCCCCGGCATCGGCCGCGCGCCCGTGAGTGCGGCGATGCCCTTGATGATCTCCGATACGCCCTGCGCGGCGAGCAGCGCGAAGGCGATGGGGATCACCAGCTTCATCGGCCACCACAGCAGGCCGCCAGGGTTGGGCGATGCCTCGTTCTGGCCGTAGGAGAGCAGGAAGTAGCCCCATGCGTCCCGCGCGATCAGCAGGCACATCGGCAGCAGGAACAGCAGGCCGCCGAGGATGTCGATCCAGAGCCGGGCGCGCGGTGGCAGACGCGACGAGATGATGTCGATGCGCACGTGCCCCTGCTCCTGCAGCGTCCAGGCCGCGCACAGCAGGAAGACCGCGCCGAACATCGCCCATTGGATCTCGATCAGGCTGTTCGAGCCCCAGTCGAACAGGTAGCGCGCGGTCGCCGTCGCGGCGCTGACGACGACACAGGCGAGGATCAGCCAAATGCTCGCGTGCCCGATGGTGCGGTTGATCGCGTCGATGGCGGCCGAGAGGCGGAGGGCTGGTTTCATCGCGAAGTTCCTGCGGGGGGCCGTGCGCGGATGACTCGCTGCAGTATGCCGGGCCCCGGCGCCGGCGCAAGTCAGGCCGTGCCACGTGCTGCCCGACGTCAGGTCGCGGGCGGCTCGGCGAGCTCCCTGCGCCAGCCGGCGACGAACCAGATGAAGGCGAGCAGCTGCAGGCACCAGAGCCCGCCGAATGCGGTGCGCAGCGCGTCGGCGCGCGCGATGCCACCGCTCATCAGCGCGTCGAGGAGCACGCCGAATCCCCACTGGATCGCGAATCCGCCGGCGAACACCGTGAGGTTGAAGGCGGTGTGCGCGCGGCCGGCGAGCGCCAGGGGGAAGCCGCGGGCCATCTGCGTGTAGGAGAGGGTGCCGAAGCAGGAGCCGATGCCGTAGGCGGCCCACAGCCAGGCCTTGTGGGTGCTCGCCTCGACCAGGATGAGCAGCAGGGCGATGAGCGATACGCCGAGCCCGCCGACGAGCAGGTGCAGGGGACCGACCCCGCGGTGGGCGAGGCGGCTGGCGAGCAGTCCGAGGCAGACGTAGGTCCCCAGCATCGCGAGGTTCATGACCGCGAGATGATTCGCGGCCGCGGTCCGGTCGAGTCCGTTCACCGATCCCAGCCAGGCCGTCGCCCAGAGCCCCTGCACCGCCATGAAGCCGCCGACGAGGGCGAAGCCCAGCGGCGCGAAACGGCGCAGGCGCCGGCTGGCGAACACCGTTCGCAGCTCCCGCCACTGTGCCCCCGGCCGCCCGCCGGGCGATGCCGTGGGCAGCTCGGGGACGCTCAGATGGAGCCAGGCGGCCACCACCAGGGTGGCAACGGCCAGCGCGCCGAACACGACGCGCCAGCTCGCGACGGCGATCGCCGCCTCGACCGGCGACGACGCGACGAGCGCCCCGACCGAGCCTGCGCTCATGATCCAGCCGGTGAGGGAGCCCTGACGGTCGGCCGGCATCACCTGCGAGAATGCCTTGAAGGCCGCCATCAGGCAGGCGGAGACGCCGAGGCCGATCACGGCGCGGCCGACTACGAGGCCTGCCTCGCTGTCGGCGGTCGCGAACAGCATCGCGCCTGCGGCGGCGACGAGCAGCAGGGCCGACTCGACGCGGCGCGCCCCGTGGCGGTCGAGCAGCACGCCGAGGGGAATCTGGGCGAGGCCGAAGGCGACGAAATAGGCGCTCGTCAGCAGCCCCAGCGCGCCGCTCGAGAGGCCGAGCTCCTGTGCCAGCACGGGACCCGCGACGGCGTTGACCGTGCGATAGAGGTAGGACAACAGGTACCCGCCCGCAAACGGCAGAACCACGCGCAGCCAGACCCGGCTCACCTGCACGGCTCCGGAGGCCTGCCGCGCGGTTCGACAGGGTGAATGGCCGCGGCTACCATCGAGCGCCCAGACCGGGACCACCCGGCTTCTCAACGCCACCAGAGGGAGATGCACAACGATGAAGATCGAGACACTGGCGATCCACGCCGGCTTCCAGCCGGACCCGACCACCAAGGCGGTCGCGACGCCCATCTACCAGACAACGTCCTACGCCTT
>Ga0316601_100000327_pt1 | contig 19633 bp, 17 predicted proteins | sample OWC_soil_day5_no_FD_207663 | JGI IMG/M metagenome (GOLD analysis project Ga0316601, IMG submission 207663) | Wetland soil microbial communities from Old Woman Creek delta, Ohio, United States - OWC_soil_day5_noCT | ecosystem: Environmental > Terrestrial > Soil > Wetlands | place: USA: Ohio... | reverse complement strand
ACGGCAGCGACTCGATGTCGCCGACCGTGCCGCCGATCTCGACGATCGCGACATCGGTCTTGCCGTCCCACGCGGCACGCGCGCCGCGCTCGATGAATTCCTGGATCTCGTTGGTGACGTGCGGGATCACCTGCACGGTCTTGCCGAGGTACTCGCCGCGGCGTTCCTTCTTGATGACCGACTCGTAGATCTGGCCGGTGGTGAAGTTGTTCACCTTCCGCATCTTGGCGGAGATGAAGCGCTCGTAGTGGCCGAGGTCGAGGTCAGTTTCCGCGCCATCCTCGGTCACGAACACCTCGCCGTGCTGGAACGGCGACATCGTGCCGGGATCGACGTTGATGTACGGATCGAGCTTGATGAGGGTGACTTTGAGGCCGCGCGATTCGAGGATCGCGGCGAGGGAGGCGGCGGCGATCCCCTTGCCCAGGGAGGAGACCACGCCACCGGTAACGAACACGTATTTCGTCATCGTCTGCGCGCTGCCCTGTGCCGACACGGGTCAGGCGTTACCGGTAAAGCGGCAGTATACCGACCCGGCTTCGCCAGCCCACCAGGCCAGCGACCGCCGGTCAGTCGATCGACACGCCCTTTGCTGCAAGGACGTGCCGCGCCCGGTCCGGGTAATCGGTGATCAGGCCGTCGACGCCGAGATCGATCATCCGTTCCATGTCAGCCGGTTCGTTCAGTGTCCACGGCACAACGCGCAGGCCGAGTCCGTGAGCCTCTGCCACGGCCGGTTCCGTGACATTCCGCCAGAAAGGCGACCACGTTGAGCAGCCGGCGGCACGGGCCAGCCGGGGCAGCGAATTTCCGTAGTCCGCCAGCTTGAGTCCGGCGTGCCACGGCGACGCCCCGTCCGGACTCGGACGCAGGGTGTTCATGTTGGCGGATTCGATCGTCAGGCATGCGGTGGCCATATCCGGCGCAAGCCGACGCACTTCCACCAGCGTGCTCCAGTCGAACGATTGAACGGTCACACGCTCGGCCATGCCGGCGCGCCGGACCGCGGTGACGACCGCCTGGGCAAACGTCCTCGCGTCGGCCGTCGGGACTTCCGCAGCCGGCGTGACCTTGGTTTCGATGTTGAAGCGTATCGGCGCACCGCCAGGCGACCGACGATCGCGCGCGAGGTCAAACAGTGCGCTCAATGTCGGGAGGCGTTCACCGTCGACCGGTTTCTGCTGCGGAAACTGCGCGGCATAGCGGTGATCAGGATTGAGGCGGCCGACGTCGTAGCGCTCGACGTCGTTGTAGGAAAGCCGGACCAATGGCGCGCCGTCTTCCTTCAGCCACGTGCCGTCCGGACCACGCGTCAGCGCTGCCGCGAGCCGCGGCTCATGTGACAGGACGAGAACTCCGTCGCTGGTCAGGCCGAGGTCCGTTTCCAGAGTGGACACGCCGATGCTGAGCGCCATGCCAAACGCTGCGATCGTGTTCTCCGGAGCCAAGCCGCGCGCGCCGCGATGTCCCTGCAGGTCGAAGGCATGGACCGATTGCAGTAGCCCAAGCGTGACCCAGCCAGCAATCAACAAGAGAAAATAACGCAGTCTCATTCGTCGCCCGCCCCACCTGCGAGGACGTTCCACGCTGTCAGTAGCCGTTTCAGCGGAACACCAGCACCGGCACCTTGGCGTGCGTCAGTACCTTCTGGGTTTCGCTGCCCAGCAGGATTCCGGACAGTCCGCGCCGGCCATGCGATGCCATGAAGATGAGGTCACAGCCCTGCTCACTGGCGACCTTGATGATCGAGTCGGCCGGATAGTCGCTGGTGACCGACACGCACTTGACCGGGACGCCGGCGGCACGCGCCATGGATTCAATGACTCCAAGGTGGTGGTCGGACGTCTTCCGTATCAGAGCTTCATGCTGGTCAGGTGCCATGTAACCGACTGGCAGGAGGTCGTCGTAAACCAGCGGAGTCGGCGCCGGCGCGGCGAAGAACCCGGTGACTCGTGCCCCAAGCACCCGAGCCATGTCAACCCCTGCGCGAACCGCGGCCTCGGACAGTGCCGTACCGTCGGTGGGAATAAGGATGTGACTGAACATGAGGATTCCTTGCCTCCTACCTTGCGTACGGCAGTACCCAGATCAGCATACCGAGTACGTAGCAGACGCCGGCCGCGACCAGCGTGAACGGTATGCTCCAAGATAGGAACTCGCGCAGCGAGACCTTCCGCTTCTCCTCGCGCTCGCAGATGTTGAGCGCAGCAAAGAGTGCAGGTGCGCCGGCCACCGTCAGGTTGCTGCCCAGCGTGCCGGCCCACAACAGCATCCACCACAGCGGCCAGACGGCAACCCCGTCCGCCTGCAGTTCCTTGATCGTGTAAAGAAACGTCAGGATGTAGGCGTCGTGTTCGACGATGCCGACGATCGGTACAGTGATCCAGTAGAGCAACGTTGCGCCCAGCACCAGGTTCTCGAGGAATAGCGGTCGGAGTGCAGTCGCCAGCAGGTCAAGGATATGCATCTTCTCGAGCGCACCCACCAGGGCAAACAGGCCGATGTAAAAGAAAATCGCGCGCCAGTCCAGTTCCTGAAGGATGTCTTCGAAGCTCGGCGCCTTGACCCGGTCACCAAGCAACTCGAGCAGCAGCACCAGCGTGATGGCCCCGGTCATCGCGATGAATCCCAGTTTCACGCCGAGCACCTGGCGGAACGCCATGCCGACGACCGTAAGTAGAAACCACCCGACCACCACGGTGGCGAACAGCCGGTTCGGGATGTGGGTTTCGATCCCCAGCTTGTCAATGTCGACCGCCTGGCGACCGTGCGCTCGAAAGCCGTACGCATACATGGCGCCGAGCGTGATCGCAAAAGTCACCATCAGGATAGGGAACGAGCCTGGTCGGCCGTGCTGCCAGATGAAATCCATGAACTCGGCGCCGGAAACGCTATGCATCATCTGCGGCGGCAGATCGCCCAGCAGCAGCGCGGTTCCCATGAAATTGGCACTGAAGCCAATCATCAGCACGACCGGAGTGGCAGGAAGCCTGAGGGCCCGCGCCAGCGGCAACGCCACCGGCGCCATCATCAGGATGACCACGACGTTGTCCACGAACATCGAGATCACCCCGGCCAGCACCGACAGGATCATCACAAGCAGGCCGGGTCGACCGCCCGAGAGCCGCAATGCCTGGACCGACAGCCAGCTCGGCACCCCGGTCTTCCCGAAGTAGCCGGCGATGACCCAGACGCTCACCAGAATCGCCATGACGTTCCAGTCGACCAGCTGAAACGCATCAACCTCGGTCATCACGCCGAACCACACCATCACGGCGACGCCCAACAGAGCTGAGACCGTGCCGTCGACGACGTTCGTAATGACGGCGATGATGGCGATCGCGAACACGACCATTGCAAACCACGCGAGTCCCGTCATCGGATTCCCCTCGCTACCCGCCGGCACACGCCTACTGGCCAGTGGTCGGGGTTCATTTCACCAGGACAACCGGCAGGCGTGTCTGATGGATGACCTTCAGCGTCGTGGAAGCAACCAGAAGGTCGGCGAGAGCGCTGCGTCCATGCGTTCCCATCACGATGTGATCGCACTGAAGCTGTTCGGCACTGCGGGTGATGCAATCGGCTGCGTGGCCGATCTCGAAATGCGTTTCATAAGGAATTCCGGCCTGGTCAAGCAACGCGCGAGCCGAGCGCAACGCCTCGTCGCTCTGCTCACGACGGTAGTCCTTGATGTCCGACCGGGAAACGAACTGAGTGACGTCGCCGGTGATGCCCACCTGCACATTCAGCAGGTGCAGCGCCGGCCCGCGGCCACCCTCGCGTGCACCAATCAGGTACTTGACGGCACGCAGCGAGCACTCCGATCCATCGATCGGAACGAGAACCGACTTCATGCTTTCTCCCTTGACGCATTGTTGTGTATGCGCCCCGCGTCATCGGGCGTGCGACCTGCGGATTATGCGCTGCGACCCGCACCGGGAAAGTGGCGCTCAACGCGGTACGACGCTGCGATAGACTCGATCCAAGAGGATTCGGCGCCATGCGGTACTGCTCGATCTGCGGCAACCCGGTCACTGTGCGCGTGCCCAGCGGTGACACGCGTCCGCGCGCCTGCTGTGACCAGTGCGGGGCGATCCACTATGTCAACCCGCGCCCGGTGGTCGGCACGATCCCGGTGTGGGGTGACGAGATCCTTCTTTGCCGCCGTGCGATCGAACCGCGCTACGGCAAGTGGACGCTGCCGGCCGGATTCATGGAGGTAGGTGAAACGACCGGCGACGGAGCACTGCGCGAGACGCTGGAGGAAGCCGGCGCAAAGGTCGAACTCGGACCGCTGTTCTCGGTGATTGACGTACCTCATGTCGAGCAGGTCCACATCTTTTTCCAGGCACGTCTGCTGGACCTCAGTTTCGCTCCGGGTGAAGAGAGCCTCGAAGTCCAGTTGTTCCAGGAACAAGCCGTGCCGTGGCCGGAGCTCGCGTTTCGCACCGTGTCGGCCACGCTGAGGCACTACTTCGCCGATCGCGCCCGCGGCCGCTTCGATGTGCATACCGAAGCGATCACGCCCGCGGCTCCGTCCCCCCGAGCCTCCACCGCATGATTCCCTGGCTGGCCGCCGGGCAGCCGTTCCCCGATGTCAACAGCGCGCTGCGCGCACCGAACGGCCTGCTCGCCGCCAGCTCGGACCTCACGACTGAACACCTGATTGCGGCGTATTCGGAGGGCATCTTTCCCTGGTATTCGGAAGGCGAGCCGGTGCTGTGGTGGTCGCCTGACCCACGCATGGTGCTCTACTGTGCGGAGTTCCGCGTGACGCGCTCGCTGCTGAAAAGCCTGCGCCGCAGCGCTCGCGACCCCGCAGTCGAAATCTCGATCGACCGTGCGTTCAGCGAGGTCATGCAAGCCTGCGCCGCCCCGCGCTCAGACGACGTCGGCACATGGATCACGCCGGATATCATGCGGACTTACGGAGAATTGCACTCGCGCGGCCTGGCGCATTCGGTCGAAACCTGGATCGACGGGGATCTGGTGGGCGGCCTGTACGGAGTAGCGCTGGGCCGGATGTTCTTCGGCGAATCGATGTTCGCGCGGGTCCCGGATGCCTCGAAGATCGCGCTCGCCACCCTGGTACGGGTCCTGCTCCGGGAGCGGGTGCCGATGATAGACTGCCAGCAGAACACGAGGCACCTCGCCTCGCTCGGGGGACGTGAGATCGCGCGACACGAGTTCACTTCGCATGTTCGGCATGCGGTCAACCAGCTGCCCATCCCCTGGGCCGGCTACCGGCGTCGGCTGAACGAGGAACTCGCGGCGTACGGGCGCGCGGACTGACGTGGCAAACCTCAAGGAACTCCCCTTCTCGGCGCTGCAGTTCTACGCAACGGCGCCGTACCCGTGCAGCTATCTCGAGGATCGCCAGGCGCGCTCGCAGGTCGCCACTCCGGCGCACCTGATCAACGCGGACGTGTACAGCGAGTTGGTCAAGATGGGCTTCCGCCGCAGCGGAATCTTCACCTACCGGCCCTATTGCGATGGTTGCCGCGCCTGCGTTCCGGTGCGCGTTCCGGTGGCGGAATACCGTGCCAACCGGACCCAGCGCCGCGCGGCACAGCGCCATACCGATCTGATTTCCCGCGTCGGCACGCTGGCGTTCGACGCCGAGCACTACGACCTCTACCTGCGCTACCAGGCGACGCGTCACGCCGGGGGCGGCATGGACAACGACAGCCGCGAGCAGTACTCGCAGTTCCTGCTCCAGAGCAAGGTGAACACGCGGCTGGTGGAATTCCGCGACCCTGCCCCGGAGGGTGCTTCTGCGCCCGGCCCGCTGCGCATGGTGTCGATCATCGACATGCTGAACGACGGCCTGTCCTCCGTGTACACGTTCTTTGACCCCGACGTCGTATCGGCGAGCTACGGTACGTTCAACATCCTCTGGCAGATCGAGCAGTGCCGCGCACTGAAGCTGCCGTACCTGTACCTGGGCTACTGGATCGCCGAAAGTCCGAAGATGGCCTACAAAGCGCGCTTCCGCCCCGTCGAAATCCTTCGCGGCGGCCGCTGGGAGCGGCTGCGCGAATCGCGCACCCCCGCTTGACCCTGCGGCACGCCGGTAAAATGACGGCGTGTTCTACCCGCTCGCACGCTCCTTCCTGTTCGCGCTCGACCCCGAAGTCGCGCATGAACTGACGCTCTCCAAGCTCGATCACGCGGCGGCTTTCGGGCTGACGCGGCTTGTGAGCCGCCGCATCCCGGATCTCCCGGTGCAGGCCATGGGCCTCAGCTTCCGCAACCCGGTCGGTCTCGCGGCCGGCATGGACAAGAACGCGGCGCACGTCGACGCGCTCGGAACGTTCGGCTTCGGCCATATCGAGGCCGGCACCGTGACACCGCGCCCGCAGCCCGGCAATCCGAAGCCGCGCCTGTTCCGCCTGGTGCCGGCGCAGGGCCTGATCAATCGCATGGGCTTCAACAATGACGGGGTTGAGCGCTTCGTCGCGAACGTGAGAGCGCAACGGCGTTTTCGCGCGGCCGGCGGCGTGATCGGACTCAACATCGGCAAGAACGCCAGCACGCCGATCGACCGCGCCGTGGACGATTACGTCGCCGGGCTGCGCGCGGTGTACCTCGACGCAGACTACGTCGCGGTGAACATCTCTTCGCCGAATACCAAGGACCTGCGAGCGCTGCAAGGCGAACGCGAGCTGGTGGGCTTGCTGCAGGTTCTCGGCGATACGCGCCGCCGCCTCGAGGATGAGCACGGCCGGCGCGTGCCGCTGGCGGTGAAAATCGCGCCGGATCTCGACAACACGGCGATCCCGCCACTGGCAGACATCCTCGTCGCCCACGGCGTAGACGGTGTCATCGCAACAAACACGACGATCGCGCGGGACAAGGTCAATGGGCTGGCGCATGCCGATGAACCCGGCGGCCTGTCCGGACGCCCGCTGCGTGAACGCGCGACCGTGGTGATCGACCACCTTGCCCGGCATTTGCAGGGCCGGCTGCCGATCATCGGCGTCGGCGGCATCATGAGCGGCGCCGACGCGGTGGAAAAGATCCAGGCGGGGGCAACCCTGGTGCAGATCTATACGGGCTTCATCTACACCGGCCCCGACCTCGTGGCCGACTGTGTCGAGGCCCTGCGCAAGGCGAGCACGGCCAGCCCCCGCGGAAACCGCCGGCGCACCGCGCGCGCGGCCTGATGCGCTGCTTCGTCGCGGCCTGGCCCGATCACGCGACCCGCCACTCACTCGAGCAGTTGCTCGCCACGCTGCGCGCGCAGGTTCCTGCCGCGCGACCGATGCAGGCGCGCAATCTGCACCTGACGCTGGCCTTCATCGGCGAACTCGATTCCGCCGCCGCCACACGCCTGGCGCCATCCATGGACGACCTCATGCTCCATCCACTCGACTGGACAGTGGATTGCCTGGGCTGGTTTCCACGCGCGCGCGTCGGCTGGGCCGGAGGACCGACCGATCTCGTCCTGGAGGCGTCAGTGAATGCGGTGCGCGCGCAGCTCGACACGCTGGGTGTGGCCTACGACCGGAAAGCGTTCGTCGCCCATGTCACGCTGTTCCGGGACGTGCGCGCCTTTGCCTGCAGCGGCCCGCTGGCGGAGCCGATCTCCTGGCGTACCGAGCATGTCGCGCTATACGCGGCCGCGCGCGACGAACGTGGTCCCGTCTACCAGAGAGTCGGCAGGACCGCCTAGGCCCTGGACCGTCCGGTACGGCGCTCGCGATACATGTCGCGGAAGGTGCGGCCGCTCGGTGCCGGAAAGTCGCGCGTCCCCGTCCACCCGCTGGCGAGCGGTAGCTGGCGAATGCGTCCTTCGGTGCCGCCCATCCAGTTGAGCATGCGCGCCGCCACCCGGGCGCCGAATGCATACAGTGACGGGCGTGTCGCCGCAAACGCCCACACTCCCACGCCCACCCGCTCGTACCAGGGCCGCAGATGGCGCTCCCACTGCTTCTCGCGGAGCTTGCGCAGGAGCTCGGGAAGCGGAATCTTGACCGGACACACGACGCTGCACTGGCCGCACAAGGTCGCGGCGTGCGGCAGATCGAGGGCGTTTTCCAGCCCGACATAGCTCGGCGTCAGTACCGAGCCCATCGGGCCCGGGTACACCCAGCCGTAGGCGTGTCCGCCGATCTTCTGGTAGACGGGGCAGTGGTTCATGCACGCGCCGCAGCGGATACAGCGCAGCATTTCCTGGAACTCGCTGCCGAGCAGACCGGTACGTCCCGCGTCGACGAGCACGTAGTACATGTGCTCGGGGCCGTCGAGATCCGCGGTGCGGCGCGGGCCGGAGAGGATCGAGAAATAGTTGGAGATCGGCTGCCCGGTCGCCGACCGCGGCAGCAGCCGCATCAACGTGGCGAGGTCCTCGAGGGTCGGCAGGACTTTCTCGATTCCGGTGAGCACCACGTGGACCTTCGGCGGCATGATCGTGCACATGCCTTCGTTGCCTTCGTTCGTCACCAGGGCGACCGACCCGGTCTCGGCGATGAGGAAGTTGGCTCCTGTAACGCCCATGTCGGCCGACAGGAAGTGGCTGCGCAACACTTCGCGCGCCTCGCGCGTCAGCTCGGTGATCTCGGTCTTGCGCGCGGTCGCATGGGTTTTCGCGAAGAGCGCCGAAATCTCTTCCTTGTCCTTGTGGATGACCGGCGCAATGATGTGAGACGGCGGCTCGTTGTCGTTGATCTGGAGGATGTACTCGCCCAGGTCGGTCTCCACCGGCTGCACGCCGGCTGCGGAGAACGCGGCGTTGAGTTGGACTTCCTCCGAAACCATTGACTTGGACTTCGTCACCTTGCGCACGCCGTGCTTCTTCGCGATGTCGACGATCAGCCGCGTCGCCTCTTCCGCGTTCTGCGCGTAAAGGACGTGAGCGCCCCCGGCGCGAGCGTTGCGTTCGAACGTCTCGAGCCACAGATCCAGCCGGGCGAGCGCGCGATTGCGCCGCTCCACGGCGGCATCGCGCGTGCCCTCGAAGTCGTCGATTTCCATGATCGCGGCGGCCCGCGCCGTAACGAACTTCTCCGACAACTTCTTCAGGTTCTTCTGCAGCCGCGCGTCCGCGAGCTTCTGGCCCGCGCGCTCCTTGAAGTGCATCGACTGTGTCTGCATCAGGCGTCTCCGGCCAGTACCTGCGCGATGTGCAGCACGCGCGTCGTTGTATCGCCGGTGCGACGCAGCCGCCCCTCGATGTTGAGGATGCAGCCAAGGTCGCCCAGTACGACCGCATCGGCGCCGGTCGCCTTCACGTTTCGACACTTTTCATCGACGATCGCGCCCGAGACATCGCCGAACTTGATCGAGAACGTGCCGCCGAAACCGCAGCACTGCTCGCAGCCGTTCAACTCCGTGATCTGCACGCCGGGCAGCATGCCGAGCAATGCGCGGGGCTGCTGTTTCACGCCGAGCTCGCGCAGTCCACAGCAGGAGTCGTGGTACGTCACGTGGCCCGCGAACTGCGAGGGGACGCTGCTGACCTTGAGCACGCTGGCCAGGAAATCCGTCAGCTCGTACATGCGCCCCGCCAGCCGCTCCGCTCGTGACTTCAGGTCCGGGTGGTCGCGAAACAGCTCGAGGTAGTGCACCTTGATCTGCCCGCCGCACGATCCGCTTGGGATGACCACATAGTCGAAGCCATCGAACTCGCGCAGTACCTTTTCTGCGAGCACGCGCGCGGTCGGGCTGTCACCGGAGTTGTAGGCCGGTTGCCCGCAGCAGGTCTGGCTCTCTGGTACCACGACCTCGCAGCCGGCGGCTTCGAGCAACTTGATTGCCGAGAACCCTATTTCAGGCCGTACGGCATCCACCAGGCATGTGACGAAAAGCGCTACACGCATGGCACGGTCGCAATGCAGGAGAAGGCTTGCTGCCGCGCAACAAGGCGGCCAGGCGATCTGGCCCCCATTTGCGCGTTCGCAACTTCAGCGACGTCAGCACTCTTGGCCGGCGTTTCGTATGGTGGTATAAAACTGGCAACGAAATTATTGCTCTGCACCATGTCCACGCCCACACGCGAGAAGACAGCCATACAGGTCATCGAGCGGATGATGAAGCTGCTCGACACGCTCGCGTCGCGTTCTGATCCGGTAAGCCTGAAAGAACTGGCAGGGGCGACCGGGCTGCATCCATCGACGGCGCACCGGATTCTAAATGACATGGTCATCGGAAGATTCGTTGACCGTGCAGAAACTCCGGGTTCCTATCGACTTGGGATGCGCCTCCTTGAACTGGGCAATCTCGTGAAGGCACGCCTGTCAGTGCGCGAAGCCGCCTTGGAGCCGATGCGCGACTTGCATCGCAAAACAGGGCAGACCGTAAACCTATCCGTGCGCCAGGGCGACGAGATCGTTTATATCGATCGCTCGTACAGTGAACGCTCCGGAATGCAGGTCGTCCGTGCCATCGGGGGACGCGCTCCGCTGCACCTGACGTCGAGCGGCAAACTGTTCCTGGCTTACGACGATCCCCGCGTCGTGCGCGCATACGCAACGCGCACTGGGCTCGCCGGCCATACACGCAACAGCCTTACCGATCTGCCGCGACTCGAAAAGGAACTGTCACAGGTTCGCGCACGCGGCTACGCGCGCGACAACGAGGAGCTCGAACTGGGAGTCCGTTGCATCGCGGCCGGTATCCGCGATGACTCGGCTAGGCTGGTTGCAGGGCTTTCGGTATCGGCACCCGCCGAGCGGATGCAGGACGACTGGATCGAGGATCTTCAGGCCACTGCGGTGCGAATCTCGGCCGCCCTGGGACACGCGGCAGCGGCCTGACAAGCCGCCCGGAACCCGGAGAACTAGATCGGCTTGGCTGCCGAGGAGACGTTTGCAACCGGCTTGGCGGTCGAACTGTTCTCGCCACTTCCCAGCCGCTTGGTGGCAAGCCAGTCGCGGATGCGCTGTGCATCGCCAATCCGGGAGTACTTGCCGACCGAGTCCAGCAGGACCATCACCACACGTTGGCCCTCGACCACGGCCTGCATCACCAGGCAACGGCCCGCGGCCGAGATATAGCCGGTCTTCTGCAGACCGATATCCCAGTCAGGATTCGCCGTCAGGCGGTTGGTGTTCCCGTAACGGACCACGCGCCGGCCCACCGGCAAAGCAAGCTCGCCACTGATCGAGTGCTCCCGGATCACGTCGTGCTCGTAGGCCGCCTTGACGAGTCGCACCAGGTCGTTGGCGCTGGAACGGTTGTCCGGCGACAGACCCGTCGGGTCCGCGAAGTGCGAATCGCTCATCCCGAGCATGCTCGCTTTGGCGTTCATCGCCTCGACGAACGCGTCCAGCCCGCCAGGGTAGGTCCGGCCAAGCAGTTGCGCCGCGCGGTTCTCGGAGGACATCAGCGCCAGATGCAATGCAGTGTCGCGCGTCATGGTCATGCCCGGACGCAGGTTCGAACGGATGTTGGCTCGAACAACCTCGTTCTGCGTGACGGTCAGTTCCTCGTCCAGCGGCAGATTGGCTTCAACGGTGACCAGCGCCGTCATCAGCTTGGTGATCGATGCGATCGGCAGCACGGCGTGCGTGTTCTTCTCGAACAGCACTTCGTCGGTGTCCTGGTTGACGACCAGTGCGACTGAAGACTTGAGTTCGAGCGGGTCTTCGGATCGGTGCAGGCCAGCCAGCTGCCCTTCCGACGGACGGGCCGGCACACGGACAATCACTCTTTTCTTGCGGGTGGATTGAATGCGAGCGTTGCCCGCCGGAACACTGCCGCTGACGCGCTTGCTAGTAGCGGAGGTCGACTTTGCCGAGGCGCCAGTGCCGGCCGCCTGTGCCGTCGATGGCATGCCGGCCGTGGAAGCGACCGCCAGGCCGAGAGCACACGCTACAGCAATCAATCGTCGCAATTCCGCCTCCTGCTACTTGCTAGTTCGGCCAGCGAATCGCGGCCGCAGATACCAACTGAGCGAAGTTCACCAAACCTCGCCTCGGCCCGATCCTTCATTAATCGGCGTAGACGCCGGCCTTCTTGATGATCGCGCTCCACTGGTCGATCTCGGACTTCAATTGTGCCGACAATGCCCTGGAACCTCTGTTCCGGCGGGTCAACCGTTGTGCCTAACTCGCCCCCTATGAGGCGAAAGAAGTCGTCGATCTCGAATTCCTGCACTCCCTCAGTCTGTCTGTACTCAGCACTTTCTCAACGCGCCGGGATTGTAGCTGCGCTTTCCGCGATGTGGACATCCGGTCAACGCAAAAGTACATGGGGGCTACCGCTTATGCGATGGACTTCATCCACTTCCTCACCTCGCCCAACCCGCCATCGGTGTTTTTCGCCGAGGGCCGCGGCGCTGTGCTGAAATCCGGCCCGACGCTCCTGCGGCTACGGACGAGAACAAAGAAAAAGGGCCCGCACTGCGGGCCCCTTCAAAAACCACCGATTGCCGTGTCAGGCCGCCGACTTGCGACGCCGTGCCAGTCCGGCTATGCCGATCAGACCGACGCCGAGCAGCGCCAGCGAGCCGGGCTCGGGAACCGGAATCTCTCCGCCGTCTGAGTCGTAGAACGACAGGTGAGACAATCCAGCATTCGGGACACCAGGAGTCGGCGGTGTAAACCATGTGTCGGAATTCGGATCGCCGAGGTTGCTAAAAAGGTTGAAGCCGTCAGGTCCACCCTTCGCGACAAAGAAGTTGATCACCGGATCGTCGACCCCCGGGGTGTAGGTCCAAGTCCCGGTCCCGCCGTCGGAGACGTCGAAGTCGAAACTGAACTCGCTGCCGGTTATGGTCGGAAACAGCGCGGAATTTATCGTTGTAGAGAAAAGCCCCGTTTCGCTGTTGTAGTCGAACTTGATGATGATCGGCGTTTCATCCGGGTCGTACAGCGCCGGGACTTTGCACTCGGGAAAGGAACCGCCGAACACGCCTGCACAATCATTGCCATCAATTGTGGCGACGAAAGCAGCCGACGCGATCGACGAAAACGCGCTCAACCCGGCCACTACGAGCGCGCGCTTGAATCCGATACTCAACTTCTTCATTTCTGCTCCTCAAAGGCCAAACCCAGCCCTGCCATCAAGAAAAGCACGGACCATGCCAACGGGAAAAGTTCCCATTTATTCAGTCTGTTGCGGCGCGGCACTCCACATCGATCATCCTGATTTGTAAAGGAAATCGACGAAATACACCCTTGAGTTCGACATGGGGATTTGGGCACGAAATTGGCTCTCGCGCCCCCATGGCCGAGCACAAAAAAAGGGGGCCCGCACTGCGGGCCCCCTTCCTGACTGCCAATACCTAGCGCTTCAAGCCGACGGCCGGCGACGCCGCGCGAGCCCGGCAATGCCGAGTAGGCCGGTACCCAGCAGAGCCAGTGAGCCGGGTTCTGGGACCGGGATCTCTTCGCGGATCTCGCCAACGAAGAACGACATTCCCGACAGCCCCGGGTTGTTGAGGTTCTTCTCGCTTCCGACCGTCCAGGCGATCTGGAACGTTCCATCGTTCGACAGGTCGATCAAAGCGTTGTCAAAGAAGTAGAACGCCCCAGGTTGACCCGCCTTCAGAAACCCGATGAGGTCGACCGTGAACGGCACGCTCGGCGCCGCGACAAGGTCCAGATCCTCAACCGTCAAGGTATAGGTCGAGTTATTGGAGCCGTTGTTGGCAGCAAGCGTCCATCTCAGGCCGAGGAAATCGGCCGTGGAACTCCCCCCCGTGTCGTCCTTCAGGTAATTCGTCGCCGAATAGGTGCCCCACCCAAGCGCGTTGATGTTGCCGATTTCATCAGCGACGTTGCCGCCGATGTCGACGAGCCCGTAGCAGTCGGTCGCGTCATTGCCATTCAACGTCATGTTCGACACGCTGATCCCGCCGGTGGCACCAGGAGTGCCGCAGTAACCACCCGTAGTGAACGCGGCCGAGGCCTGTCCAGCGCCAAGAATGCCGATAACGGCCAGCATCCCGGTCAAAGCCATTCGTAACTTCATTTTTCCGACCTCATAAGACAAGCGTCGGTCCCCAGGCACAACAAAGCAGAAGGCATGCCAATGGGAAAAGATCCCACGCCATCAGAGCCTTGCAGTGCGGTAATCTGAACGGATGTCTTTGATTTGTAAAGAAAATCGACGACGGCCGGTCACCGCGGGGTTCCCCGTTTCAGGAGATTTCCGACCCCTGCCGCCTCTGACAGACAGCATGCCCGGCACTCCCTTGGTCAACCCGGGCAGCCCCACTCGACCGGCCCGAGTGTGATGTCGAATCAGTGCACGATCCGATCGAACACGAACTTGCCACCCTTGACGTCAACCGGAATGACGTCCTTGGGCCGGAAGCGGCCCTCGAGCACGAGGCGGGCCACCGGGTTTTCGATCTCCTGCTGGATCGCCCGCTTCAGCGGCCGCGCGCCATAGAGCGGATCGAAGCCGACCTTGGCGATTTCCGCCAGCGCACCGTCGCTGACATCGAGCTTCATGTCCTGCGCGGCAAGGCGCTGCTCGAGCCGCTGCAGCTGGATCTTCGCGATCGCCTTGATCTGACGTGAGTCGAGCGCCTGGAACACGACGATTTCGTCGATCCGGTTCACGAACTCGGGCCGGAAGTGCTTGCGCACCTCGCCCATCACCGTGTCCTTGATCAGTTCCGGGTCCTGCCCGGCCATGCGCTGGATCTCGTGCGAACCAAGGTTCGACGTCATCACAATCACTGTGTTCTTGAAGTCGACCGTGCGGCCTTGCCCGTCGGTCATGCGACCATCGTCGAGCACCTGCAGCAGCACGTTGAAGACATCGGGGTGCGCCTTCTCGACTTCGTCGAACAGGATCACGGCATACGGCTTGCGCCTCACCGCCTCGGTCAGCGCACCGCCCTCGTCGTAGCCGATGTAGCCCGGCGGCGCACCGATCATCCGCGCGACCGAGTGCTTCTCCATGTACTCGCTCATGTCGATGCGGATCAGCGCTTCTTCGGTGTCGAACAGGAATTCCGCGAGCGCTTTCGTCAGCTCGGTCTTGCCGACCCCCGTTGGCCCCAGGAACAGGAACGACCCGTACGGGCGGTTCGGGTCGGCCAGCCCCGCGCGCGAGCGCCGGATCGCGTCCGACACCAGCCGCACGGCCTCGTCCTGGCCAACGACGCGCTTGTGCAGGTACTCCTCCATCTTGAGGAGTTTCTCGCGCTCGCCCTGCATCATCTTGCTGACCGGAATGCCGGTCGCGCGAGACACCACCTCGGCGATTTCCTCGGCGCCGACCTGCGTGCGCAGCAACTTCGCCTTGCCCTTTGGCGCCTCGGCCTTCTCGGCTTGCTTCATTTGCGACTCGAGCTGAGGGAGCTTGCCGTACTGGATCTCGGCAAGCTTGTCGTACTGGCCTTTGCGCTTCAGTTCCTCCATCTGTAGGCGCAGCTTGTCGATCTCTTCCTTGATGTGCTGCGTGCCCTGCACGGCAGCCTTCTCGGACTTCCACACTTCATCGAGGTCGGAATACTCGCGCTCAAGCCGGCCAATCTCGGCCTCGATCAGCTCGAGCCGCTTGATCGACGCTTCGTCCTTCTCCTTCTTCACCGCCTCGCGCTCGATCTTGAGCTGGATGATGCGACGGTCGAGCTTGTCCATCGATTCCGGCTTGGAGTCGATCTCCATCTTGATGCGCGCAGCGGCCTCGTCGATCAGGTCGATTGCCTTGTCGGGCAGGAAGCGGTCGGTGATGTAGCGATGGCTGAGCTCGGCCGCGGCAACGATCGCCGGGTCGGTGATCTCGACACCATGGTGCAGCTCGTAGCGCTCCTGCAGTCCGCGCAGGATTGCGATCGTGGCCTCCACGCTCGGCTCGTCGACCAGAACCTTCTGGAAGCGGCGCTCCAGCGCCGCATCCTTCTCGATGTACTTGCGGTACTCGTTGAGCGTGGTGGCGCCGATGCAGTGCAGCTCACCGCGCGCCAGTGCCGGTTTCAGCATATTGCCGGCATCGATTGCGCCTTCGGCCTTGCCGGCGCCGACCATCGTGTGCATCTCGTCGATGAAAAGGATGATGCGACCCGACTCGGCGGAGACTTCCTTCAGCACGGCCTTGAGCCGCTCCTCGAATTCACCCCGGTACTTGGCCCCGGCCAACAAGCCGGCCATGTCGAGCACGAGAACCCGCTTTCCCTTCAGCGTCTCGGGCACTTCCTCGTTGACGATGCGTTGGGCCAAGCCCTCGACGATCGCCGTCTTGCCGACCCCGGGTTCGCCGATCAGCACCGGGTTGTTCTTCGTGCGCCGCTGCAGGATCTGGATCGTGCGGCGGATCTCGTCGTCGCGGCCGATCACCGGGTCGAGCTTGCCCTGCTGCGCGCGCTCGGTCAGGTCAATCGTGTACTTCTTCAGTGCCTCGCGCTGGCCTTCGGCTTCGGCAGTCTCCACCGGGGCGCCGCCGCGCACCGCATCGACCGCGGCCTCGAGCGCCTTGCGACTGACGCCATGCTCGCGCGCCAGCCGCCCCACCTCGCCCTTGTCGTCGGCCACCGCCAGCAGGAACATCTCGCTCGCGATGTAGCTGTCGCCGCGTTTCTGCGCTTCCTTGTCGGTCGCGTTCAGCAGGCTCGTCAGGTCGCGACCGACCTGGATCTGGCTGTCTCCGCCCTTGACCTGCGGCAGGCGCTTGACGGCCGCATCGAGCGCCGCGGTCAGTGCACCGACGTTCGCGCCAGCGCGTTGAAGCAGCGAACGTGCGCCGGCATCGGCCTGCCGAAGCATCGCCAGCAGCACATGGACCGGCTCGATGTACGCGTTGTCGTGGCCGGCGGCAATTGACTGCGCGTCGCCGAGCGCTTCCTGGAACTTGGTCGTCAGTTTGTCGATACGCATGGAGCGTCCTATCCCCCAGATTCAATGTCCTCATTGAAAGTGAGGCGAACCGGGAGGTTTTCAAGCGCACGGGGCACGGTTCTCGCTTTGCTAGGATCGATACAGAGGGCTGCGGTGCCGCGGGTGCTCGCGCTGTGTAGCTCCGCTGCCGCCCCTTTTTGGTCTGCACTGTGCGCCTCGGACTGCTGGCTTCCTTCGTCTTGCTGATTGGCCTGCCCTTGGGCGCACTGGCGCAACAGGCGCCCGAAGTCGAGGGCACTCGGCTGGTCGCGCCGGCGGGGGTCAGCGGCCGCGTGGCGACCGCGCTGGAGGATGCACTCGCCCGGTATCGACTAGCGGATGAGGCCGACGAAGCGGACGAGGAGCGCGAATTGCGGCGGGCCGAGCGCACCGCCATCGAAGTGCTGGCCACGGAAGGCTATTTCAGCCCGACGGTCCGGTTCGAGCCGAACCCTGCACGCGTTCCGCGGTACCGCCTGGTCGTCGCGCCCGGCCGTCTGACGACGGTCACCGCAGTCGACGTTGCTTTCAAGGGCGCACTCGCCGAGCCTGCCTACGCCGAGCGGGCGGCCGCCCTGCGACGCGACTGGGGCCTCGCGGTCGGCGCGGCGTTTCGCAGCCCGGACTGGGAGACCGCCAAGAATCGCCTGCTGCTCGCCGTGACTGCCCGCGACTTCGCTGCCGCATCGCTGACCAATTCCAGAGCGGAGGTCGATGTCGAAACGGCTTCGGCCGTGCTGCAGGTCGAAGTCGACAGCGGACCCGCGTATCGCGTCGGCCCGCTGCGGGTCGAAGGGCTCCAACGGCACGACGCAACGCTCGTCGAGCGCTTCAATCCGTTCACGCCGGGCGATCCCTACGACCGAGCCATGATGCTGCAGTTCCAGCAGGCCCTGCAGGAGACATCCTACTTTCGCAGCGTCGTGGTCACACTCGATCTCGACAACGCCACGGAAAACGAAGCGCCGATGCGGGTGCGGCTGCGCGAAGCGCAGACGCGACGCCTTTCCGCGGGCATCGGCTTTGCAACAAACACCGGCGCGCATATCGAAGCGGTGTACCGCCAGTCGATCACGTTTGGTCGACCCTACATCCTGCAGACCGGCTTCCGCGTCGAGCAAACCGGGGAGTTTGCCTACGCCGACCTGATCTTCCCGCCGCAGCGCGGCGGCGCCCGCGACAGCATCGGTGCGCTGATCGAGAACTCCGATATCGAGAACCTGCAGATCAACCGCTGGGGCCTCGGAGCCGCGCGCTCGCTGCTCACGGGACCGCGCGAAGGTCGCAATGTTGAAACCCAGCTGGCGTTCAACTTCGAGCACGAACGCCGCGAGACGCCGCTCGATCCGCCGATCACGCTCGACGTGCTGTCGAGCACCTACACCTGGACCCGACGCGATGTCGATGACTTCACCAATCCGCGACGCGGCAACCTGTTCCAGTTGCAGGGATCGGTGGGGATTGGCGGTTTGTCGGTCGAGGACGCATTCGTGCGCGGCTTCGGCAGCATCGTGCAGTTCTTCCCCGTCGGCTCGCGCGATGTGCTGATCCTGCGCGGTCAGCTGGGCGCCGTGCAGGCCGAAAGCACGAATGTGGTTCCGAACAAGTTCCTGTTCCGGACTGGCGGCGCGCTCACCGTCCGCGGCTATGACTTCGAGAGCCTGGGCGTCGAACAGGGAGGAGCCATCGTCGGCGGCCGCGCACTGGTCGTCGGCTCGGTCGAGTACGTCAAGTGGCTGCAGCGCTGGGGCGGCAACTGGGGTGTGGCGGCCTTTGTCGACGCAGGCGATGCGGCGGCCCGCTTCGGTGATCTCGACCTCGCACTTGGCTACGGCCTCGGGGCGCGTTGGCGCACTCCGGCAGGACCGCTCGCTGTCGACGTGGCCTGGGGTGAGCGCTTCCAGCAGTTGCGTGTGCACTTCTCGGTCGCGATTGCATTCTGATGAACACGCCGCCTGCCCCACCCCCCACCACTGCACCGTCCCGGCCGCGACGATCGTGGTTCGGCGCCATTGCGACGATCCTGGGGCCGGCGCTCGCGCTGATCCTCGCGGTGGCAATCGCGACATGGTGGATGGCGACGACAAGTTCGGGGCTGCGCGCCGCCGCAGCGCTGACCAGCGCGATCGTCCCGGGACTGACGCTGGACGGCGTCGACGGCTCGCTCGCCCGCAGCGTCCAGATCGCTCGCTTCGAACTCGATCGCGGCGGGTGGTCGGTGAAAGCCGAAAACGTTGACATCGAACTGCACGACTGGTCGCTCGGCGCGCGCCGGCTCGATGCCGAACGCCTCACCGCCCGACGATTGCAGATCGACTGGCAATCCAGCGGCGCCCCGAGTTCTCCACCGGCCTTCCTGGGCCTGCCCTTCGAGTTGATCGTGCGGCAGGCAGGCGTCCAGGAACTGGCCCTGGGGGCGCGCGGCAGCACGCCGCTGGTGTTCCGTCACATCGATCTCGTCGGGCGCATGGACCCACAGGGCATCGATATCGAACGTGTTCTCGGCGATTTCGATCGCACCCGGATCGAGGCGCGCGGCCGCATCGCTGCGGCGCCGCCGTTCGTCACGCAGGCAACGGCGCAGCTCGGCACCACGGTGCAGAACCGCGCCATCACAGCCGCTGTCACGGCCTCCGGTTCGTTGCAGCAGCTGCAACTTCATCTGCAGGCCGACGACACGGCAGCGCGCGCGACCGCAAGCGGGACCCTACGAGCGTTCGACCCGGTCCTTTTCCAGCGTTTGATCGTCGACGTCGAGTCCTTCGACCCGTCACTGTGGTTCAGCGACGTGCCGTCGATGCAGCTTCGCGCCCGCGGCGACCTGTCCCCTACGACCGCGCCAGACGGCTCGTGGCAGG
>Ga0316601_100000326_pt1 | contig 19754 bp, 14 predicted proteins | sample OWC_soil_day5_no_FD_207663 | JGI IMG/M metagenome (GOLD analysis project Ga0316601, IMG submission 207663) | Wetland soil microbial communities from Old Woman Creek delta, Ohio, United States - OWC_soil_day5_noCT | ecosystem: Environmental > Terrestrial > Soil > Wetlands | place: USA: Ohio... | reverse complement strand
TGAGTACCGTGGGTTGGATGCCGGCGTTGCTGACGACGATCGGAGCCTTGAACACCCCGTCCGCGGTCGCGACACCAGTCGCGCGCCCCCCTTCGACAATGATCCTTTCCACCCGGGCGCTGGTCATCAGCTTCCCACCGTGCGCCTCGAGAACGCCGATGATCTCATCCACCAGCCGGCCATAGCCGCCGCGCGGGTAGCCGCTTCTTCCCCCGAAGAAGACCTGCATGACGCGCGCGATCTCCGAGATCGACACCAGTTCGTAGACCCCGGTGGCCATCAGGTTGCACTGGGTGGCGAGGAAGCTGTGCAGCGGCCGCGGTACATGTTCTTTCTCGGCGAGCCATTGCTGCACACTGACACTTTCGAGCGCGTCCAACTGCTCGGGCGTGAACATTGCGATCTCGGCGAGGATGCTCATCGAAACCTCGCGCTCCTTGGCATCCAGGTCCCAGGCGTCGAACATATTGGCAGTGGGGTCGTCCACCTGTTGTCCCGGAGCATCGACACTGGTGGTCCACTTTCCACCCTTGCGCCGATACATCAACGCAAAGGAACCGGGGCAGATGTCCAGTTTCGACTCGATGCCGAGCTTTCGAAAGGCATCGACGAAAGGCCCCCCATGGGTGGGGATGCCGAACGTCGGCCACATCTCGCTGCGAAAACCCTTGACGGAAATCCCCATGGACTTGCCGCCGGGCCGATTGTTCTTTTCAAGGACCAGGGTCTTCATGCCGGCCTTCGCGAGCAGGGCGGCGCATACGCTCCCGCCGAGACCAGATCCGATCACGATCGCATCGTATTTGTCAGCCATTGATCACCCTTTCCCACAGGACAGCGGCCCGCGACTCTCAACGCACCTCTGTTCGACCGGACTTTCGCGTTCGCCAACGCGGAGATCTGGTCGGGCCAGAGCCCCCGTTGTGGCGACTGCCTGAAGATCGTCCACGACCCATTCGGCCGGGCCTCTACTACTCCGGCAGCCCCAGGATAGTGATGGCGCATACCGAGCCCGGGCCTCCCAAGTTGTGGGCCAGCCCCAGGCGCGCGTTCTTCACCTGAGCGCCCTCGGCGCGGCCCTGGAGCTGCTTCGTGACCTCGCAGAGCATGCGGCAGCCGGTGGCGCCGATGGGATGGCCGAAGCACTTCAGGCCACCGCTGGCGTTGACTGCCACCTCGCCGCCGACGTCCGCGTGACCGTCCCGCACGAATTTCGCGCCCTCGCCTCGCTTGCAGAACTGGAGGTCCTGAATGTTGAGGATCTCGGTGATGGTGAAGCAGTCGTGCACCTCGGCAAGGTCGATCTCCTCGACGGGGTTCTTGATCCCCGCCTCCGCGTACGCCCGCGTCGCCGCGGCCTGGGTCGCCGGGAAGCCCAGCCAGTCGAAGGAAGCCCGGTACATCGGCAGAAAGGCGTGCATGGTCAGTGCGCTGGCCTTGGTGAGCGCGTAATCGTGCTTGTGCCTGCCCTGCTTGGCGATTTCCGGCCGGGTGATCACCAGCGCGGCGGCCCCGTCGGACATGGCGCAACTGTCGAAGCGCCCCAGGGGCCAGGCGATCATCGGCGCGTTCAACGCCGTGTCCAGTGTGATCGGCCGCCGAAAGTGGGCCTTGGGGTGCAGGGCGCCGTTCTTGTGGTTCTTCACGGCGACATGCGCCAGATCCTCTCTGGTCCAGCCGAACTCGTGGAAGCATCGCGTCGCCGTCAGGGCGAACATGGCCGGGGCGCTGGCGCCGCGCATCACCGGGTGCCCCATGTCCACGGGCAAGCCGGAGCCGCCCACGTCCATGAGCTTCTCGACGCCGCAGGCGAGCACCACGTCGTAGACTCCAGATGCAACCGCAAAGCAGGCGTTGCGGAAGGCATCCATGCCCGAGGCACAGAAGTTCTCCACGCGCGTGGTTGGCTTGCCGAAGAGCTTGAGGGGTTCGGCGGCGACACTGCCGCTCAAGCCGGTGAAGTCATAGAGGTTGCCCACCCAGGTCGCTTCGATGTCTTCCGGGGTGACTCCGGCATCCTCCATCGCCTCGAAAGCGGCCTCCACGATCAGGTCTTCGGCGTCCTTCTCCCAAAGCTCGCCGAACTTGGTGCAGCCGACGCCGATGATCGCCGTCTTGTCCTTGATGCTTCCCATGGGATTCTCCTTTTGCCCCTGCGCTGTCGGTGTCGCTCGGTGCTACGAAGCCGCTTCCGGCACGGGCCGGCATTTCCAGTAGTAGTTGTGGAAGCTCGATGCCTCGTGCAATCGGCGGAAGACGACCTCCGCGGGCATGCCGATCTTGACCTCTTGCGGGTCGCCATCGGTCATCGAGAGGAAGACACGGCCCCCACCCTCCAGGTCCAGCACCAATCGGGGGACAGGGACATTGACGTACTGGCCAGCCTCGAGGTGGTCGAGTGTGAAGGTGTAGACGTTGCCGATCTTGGCCAGCTTGACCTCTTCAATCTGGTCCTTGGTAGCGCACTCGCCGCACAGCCGGGGGATGGGGTATTGCACGGCGCCGCACTTGCGACATCGGCCGCCGTGGAAGTTCAGCACGATGTTGGTGTCACGCCAGTACGTGACGGCCGAACCACGGGGGTCCACCTCGTCTCGCTTCATCAGCTTACGGAATCGGGCATAGGCGGTGTAGTTGGGCAAGCTTCGCCGGCGGAGAAGATGGCCGGCGAGGCCCTTCCGGCCAATCGCGGGAGCAAAGCTTTCCGCAAGCTCCACCACAAAGGCATCTGCGCCGTCGCCATTGTTGATCACCAACAGCTTGTCGCCGGCCTTGGCCTCTCCCAGGGCCCCTGCCAGCATCATCAGGACCAGTGGCACGCCCGGGTTGCCAACCGACATGAACAGGCTGTCCTGCAGCTGGCCGCCGGACAGGCCCAGGCTCGTGCCCACGCCCCCCTGGCTCAGCGGGTCACCGGCCGTGATGACTGCCTTGGCCAGATCGCCGGGAGCCCCCCCCTCCTGCTCCAAAACCGCCTTCCCGGCTTGCACCGCGCTCTGGACATAACCGTACCGTGTCTCGGCCTTGGCCTCGAAGGAGCGGATGTAGCGGTCGTCGCTGCGCCGCCAGACACCCAGCTGCTCGCCTGCGATGGAATGGAAGGCACGCAGCGTTGCCGACCCTTGCTTGGATACCAGCACTGCACCCGCCCCATCGCCGAGGAGCTGCTCCCCCATGGATTCCGGCTCGGCAAGGCGGCAGTCCGCCGCGACCACCAGGATGTTGCGCGCCGAGCCGGAGTCGACGGCGTCCGCCGCCGCCCGTAGCGCCGTGGTCGCCGCGCGCAGCGAGCCGGTGAAGTCGGCAGTATTGATGTCCGTGCGCATATCCAGCGCGGCCGCAATCACCCCTGCGCACTGCTTCTCATCGTAGGGCGCAGTGGTGGTAGCGAAAAACAGGCCATCGATACGGGACGGGTCTATCCCCGCCAAACAGTCCGCGCCCGCTGCCACGGCCATGGTGAGGCTGTCTTCGTCGGCGTTGGCCACGGCCCGCTCGCCGGGAACGGCCGGCACCCCCCAGGCAGTTCCCATCTCCTCTCTGGAGAGCCTGAACAGCGGAACGTACGCACCAAACGACGCAATCTTCGCCATCGCTTCTTCCTTTCACGGTCGCAGTGTTGCGCGGTGGACCTTTCTGGACCTCAGAACCGGCAGCAGGTCCGGAGAGTCGGATTGTGGTAGGAGTCGAACACCTCGTCCCAATACGGGTCGTCAAACCGGAACGACTCTGCCCTGAGCGCATTGCACGCGCGCGGCTGCGTCCGCTCCTCGGAGGCCGGAGTCCCCCCCTGCTCCGGTTGAGCCCTCCGGGACACTTCGGCTTGGATCTCTGCGACGACCGGCAACTCGATTTCGGGCGTTCTGAGATTCATGATCGGCCTGCTCATGCCTTATTTGCCCCAGTTCTTTGTGACCGCATAGGTCATGTCCTCGAGTTTCTTCTCATCCGGCAAGGGCCGGCCGAGCCATTCCCTGTAGAAGCTGTCGATGTCGGGGAGGGCATCGAAGATAATGGGATAGCCGACCGGCACGGCCTCCACTTTCAGCAGGCTGCCGCAGTTCGGGCAGTAGAATTCCCTGACCTCGCACAGGTCGGGATTCGGGCATTTGAGACCGGGGTAGATCTCCTGCAGTTTCGCGGTGTCATCCCGGGAGAGGACGAGCGCGTTGAGCTTCCAGTTCTGCCGCCAGTCGCCGAACTCGTACCCGCAGTCACACTTGACGATCCGTTCGCCATCTTTGGCAACGACGTTGAGGTGGTCGCCCAGCGGCATCAGGATCTTGTTGGAGTATGAAACGCGCTCTTGGAGGAACGCGACGTACTTGTCGAACCGGTCATCGTCCTTGGGCTTGCTGATGATCTCAAAGGTCTTGTGCCACGGAAGTACACCGTCGTAGAGGTCCCTCAAATCTTCCTTGCTGTATGACATCTGTCCCCTCAGAACGCGTAATTGTCGGGCAACGACCAGAAGTCCTTCAACTCTTGGGCGAAGGAAGGACTCAGTTTCGCGCTGCTGCGGTACATCTCCAACAATTTGGCGTCAATAGCGTGCTCGATCAGCTTCTTTCGGGACGTTTGCCACCATTCCTTCACGGGAACGCCCCGGACAACCCGCTCTTGTCGCTTTGCCGCGCGCAGTTGAGCGGTGGCCGCCTCGTCCACAGTCCATTCCTTGGTTTGGCCGTCGTGACTGACGTCGGCGCAGTACATGTTGCGGGCCTGCCATTCGCTGCACAGGCCCTGATCCAGGTCAGTCCGTATCGCAGCGGTGCTCCGTTCGATCGGATCACCGAGCCCCCCGGCGGCAGCGTTAAAATTGGCCAGGATATCCCCCTCGAATAGCTCCGTCGGCGCAGGCATGAGGCCGCAGTCATGCACTCTGCCGGGGAAGCGCTCCTGCAAGGTCGCCGGGTGCCCCAACTCATGCGTCAACGGCTGCCTGTTTTCCATCCGCGCGGGGAGATTGTCATAGCGCAGCAGCAGTGTGTTCCGCCGCCCACCGGGGTATCCGCCGAATTGGCCAAGGTTGGGGATGATCCCGTCCGAAGCCGTGCCCAGTGCGCCGCTACCGACCAGCTGCTGACTGCGGTGAATCATCGACACCACTGGGATCGCGACACCGGAACGGAACCGGCCGTAGCCGACCGAGTAGGGATCAAAACGGCGCGAAATCTCCATGTGCGGGACGAACATCTCCCACACCTCCACACTCCCCATATCGACCTCCGGCGTGGCCAGCCAACCTCCACAGTCGACCCCGTCGCAGACGCCAGTGGCGCCCGGGCCGAAGTAACCCGTTCCAGCCGCAATCATCGGGCGCTTGTTCCCTGTCTGATCGTAGCCGGCCATCTGCCAGCCCGCGGACGAGCGATAGTTGAAGGTCTCCTCACGGAAGCCGCGTAGATAGTACGCCGCCCCCAGCATATGCAGCCACATGCCGAACACGTCCAGCAACGGCGCCCACGGCGTCGAGGTCGCCAGCTTCTTGATCTGGACAGGGTTCAGCAGTGAGTCTGGTGTCGGTTTCTTGATATCAATGGGGAGCAATGAGCCGAGATTGGCGCGCCCATCGCATGACAGCGTCTGAACAACCGATACGGAGGCGGCACCCCAGATGGCCTGTGGGGTTCCATTGCAGGGGTGCCAACCCCACTCCCCGGTCCCTTCGAAATCCAGTACCAGACGTCCGGAGGGTAGGACGTCCATCTGAATTGGGATGAGTCTGATATGGTCCTTATTCGCCGGTATCCAGGCGACTGGCTGGTTGGCCATGGGGAACTCGGCTGACACCACGCTGCGGTAGCGGCCGGGAATCATCCGCTGCCGGATACGGGCAATCTGGTTGCGCCGTTCCTCCTCGATGAGCTCGCGCGTCGCCCGCTTGTAGTAGTCCAGCCCGAACTCGCTGACAATACGCTTGATCTCCTCCCGCACCCTGATGTTGGCGGCCATCGCGCCTTTGCGGTCCAGCAGGAAGATGTCCGCCATATCGAGGCAGAGGTCGATCTTGTGCTCGAAGTCACGGTTCAACTTGTCCTTCGACCCGATCCGCTCGCAGCAGAACCTGATCCCGTCCGTGCCCCGCTCCACGTTGGCCAGGGGCATCAATCCGGGGCTGACCGCGCCGATGTCCATCTCCATGATCACCGTCGACACCCAACCGATCAGCTCCTCGTCCCAGAAGATGGGCAGGATGTCGTAGACATCCGCGGCGTGCATGCCGGCTATCACGGGGTCATTGGAAATGAAGAAGTCACCGTCGTTGATCCCCACCTCCTCCTCGTAATTCTTGTTGATCATCCAGCGGATGTTGTCGCCCATGAGCTTGATATGGATCTGAATGCCGGTGGACTGGGCGATGTTGTCGCCTTCCGGCGTGTAGATGCCGAGACACAGCTCGGCCACCTCCCGGACGAAGGGAGAGCCGGATACCATGCGGGTCGTTTCCCGTCCGGCTATCAGCGACGCCATGATCCGGGAATGGAAGAGCTCTCCCCTGATGGGATCTTCGGCCAGCACGCGGGGATCGGTGATGCCGTGGTAGCACCCGGTCGCCTCGTACAGCTCGTCATCCTCCTCAAGCATCTGCTTGAGGGTCTTCCCGCTTTCACCGATTCCTTTGCGCTCAGTCATTCGAAACCCCTTTGTTCTGCGTCAGAGGAACAAGACAGTCAGGTTAGCCACAGCATCGACCACTCATCCATGCGCACACGCCTGCCGGGCGGGACGAAGAACGTCGTGGAGGGAGCCTCGATGACGGCAATCCCCTCGATCTCGTTGCCAGGCCGGAAACGGTCCATGTCGAGAATCGGGGTCACGTGCCACCTCCCCTCGTGGTATACCTCCCTCTCGCCCTTGAAGGCCTCGGGGGACGGCTCCTTTCCTCCCAACGGTCTCTGCACCAGCTTCGGCTTTACCTTTGGAATCGTGGCGGTGAGTCCGAGCTCGAAGATCTGATACCCGGCCTGGGGGTGTTTGGCCACGCCGGCGTAGACGCTCTCATAGACGTCTTCAAAAGCAGCGATGAGCTTGTCCATATCCTCGGCGCTGTTGATCCGGGATACCGGCGACGCCACCTCGATATCGTCCATCTGGCTGCCGTATCGCACGTAGGCTATCGGGCGCACGGTAGCCTGCTCCCAGGGCAGCCCTTCGGCTTTGAAATCGGCCTCAGCCAGCTTCTCGAGCTCGTCCCAGCCGGGATTGAGCATCCCCTGTCCCATCATCAGTTTCCAGCCGTCGTCAGCCGCATGAGGGATCGTCACCGTAGTGGACTTCTGGTAGCGGTGGCTGATGTCGACGGCCGCGCAGCCGAAGGAAGAGAACGCCGCCGCGTAGGGCACGGTGGCAACTCCCTTGAAGGGCAGCCCCTCGGTGTAGCCGGCGACATGCATCGGGCCGGCTCCGCCGTAGCACAGGAGACAGTAGTCCGCGGGTGAGAAGCCCCGCGCATACAGCACTGCTCGGATATGCTCCTTCATGGTGCTGTTGATGAGCTTGTAGACGCCTTCGGCCAGGTAGTACGGGTCAACGTTCAGGACGTCGGCGCACTGCTCCTTGATGGCTTTGACCGCCTTCTCTTTGTTCAACTTGATCTTGCCGCCGAGGTAGTTGTCCGGATTCAAAATGCCCAGGATGAGGCAGCAGTCCATCACCGTGGGCACCTCGTTCCCCATTTCGTAACTGACCGGCCCAGGGTCGGCGCCGGCGCTGCCAGGGCCGATGGTGACCCGCCGGGTGATCGGCTCGATGGTGACGTACATACCGGTGCCGGCGCCAATGGTGTCCATGAGCAGGGTCGGGATATTGAATATCCTGCGGTTGATGACGACCTCCCGCAGCATGACGGGCTCGCCGCCCATGAGCAGTCCCACATCGAAGCTGGTCCCACCCATGTCGGAGCATACCCAGTTTCCTATTCCCAACTTCTGCTCCAGATATCTGGCCCCGAGCAGGCCGCCGATGGGTCCCGAGAAGCACGCCTCGTGGATCCTGGGGTAGCGTATGTTCGTCACCCCACCGTGGGCGAGTACGATCTGAAGGGGATACCGGTAGCCGCTGTTCTGCAGCTTGCGCTCGATCCCGAAGAGCTGATTACGGCCGGGTTCGGCCGCGAAGGCGTGCAGGACCAGCGTGTTGAGTCGGGGCTGCTCTCGGGTAATGGGGCAGAGCTGATGGGAGAGATATACCGGCACCGAGCACCCCCGCTTCCGGATGGCCTCAGCGGCGATCTCCGCCACGCGCAGCTCGTGCGCCGGATTCAGGTAGGAGTACCACAGGCAGACGGCGATGGCGTCCACCCCTTCATCCAACAGCTCTGCGACGGCCTGCACGACCTCGTGCTCGTAGAGCGGAATGGCCTCCATCGAGAACATGTCGATCCGGCCGGTGACGCCCTTGACCAGCCGGCGTGGCACCAGGGGCGGATTGTGATGGTGGGCGACATGATGCAAGACGTCCTGGTACGCGTATCCGGCCCACGTCTGCCGGCTGCGCTCGTGAATAAAGATGTCCTCGTCGCCCCGCTGCGTGATCACGCCCACCCTCCTGCCGGTCGCCGTGAGCAGCGCGTTCATCATCGAGGTGCCGCTATAGACCACCGCCTCGACTGCGGGAAGGATGGCCGCAGCCTCCTTCGTGAACTCGACATCCCAATGCTCGAACGCGTCCGCCAGTGACTCCCATACACCCACGGACTGATCCTGAGGGGTGGTGGCCGCCTTGCCGATGCTGAAGTTGCCGTCGGTGTCGACCACGATCATATCGGTCATGGTGCCGCCGGCATCGCTGGCGATGATCTGGACTCGCCTCCCGTTTTTCATGCTGCCTCCGTCCGCAATCCCAAACGCCGCCTCTTTCCCATTGTCCTGGGCTCGATGCGCATCGCCGCTCCGCCGCCCCCGGGACGCACTGAAGACGCCGGCCTAACGAAACGAACGCTCAGAATTCATTGGGCTGCCGTATTTCCTAATGTCTGATATAAGTCCATGGGCGAATTGCCTTGTCCGGCACGGCCGCCGGTTTGGTCAATTTCGGCCATGCGATATCGTGAGACAGTGCCTGAGATCGGTGTGAAAACGGGCGCGTACGGCTCGGTCAGCGCGGTCGTGCCGCTGCTCGATTTCCTCGAGAACGCAGGATGCGATGTGAACGCCATCCTGGACCGCTCGACAATTCCGAGAGCTGCTCGCGAAGACCCCAGAATGCGCGTTCCCACGCGCAAATTCGAGGCGTTGTGGCAGATCGCCGTCGAAGTCACGGGCGATCCGGCCGTTGCGCTGCGGGTCGCCACCACGGCGAAGCCAAATACGTTTGGCGTCATCAGCCTTCTAGCATTGGCGAGCGAATCGCGCCGCAACGCGTTCGAGTTGACCAGACGCCTGACACCCTTGCTGTGGGAGGACTTCGAATGCGACCTGCAGGGTGATGGCGAAGTGGCGTTCATACGTTGCAGCACCGGCGGTAGTCGGCAGGCCAGCCGTCTGACGACCGAGTATATGGTCGGGCTGACCGTCGCGATGAGCCGGGTTTTCGGGACAGCGCATTGCGACCCGCTGGAAGCCCGATTCTGCTACCCGCCTCCCCCGCATGCGGATGAATACGAGCGAATCCTTCGGCTGCCCGTCCGCTTCGATGCGGGCGAGAGTGGGGTCCTGTTCCCGGTCGCGATGATGGACTGCTTAAACCCCTCCGCCGATGCCGCTCTTCGGCAGCTATTGGAGCGCTACGCCGCCGATCAGCTCGCCCATATTCCTACCAACGCCGCAATTGTGCAACGCGTCCGCGCCTGCATCCGGTCGGTGCTGCCGTTGGGCACCGTTACCGCCGACACCGTGGCCAGCCGACTCCACATGAGCGAGCGGACGCTACGCCGGCGCCTGCAAGAGGAGGCAACGAGCTATCAAGCACTTGTTGACGACGTGCGCGCCGAGTTGGCACGTCACTACTTGGCACACGAGAAGCGGGGAATCGACGAGGTCGGCTTCCTGTTGGGGTTTTCGGATCAGAGTGCCTTTACCAAGGCCTTTCGCCGCTGGACCGGGCGCACTCCCGCCGATTTCGTGCGCACCAGCTCGTCATAGGCCGCGACTGATTGTGGAATTTGCCGGCCGCTTTCGGGACCCTATGAAACATCGATCACGAGGTGAGTATGGAGTTCAACGTCGCGGATCTTGTTGAAGCTGCCGTCGATCGGGTTCCCGAGAGAGAGGCGCTGGTGTGCGGCTCGGACCGGCTGACCTACGCGCAGCTCGACCAGCGCGCCAACCGCTTGGCCCACTTCCTGCAGTCGCGCGGATTCGGCCGCGGTGACCACATCGGTATCTACGGCTTCAACAGCGCACGCTGGGTGGAATCCTGCCTGGCCGCCTACAAGATCCGGGCGGTGCCGATCAACGTGAATTACCGGTACGTCGAGGAAGAATTGCTCTACCTTTTCGACAACGCCGATCTGGTTGCGTTGGTGCACGATGCCCAGTTTGCGCCGCGCATCGCCAACGTTCGGAGTCAGGCGCCACAGCTCCGGCTGTGCATCGCCATCGATGACGGCAGCGGGCAGGATTGCGCCGTGATCGGGTCGGTACCCTACGAGCACGCGGCGGCGGAAGGCTCGCCCGCCCGTGACTTCGGGCCACGCTCGGGGGATGACCTCTACATCCTCTACACCGGCGGCACGACTGGAAAACCCAAGGGCGTCATGTGGCGCCAGCAGGACGTGATCTTTACCCTCGGCGGCGGCATCGACCACACGACCAACGAACCCGCGGCGACTCCCGAGGTGCTCACCAACAAGATCATGCCTGCCTTCTACCTGACGACCGCCCCGCTGGCGCCGCTCATGCACGGGGCGGCGCAGTGGACGGTGTTGGGCCCGCTGTTTACCGGCGCCCGGGTCGTGCTGTCGTCAGGCAGGTTTGACCCACACCAGGTCTGGCGCATGATCGAACGTGAGCGTGTCAACACCCTCGCGCTCACCGGCGACGCCATGGCCCGCCCGCTCATCGAGGCGCTGTCGGAGCCTGGGGTGAGCTATGACCTGTCATCGCTCATGGTGATTACGAGTACCGCGGCCGTCTTCTCACCCTCGGTACAGGCCCAGTACGTCGAGCGCTTTCCCAACGTCATGCTGATCGAGGCGACAGGCTCTTCGGAGCAGGGCTCCACCGGCATGCACACAATCACCAAGGAAGGCCTGACGCAAACCGGCACGCGGCAGCATGGCGTGCGCATCAAGCCCGGCAAGGACGTGATGGTGTTCGATGAGGACTTGCAGCCCGTACCCCCCGGCTCCGGCGTCGTGGGCAAGCTGGCACGCGGCGGCAACATCCCACTTGGGTATTACAAAGATCCGGAGAAGAGTGCGGAAACCTTCGTCGAAATCGCGGGCGAGCGCTGGTCCATCCCCGGCGACTACGCCATCGTGGAAGCCGACGGGACCGTCGTGATGCTTGGGCGTGGCTCCGTCAGCATCAACTCCGGCGGCGAGAAGATCTACCCTGAAGAAGTGGAGGGCGCGTTGAAATCGCACCCGGCGGTGTTCGACGCCCTCGTCGTCGGGGTGCCGGACGAGCGCTGGGGCAGCCGTGTGGCAGCCGTCGTCCAGCCACGCCCTGGCCAAAAGCCAACGCTCGACGAACTCGCCGCGCACTGCCGTGCGCGCATCGCCGGGTATAAGATCCCGCGCGAGTTACATCTGGTAGGCCAGGTTGTGCGTGCACCCAGCGGCAAGCCGGACTACCGCTGGGCACAGCAGACCGCCCTGACCGGACAGTACCGCGCGTGACGGAAGCGATCAGCTCTGCCCAGACAGAAGCCTGCTTGATTTGATCAAATCCAGTACGATTTGGGTCCAGGCGCAGTCAGATCCGCAGACACGCAACCGGGATGCCCCGCTTTGACGAACCGTCTGGTTAATGGGTAACGGGGCTCAGCACTCCGAAACTATAGCGGCGTCTCATCATCCATGCCGAGGAGCCGATTGGGTTCCTCGCAGTCGTCGGGGGCATCGAGGCAATCGACGCCGGCGCTGGCGAACCGTACCGCGGCGGAGGCCGCGCGGCCGTCGCGCTGGTGTTCGATCGCCCATTGAGCGGCTTCGATCAGCAGCGCCAGCTCCATCGTGCGACCGAGCGTGAGGGCGAACCGACGGGCGCCCGCTTCGAGCGCGGGCAGGCCGCGGCGCTGCGTCGACGCCAGCCACGCTTCCGCGCGATCGATCGCCGCCAAGGCGGTGCGTGCTGGTGCGGTCAGTGTCGGATGCACCGCGGCGGCGGTGCGGGCGCGGACGGCCTGCAGGAAGGCCGTCAGGCCGCCTTCGCGCGCGCTGGTCCGTAAGGCGTCCAACGCCAACACATTGGTGGTGCCCTCCCAGATCGAGAGCACGTGCGTGTCGCGCAGCAACATTGGCAACCCTGTGTCCTCCATGTAGGCGGCGCCGCCAATCGCTTCGATCGCTTCCGACACCACCGCGATCGCTTGCTTCGCGGTAATCAGCTTGCAGATCGAGAGCAGCAGGCGGAGGAGCGCGCGCTCCTCGTCGCGGATCCGGTCGGTTTCCTCGCGCCCGAGCAGGTGCACCGTGTGGAAGACGAGATTGCACACGGCCTCCGTTTCCGCCTGCATCCCCGCCAGGGTATCGAGATGGAGGGGCTGGCGCGCCAGTGGGGCGCCGAACGCGGTGCGCCGACGGGCATAGTCGCGCGCCAGCGCCACGCCCCTACGCATCGACGCGCCCGCACAGACGGCGTTCCAGGTGCGTGTGAGGTTGAGCATCGTGGTGATGTTCCGCGTCCCGTGCGTGAGGCCCGCCACCGGCTCCGCCAGGGTGCCATCCAGCTCGAGCTCGGCCGTCGGCAGCGCGCGGGTACCGAGCTTCTCCTTCAACCGTAGGACGCGAATGCCGTTGCGGCGGCCGTCGGGCAGGCGCTGCTCGAGGTAGAACATGGCCAGGCCGCGCCCGCCGGGACCGTTGCCCTCCGGGCGCGCCAGCGTCAAGGCGACGTCCGCCGTCGCCGCCGACGTGAACCACTTGATCCCATAGAGCCGCCAACCCTCGGCAGATTGCCGGGCGACGGTTTCCGAGAGGCCGACGTCCGAGCCGCCGATGCGCTCCGTCATCCACTGGCCGGCGGTCCACGCCCGTTGCGGGTCACGCGCCAGCAGGCGCGGCAGGACGCGCTCGCGCAGTGCCGGCCGCGCATGGAGTTCGAGCGTCCGCGCGGCACCGTCGGTCATCGCCAGCGGGCACGTGTAGACCTGCGACGAGGGATGGAAGAGATGGACGAGCGCCATCTGATGCACGCGAGCGTACTCGCCGTGGCGGCGCTCGAACGCCGTGGCCACCAGCCCGGCCTCGACGGCGACGCGGGCATACTCCTGCCAGGCCGGTGTCACACGAATCTCGTCGATCCGGTTACCCCAGGGATCCCAGTGGACTAGCTGCGGTTCGGCGTTGCGATAGGTCTGACTCAGCTCGAACAGGCGGCCGGCGGCCAGCTCACCCATGTGCTCCAGTGCGGGCTCGATCTCACGCAGGCTGTCCGGCGGCAGCGTGCGCGTGAGGAACGCGCGCAACACCCGGTCGTCATGATACTGATTCCCCAAGCGCGGGGGCTCTTGGATGAATGGCATCGCCTTCTCCTGAACTGGCCCACTTGTAGCGCAGGGCCGGGACGGGAGGCTAGCACCTATTCCGTGTCTGCCGGCTTCCCGGGGCATCGTGGCGTGCTGGGCTTGCTGCGGGCGACGGAGTTTATTATTTCTGGAACTGACTAGTCAGTCAGGAAACCCCGTGCACCACGTCACCGGAAACAGCCAACGTACAGGGGTCCCGGCGGGGGTAATGAGCCGCCTACTTTGGCCTCGTGGTAGGGGCGCACGACCGTGCGCCCTTGCCAGGCTGCAAGCTGTTCGCCGTCAGGCAGCATACGTGGAAGTGGATCATGGCTGAGGCCGGAATGCGCAAATGGGTCATCGTGTTCACGGTGGTCCTCTCGACGATGATCGAGTTGCTCGACACCACCATCGTCAACGTTTCGCTGCCGCATATGATGGGGAATCTGGGGGCAACACTGGACGAGATTGCGTGGGTGGTGACGGCCTACGTATTCGCCAACGTCATCGTGGTGCCCATGGCGAGCTGGCTGGCAATCGTCTTCGGACGGCGCAACTACTTCGTGGGCTCCATCGTATTGTTCACCGTGTCTTCGTTCTTCTGCGGCAATGCCAGCACCCTCTGGGAACTGGTTCTTTTCCGGTTCATGCAAGGCGTCGGCGGTGGGGCGCTGATGGCGACCTCTCAATCGATTCTGATCGAGACGTTTCCGCCGGCAGAGTTGGGGGTTGCCACCGGCCTTTTCGGTTTGGGCGTGGTGGTCGGGCCGATGATCGGGCCGACGCTTGGGGGATGGATTACCGAAAATTACTCGTGGCCGTGGATTTTCTACATCAACCTGCCGATCGGCACCTTCGCTGCCATCATGAGCCTGCTGTTCATCCGCGACCCGCACGAAAAGCGCGTGGTCGAAGGGGTGGACTGGTTGGGGATCCTCCTGTTGATCGCGGGCGTGGGTTCCCTGCAGATAGTCCTCGACCGCGGCGAGCGCGACGACTGGTTTGCGGCGCCGCACATCAATGTCTTGAGCATCACTGCGGTCATCGGCATCGCGGCGTTCGCCTGGTGGGAGTTGAAGACGCACCGTCCGGTGGTCGACCTGCGTGTCTTGAAAATCCGGTCGCTGGCACTTGGGGTGTTCTTCACCTTTACGCACGGATTCATTACCATGACGTCCCAGTTCATCGTTCCGGTCTTCATCCAGAACATCCTCCGCCTCAGTCCGCTTCAAGCGGGCGTCTTGGTGCTACCCAGCAGCTTGGCGAGCGCGACCATGATGCCTTGGGCGGGCTATTTGATTCGACGGCGCTTCCCTCCGAAGCTCATGATGATCATCGGATTTTCCCTCTTCTTTGTGTCCTCGCTGATGCTCTCGCATTTGAGCCTGGATGCCGGCGAGTCAGACTTCTTCTGGCCGATGCTCCTGCGCGGCTTTGGACTGGGTATGCTGTTTGTGCCGTTTACGACACTAGCACTTGCAGGACTGTCTCAGAGAGACACGCATCAAGCCACAGGGCTGACGAACATGATGCGTCAACTCGGTGGGTCAACGGGGGTGGCACTGATGGCCACGTTCATTCAGCAACGCAACTGGGCGCACCGGCAGAATCTGCTGACCCACCTCACGCCGTACGATCCTGCACTGCGTGAACGGCTGGCGGCAATTGTCCACGGGTTCGTCGCCCAGGGATCCACACTCATCGAGGCTCGCCGCCGGGCACTCGCGGCCATCGACGCGGTGATGTCGCGACAGGCGCTCCTGCTCACGTATCTGGATGCCTTCCGGATCGTCGGTGTGATGTTCCTCTTCTGCATTCCGCTGATCCTTCTGTTCAGACGCCCGCGCTCGCCGGTAACCGTGCCAGCGGCGCACTGAGATTGATGTACGAAGGACCTTTCGGGTCTGAGGGCGTGGGGGCGGTGAGGTGCTGCCGGCGGCAGGCGCGGCCTGTGACGGATCTCCGACATCCAGGCGTGACGGTCCGTCGAGCCGCAACCGCTCGGCGAGCGCGATCGAATTTCAACAGGGACTGCTGGCGGCGCCTGGCGATCGGCCAACGGCGATCCGGGCGCCAGGGTCGCGGAGGATGTCATGCAGCTTGACGAGATAGCGCAGTCGTTGCAGGACGCGGGACTGACCCCGCGCGGCGCGTTTCATCCCGCCGCTGGCGATGGTGTGCCCGCACTCGCGGCGGACACGCCTGCGCGCACCGTGGTCCTGGCCGGCAATGCCGGGCCGCAGATGTGGCAGGCCTTCACCGCCGCGCGCGTAGGGCAACCGACGACCCTGGATGAGTGGTCCGTGCGCGTGCTAACTGCGCTTGCGGCGCGGCTGGGAGCGCATGCGGTGTTCCCGTTTGAGCGGCCCTATCTGCCGTTTCAACGCTGGGCGATGCGCGCCGAGGCCTGCCACGCGTCGCCGCTCGGCCTGCTGATCCATCCGGACTATGGCCTGTGGCACGGCTATCGCGGGGCGCTGTTGTTTGCCGCGGTGATCGCGCTGCCGCCGCCCGACCGCCGCGCCAGCCCCTGCGCCAGCTGTGCGGATCGCCCGTGCCGCAGCGCCTGTCCGGCAAGCGCATTCGACGGCACGGCGTACGACGTGCCCGCCTGTGCGCGCCACCTTGCCGGCATGCCGGAACCGGCGTGCCTGGATATCGGTTGCCTCGCGCGCCATGCCTGCCCGATCGGCCGTGACTACCGCTATGCACCGGCGCAGGCGCGTTTTCACATGCAGGCTTTCCTGGGCCATTCCCAGCCACGGCGACCGGCCTGATCGCGCGCCGCGCAGCCGGGAAAAGGGGGCCGCCATGTTGCTTGATAGCGCGGGTGGTGGGCATTAGATTGGCCGACATAGGTCTGCCACGGTAGAGTGTTCGAATGCGTGCCTGGCAAGTTGTCCATCACGGAGAGCCCGTTGACGCTTTGCGCCTCGTCGACGTTGCACCGCCCGACCCGGCACCGACAGAGGTCCGCGTCCGGGTCGGTGCGGCTGCACTTGGACTGCCTGACGTCCTCATGTGCCGCGGCAGCTACCCGCTCACGCCGGTGCTGCCGTTCACGCCCGGCCAAGAAGTCGCCGGTATCGTGACGTGCGCCGGTGCACAGAGCGGGATCCCCATCGGCACCAGGGTGATGGCCGTGACGTCCTTTTTTGCCGGACACGGTGGATTCGCTGAAGAGACGCTGGCAGCCGCGCACTCGACATTCCCCGTGCCGGGGGAGATGAGCGACGTCGAGGCCGCCGGCTTTTTTATTGCCTACCACACGGCGTGGGTGGCATTGGTCCAACGCGGACGACTGCAGCCGGGCGAGCGGCTGCTTGTCTTGGGCGCTGGCGGCGGCACCGGTGCGGCCGCGGTTTCGCTTGGGCGCGCGCTCGGCGCGCAGGTCATTGCTGCGGCCGGGGGAGCGGACAAGGGTGCTTACTGCCGCTCGCTGGGTGCCCACGCGGTGATCGACCAACCGGCCGAATTGCTCGCCCAGGCGGTTTTCACGGCGACTGGCGGCCATGGTGTGGACCTCATTTTCGACCCGGTCGGTGGTGCGGTTTCGACCGCAGCGGTGCAGTGCCTGGCCAATGAAGGTCGGCTCCTCGTCGTGGGCTTTGCCAGCGGTGAATGGGTGACCATCTCGCTCCTGGATGCCGTGATGCGGAATTACTCGGTCGTTGGCGTGATGGGCGCCGGGCGCGACCACGCCCGCGACACGGCAGCCCATGCCGAACTGCTTCGTCTGTACAGAGAGGGACTGATCCGCACCGCGCCGACCCGCACTGCCCCGTTTGACCAGCTCCCAACTGCGCTGCAAGCAGTGGCTGATCGCAAGAGCCTGGGGCGAATCGTTGTGGTCCCCTGACCTTCGGCGGCGGCCGTGGAACGCTGTTGCTGCCGGAGTGAGTCGGTCGTTCGTCGGCCACCGCTCATCGAAACGTGCGCCTCGGAGGAGACGCTCGCAGCAGGGTGAAAGTCTGGCTCCTGCTTCGGCCAGATACGTGGGCGCGCCAACGGGGCTTACCTGGTCATGAACATCCAGCAGCGCTGACGCAGCGGCGCGAAACTGCATGGAACGTGCAATGGCGAGCTGGCCCTCATCCGCACCGCTATGGGCGATACGGTGTCGCAGCGACGATCTCCGCGAAGCGGTGTTCGAGCACCGGGCGGAGGTCGTCGTGGCTCACGACCCAGAAGCGGTTTTTCCTCACGGCATCGACAACCATGGCGGCAACCTCCTCGGGTTCCTTGCCGCTCGGGCCGGTGAATCCGCTGCGGATCGCTGCGCGCCACACCTCGGCATCGGCGGTGCGCGCCTCCGTCCCGAGATGGGGGGGCCGGTTTCGCTCGCCCTCCATCACGTTCGTATTCGTGGCGCTCGGGCACAGCACGCTCACACCGATCGGCGCGCCGGACATGGCCAGCTCGATACGCAACGTCTCGGAGAGCGACACCACACCGACCTTCGCCACCGCGTAGGGCCCGAGGTGCGCGACGCCGCTCACGAGACCCGCGATCGACGCCGTGTTGACGATGTGTGCGGGTGCGCCCTGCCGCAACATGATCGGCAGAAACGTGTGCACGCCGTGGATCACTCCCCAGAGGTCGACGCCGAGCACCCAATGCCAGTCGGCCATCGTCAGCTGGTCGATGGCATTGAACGTGGACACGCCCGCGTTGTTGCAGACGATGTCGACCTGACCGAAGCGCTCGAGCGCCGCGGCGGCAAGTCGCTCGACGGACGCGAGGGCGGACACGTCGGTGACAACGGCATGCACGGCATCGCCCGCGCTGTGGTCAAGCCGGGCGCACGCGTCGTCGAGCGCGCTCACCTCGATGTCCGCGATGACGACGCGGCAGCCTTCATCGAGGAACGCCTTCGCCATCGAGAACCCGATCCCGCTTGCGCCACCCGTGATCACTACGACCTTGTCTTCCAGCTCGTCCATCGGTTCTCCCTGGGCTGCAGCGACGGTCGTTCCGCGGCCAACAAATGTTCGCTGCTTCCCGGTTTCCCCCCAAATCGCAAACACCGAGTCGATTGGCGCGCCGGGCGGAGGATCACGCGCCGTGAAAGGCCCGCGTGAGCCTCCGCCAGCGCGCCGGATCGCCCTTTTCCGGTTCGCCAAAGTAGATGAGCACTTCATCGAGCATATCGCCGTACTTCGCCGTGAGGAGACCAGGGATTTCATCGTACGAGCCGGTCACCGCAAACGCATCGAGCATCTCGTCGGTGATCTCGTTCGCCATGGCGTCCCAGTCTCCGCGTCTCGATTTGTCTCGCAGACGAACGAAGGTGTCGCCCCACCCATGTGCCTCGAAGGTGCGCTTGTAGGTACTGGTCGAGCCGTAGAAGCCGACCATTCCCCTCACGCGCTCGCGCATCGTGTCGATCTCTTTCTTGTTGTCCCCCATGATGGCCATGACGGGCGCGACCACCGTGAACTCGCTCCGTTTGCGGCCGGCCTTCGCGAGCCCCGCCTCGACGTTGCGCAACACATTTTCGCGCAGTGACTTGGCGCTATGGAATCCATGTGCATGAAATCCCTCGCAGAGCTCGCCTGCCATGCGGCAGTTGTAGGGGCTGACGGCGCCAATGAAGATGGGGGGGCGGGGCACTTCCAGCGGACCGGGGTTGAACATCGGCGTCATGAGGCTGTAGTGGAAGAACTCCCCCTGAAAGTCCAGTTTGGTGCCGTTCTGCCAGCAGTCCCAGATCGCCCGGATGGCGAGGACGTACTCCCGAAGCCTCGGGCCAGGCGATTCCCATTTTACGCTGAACCGGCGCTCGTTGTGTGCCTTGACCTGCGTCCCCAGGCCGAGGATGAAGCGGCCGTTCGACGCTCGTTGAAGATCCCAGGCGGTGTAGGCCAGCACCATGGGGTTGCGCGGGAAGGCGAGGGCAACCTCGGGCCCGAGCTTGATCCGGTTCGTGGCGGTGGCCGCGATGGCCAGCTGCATGAACGGCTCGTGCTTCCGTTCGGAAATGTAGAGTGCCTCGAATCCGAGGTCTTCGATCACCTTGGCCGGAGCGGCGACGTCTTGCAGCGAATCGACGACCAGATTGGTGCTCAATCTCATGATCTCTTCTCCTGAGTCTGTCGCTTATCAAAATCCGCTCGGCGGCGCACATGCTACCCGGCAAT
>Ga0316601_100000323_pt1 | contig 19784 bp, 18 predicted proteins | sample OWC_soil_day5_no_FD_207663 | JGI IMG/M metagenome (GOLD analysis project Ga0316601, IMG submission 207663) | Wetland soil microbial communities from Old Woman Creek delta, Ohio, United States - OWC_soil_day5_noCT | ecosystem: Environmental > Terrestrial > Soil > Wetlands | place: USA: Ohio... | reverse complement strand
TTTAATAGATCAGAGACCAATGCAGTTAAACAGTTTTTAAGTAGAACAGAGGATATCTATAGAGAACCTTTTGGGAAAAGAACGAAAGCATATCCTAGACGCTGCGTATTTTTTGGAACTACCAATGACAGTGAGTTTTTAAAAGATAGAACAGGCAATAGGCGTTTTTGGCCTGTAGATGTTGGTGTGAAGTCTGCAGTAAAGAGTGTATGGAACAACCTTACTGAAGAAGTAAATCAAATATGGGCTGAAGCTTATCTTTACTGGCAGCTAGGTGAAAAGCTATTTTTAACTGGTGAAGCTGAAGTGGAATCAAAGCTTGAACAGGAAGCCCACGCTGAAAGCAATGCAAAAGAGGGAATTATCCGTGAGTTTGTTAATAGACCTATTCCCATTAATTGGGACAAGCGAACATTAAGCGAAAGACGCCTTTATTGGGCTGCGGAGTTTGGTAGGGATAACATTGAAACTGTAGAACGTGACAGAATATGTGCTGCAGAGGTTTGGGCTGAATGTCTAGGAGGTGACTTAAAGTATATGAGAAGAGCAGATGCTGTAGAGATAAATTGCATTTTGGCAAGGCTTCCAGGGTGGAAAAGGCACGAAAGTAATTTTCGGGCGGGCTGTTATGGTACACAAAAGGGATTTATAAAGTTGTTAACTACTTCTGTCAACTAATAAAAATTTGTCAACTTTATATTGTCAACCTTGTAAACTTACTATTTTATAAAGTTGACAATAAAGTTGACAGCCTTAAGGGTTGATATTACTAGTGTTATTATTATTTGTTAACTATGTCAACTTTAACATATATATAAATAATAAATAAAGAATATAGGTATATATAGGTTATATATGATACACCTAATATGCCTATATAAGTATATATAGTAAAAAGATTTTACAAAGATGACAATTCAGTATTAAGGGAAGGTTGAGATAGAGTGAGAGAAAATATCATTGAAGGGTATCTTCGAGATAGAGTTAAATCTGTTGGAGGGAGAGCTTATAAGTTTACATCACCGGGTAACTCAGGGGTGCCTGATAGGTTGGTTTTACTACCAGGTGGAAGATGTATATTTGTTGAACTGAAAGCACCGGGGAAGGAGCCAACACCAATACAGTTACTGCAGCATAATAAGTTAAGAGCCCTTGGATTTACTGTATTAGTCATAGACAGCAAACAAAAGGCTGATGAATTCATAAAAACTTATGAGGAGGTGATGCCAGTTGAAGTTCATACCTCATGATTACCAAAGATACTGTATTAATAGGTTATTAGCAGATGAGTCCTTAGGTTTATTTTTAGATATGGGCTTAGGTTGAGTAAAACTGTAATTACTCTTACAGCAGTAAATGACCTAAAATATAATAGATTTGCTGTAAGCAGGATTCTTGTCATAGCTCCGAAAAAAGTGGCTGAAGCTACATGGGCAAAGGAAGCAGCTAAATGGGATCATCTTAAGATGTTAAGAATTATTCCAGTGATCGGTCCTTTAACAAAAAGGATTAAAGCACTTAATACTCCAGCAGACATTTATGTTATTAATCGAGAAAACGTACCATGGCTGGTTGAATATTATCGGAACAACTGGCCCTTTGATATGGTTGTAGTGGATGAGTTCAGTAGTTTTAAGAATCATAGTGCTAAAAGATTTAAGAGTTTGTCTTGGGTGAGAAAACACATAACAAGATTTGTAGGGCTCACAGGTACACCAGCTCCAAATGGATTACTAGATTTATGGGCACAAGTATATTTACTTGATGGTGGCCAAAGACTTGAAAACCATATAACAAAATTCAGGGAGCGTTACTTTGAACCGGATCAAAGAGATAGAGACCACGTTTTCTCTTATGCTCCAAAGCCAGGTGCAGATGAAACTATTAAGAACTTGATAAGTGATATATGTGTAAGTATGAAGGCTGAAGACTACTTAGAGCTTCCGGATTGCATAACAGTAACGGCACCTGTGCTGCTAGATAGTAAAGCAAAGGCAGCTTATGAAAAGCTTGAGAAGGAAATGCTTCTCGAGGTAGATGAAAATGTAATAGATGCAGGTACAGCTGCAGTACTTACAAATAAACTTTTACAGCTATGCAATGGAGCAGTTTACGATGAAAATAGGGAAATTATTCAAATTCATGATTGTAAGCTTGAGGCATTCATGGAACTAATAGAAGGTCTTAATGGACAGCCGGCACTAGTTTTTTATAACTTTCAGCATGATCTAGTGAGGATCAAGAAAGCATTATCAAAAACTAAACTAGAAGTGAGAGAACTTAAGGGGCCACAGGATGAGGAAGATTGGAATGCTAGAAAAATAGATATCCTCCTTGCCCATCCAGCAAGTGCAGCATATGGCCTTAATCTTCAAAAGGGGGGAAACCATGTAATATGGTTTGGCCTTAATTGGTCCTTGGAACTATATCAGCAGGCAAATAAAAGACTCCACAGGCAGGGGCAGACTGAAAAGGTTATTGTACATCATGTAGTTGTGGAAGGTGGAGTTGATGAGGATGTTGTGGCTGCACTGGAGGATAAGGGAGCAACTCAGGACAGATTGATGGAGGCACTGAAGGCAAGGGTGGGAAGGTGGAAGAAATAATAATAGTTTAAATGAAATTTTAAGTAGAGTATAGTTGTGAAAGTTTAATTTTGGAAAGGCTAGTTTAAAGAAAGGTACAATTTATTGTACCTTATCACAGGCCCTATTAATTTACGGTTACTGACACATGTAGTAATAAAATTTACATTTTTCCTACTACAGTTGTTTTATTATAAATTTTTTTTGAACTATTTTTTGTAGCGTAGGAATTGTACAAATTGTCATCAAGGTATAATCAATGAAAAAAAATAGAATTCCTATGAGTGAGATTGGTATATTCAATATAGCTAAGATGCCGCCCGATTTTTCGCAAAGACTTCCTAATGGCTCTAGTATGTATAAATATAGTAAAGAGATAAAGCCACCACCACCAGCGTTAAGGTAATGATACAAGGAAATCATAATTATGTAACCATTTAAAATGTTCATAACTACTAGTATTCCTGCTAAAAACTTTAGGTTTCGGATTTTGGGTAATATGATTGTAAATATTAATGCTAATATCAAAAATAATGGTAAATATTTCACAAAGTGTACATCAATATATTTGTTTGTTTTATATAATCCAAAAATCCCTAAAGCAATAGCAATTAATTTACCGAAGCCAGAACTTATGTCTTTTCCTAGATTACCTTCGCCAAATACCATATCTAATGCTAACATATTATAAAGAAAATTCATAAATGTACCTCCTGTAATTGATTTTATTTCATCGTTTGTTATATCGTACATACTAAGGAAATCTTTAGTGATTAGTATGAATTTTATTAAAAAAAGCAAAGCCCATTAACGGAAGGTATTATTCTACCTCACTCATTCCCATGGAAGTACTAGTGCATTAGCGTTAATTAATCATTTTCTAGCAACTAATTTTAACCTAATTTAACTTTCAGGTTATTAATTATGTTATTTATTTAGGAACTTTTTGCGTACAGGGATTGAGTCAACATAATTTTTTAAATACCCCCTTACAAAATGTGAAAATATGGTATATAATGTAAATATACGAACGAGTGTTCTAAAATATTATAAGGGGGTAAATGCAGATGAAGGTTTTAGCTTTACCTATAGAGGTAGTTTCTTATACAGATAACAAGGGAGTTATAAAGCCTATAAGATTTAGAGTGCAAGTAAAAGATGAGGCAATGAAAGTAATTAAAATAGACAAGGTTATTTGTAAAGAAACTGAGAAGCTTGCAGGTAATCTTATGATTGTTTATAAGTGCCAAAGCTTAATTGATAATGTGCTGAGGCAGTTTGAACTTAAGTATGAGTTAAACACTTGTAGATGGATGTTGTATAAAATTTAGCAGCTTTTTTTAGTTGAAAATAGAGCTATTGATTAATGAAGTAAAATGGAAGGGGGAGGGAATATTGCTAACTTTCAGGCAGAAGGTGTTATTAGAGTTAATAGAATTATATATTAATGAGCATGGGTATTCTCCAACTGTTAGAGAATTGGCTGACTTATTTGGAGTTAAATCTACTTCTACCATGCATGGATATCTGGAGCGGTTAGAGAAACAGGGATATATATCCAAACATGATACATTACCAAGAACTATAAAGGTTTTAAGAAGATCTTGTTAAAAAGGATACTTTTTTATGTCTTAAATCTTCAAAAAAGACTTCAGAATTAAGCCATAAAAAAGTTTTCAATTATTAATTTAGGTATTCCTTTGGGGTCCTATAATGGGGCTCATTCTTCGCCAAGGAAGCTTTGGACAAGCCTATCGCATGGAAAGACTGCCATAGGCTTGTCTAAAGCAGAAATTAAATTACTGAGGTCTTTCTATAGGGTCCTTTTTAGGGGATTCCTCATAGGTATTTTAAGAAGGACACTTTTTTTTGTCTTAAATCCTCAAAACAGACTTCGGACTTAAGTCATAAAAAAGTTTTGAATTTAAAAGCTGTGGTATTCCTTTAGGGTCTTTTAATAGGGCTCGTTCCTCGCCAAGGTAGCTTTAAACAAGCTTTTCAAGTCTGTTCCACTCCAGGAGATTTCAAGTAGAGTCTAGGGGAGTTCTTTTGGGTCTGAAATCTCCTTCCGTTCCACATCCTTCAAAAGCTTGTCTAAAGCGAAAAAAATAAAATGAAAGGAAGTATCCTTTCAAACTATCCTCTATAGTGTGTACAAGCTTTCTTCTTTTAGGCTATGTGCAGTTTTGGTTTGTTTTCTAGGTTTTTATATTGCTATAGTGTTAGCTTGTACCAACGAAAGCTTGTACACACTACTTGTAGCAAAGAAAAGCTTTCGGTTAAGTTTCTTTTTATTAATTTAAATGAGTGTTAATGGTTTTGTTTATACGTATTCTTGTTAATTTGTAGTGCTATTAGTGCTATACACAATGTTTTATACAGCTTGGGCACTCGGGCGACCACCCAAAAACAGTACAAGCTTCCTCTCTAGCATCTCTAAGTTTTTATAAGTCTTGAGAAAACAGCCTTCTAAAAACTAAGAGCTGCACGATTGAAGCTGGTCCTTTTTTGGGTACCCGGTCTAGTGCCTATAGGGTATTCCTCTGGGGGCATTGAGAATTTTCGACCGCACACTTTCCACCCACCCACCCTCAGTGTATCGTCGAAAATTCACAATGCGGCAGCCGCTCGACCGCATTTGCTCCAAACCCACCCACCCCTCAAATGCCGTCGACCGGCTGCCTCTTACGCCCATAGTATTGTTAACACAGTGAACGCTCTAACATTAGTGGTGCACATCACTTATCTGTGATAAGTGACATGCAAAGAGTTCAGGCAATTTGAGGGTGTGGCTTTGCACTTCGCCTAAGAGCTTTCTTAGGCGAAATGCAATTTAAGGCAGTTATGATTCTATAGAAAAAGCGGCGGAAAAGAAAGTAGTGGGGCAAATACATCTGGATATGACAGTTTTTCTAAAGGCGCAACCAACACTTATTGATGAATTTGATGAGCAAATGAATCGAAAATTATGCGAACGTAAGGTAATTATTTGCAATAAAATGTAGCTAATGGTATCATATATTCGTACATGCTTAGGTTGGAATAAAAGCGATTATTTGTAAGTGTTGGAAGCTTATTGATCGGAATTTGGATGAAGAAATTAGTGATGAAGATTTATTATTGCTTCCAGAGATGATATGGGATTGGTAATGGGATGGTTATTTCAAAAGTAGCTGAATACCAAAATCAGATGTAAAAGCAAAGGCAAGTACAATAGCGCCAATTAGGCTGCTGATGGTCAAGTTAAGGATGAAATAGGACAAATAGGAGTAATTGTTAGCAAAAGAGGTATCGCATATGATTTTATTTGACAATGTAGAATATGCTCGTTTCTTTAATCCGCTGTGTTGTAAAAACAGAAGAATATATTATGAGTGCATTTTGCAGTTGATTGAAAAGTCTAAGACTATTCCACTGCTTTATGAAACAGACGCAAAGGATTGCATCATCCTCTATTTGCGCAATTGCACGTATGCAGTAGAGGATGAGGGTGGTAGTGATAATGGTGATGAGAATATTAGTAGTAAAAAGTCTGACACTGAGAATGCCAGTGCTATATTAAGATATTTTCGTTCTTGTAGCTGGATTTCTGAGCGAGAAATTGGTCGAAATGGAGACAACATTGCTTCGGTAATGCCGTATTGCAGAAAGATTATTGATTCGATTCAACGTATCTTTAATCGCGATACGAGCGGTGCGTTGACAAATCATATATTTTCGATTTATGATACGTTAAAATCCGCATTGGATGCAGATCATGGACGAACAATCAGGCCTTATTCAAATATTCTGATTCCGCTTATGGATAATGTTTCAGATTTAAAAAATGAGCTCCTTACTTTGAAAGATAGTATACGCACAATAATGCGTATAGTCATTAAGATGACTGAAGTAAATACTTTTGGTCAGTTTTTGATTAAAGATGAGATGATGAATTTATTCTTTAATGATTATTTTTTCATAAAGAAAGATGGACTTATTCCTGGTTACATAGCTGAAATTGAAAAGATGCTTAGGCAGGTTATGAATACTGATGTATATGATAATATGATCCATGAATATGAAACATTAAATCAGGTGGATGAGTATAAGGCTAGGGAAATTATTGATGGACAATTTACTGAAATCCAGGGATTTATTAATTATGACTATGTGAAGGAAATGGATTACATAGATAAAAAGATAAACAATTATTACAATTTGTATTCAACCAGAATATTGATGGTACTAAGTAATAATACAAATATGCAAACTTATCTGAATGATTTGTTGATGATACTGAAGGAAATGGATGCTGAAGAACGAGAAATAGTGCTTGATGAAATTTCAAAAAGTTATCAGTTATCATCTTATAAGTATATTGGAAGAAAATCCATTGAGCGGAGGAAGAAAAGATGTCCAAATAAAAAAAGTGGTGCAATTGTTATAAGCTCTTTATCGGATGATGAGAAAGCAAAATTGACGCAGGAGCTTTTACATGAGTATCCTGATCGATATAGTGTGGGACAGGTCGCAAGTTATTTCGACGCATTGTTAAGTGACAAAGTGTCAGTTGCAACTAGTGATCAGAATGTAAAAAACAGAGATGAGGCTATGATGATAGCAGCAAGTATTATATATTCTGGTTCAGATGAGTTTCCGTATGAAGTAGAATTTTTGGGTGGAATGGTGGAAACAGAGGTTGCCAGTATCAGTAATATTAGAATAGAAAGGAAGAGATAAATGAGCGACATTAAACTAAATATATCAATTAAAGAAGAAAATAATATATTGTTTAAGCGATGCATACGCAAACTTTTGGAATCTACATTTATTGTCGGAGATAAAGATGAAAAACTATATGCATTTATTTCTAGGGAATCTAATAGACAAGATATTTCGGACTATTTGCGAATGATTGGTTTTGATGTGCTTGTGGATACTAATGTGAAGATTGCTATGCTAAAGACTCATGAAGCAGATGAAGAAGCTATAGGTCTCAAGAGAGCTAATATTGTAACCTTTACAACTGAGCAATATCATTTGCTTTTGGTTCTTTGGGAGATTTATCTTGAAAATCTTGGATATAACGAAGAGAATGTAGTTATGCGTGGTGATCTGATTGATAAAATAAAAGCTTATGAGGTTGACATAGACAGTAGAAAATTGTCTGCAGCAATGGGATTATTTAAACAATATAATTTGATTGATTTTGATGCAAAGGACAAGACGGAAGATGCAATTATTACTCTATATCCTTCATTACAATTTGGCTGGGATGTGACACAGTTTCAGACAGTATCTGCTGAATATATGAAGGATGGAGGATTACAGGAGGAACAGGAGGGTTCTGAAGAAGAGGAGGATGAGGAATGATATTATTAAAAGACCTTGGCTTAGTGAACTGGTATGGCTTTAATTATATAAAAGTTCCCATTGGTTACTTTTCTTTAGTTGCCGGAAAGAATGGTAATGGTAAGTCTGTTCTGTTAGATGCTATTAAGTATGCTCTGTATGGAGACACAGTATTTAATAAATCTACAGAAAACAAAGGGAGCAGAACTTTGTCTTCTTACACTAGAGGATTATTAGATGCAACGGCGGGAACATATATGAGACCTGCAGATCAGTTTCCTAATGTATATACTCATATCGTAATGGAAATGTTTGATGTGGAAATGGGACGAAGTTTTTTGCTTGGTACCGTAATAGAGACTAATTCTGCAAATGGTATTAACACAAATCGATACATGATTGAAAATGTAAAACTATCTGATTTAGATTATGTGTATGAAGAAAATGGCTTAACTATTCCATATAATGGTGTGGAATTACAGAAAAAGTACAACTTTAAAATGCTGGATGCAAAAGATGGTATTGCAAAGTTTATGCAAAGGACGGGATTGCGATTAAACGAGCAACAGATAGTAGCTTTTCGCAGAAAACTACGAAGCATTATGTCTTATGACCCAGATGCGAAGATAGACCAGTTTATTCGAGAAAGTGTCCTTGAAGAGAAGAAGGTTGACTTTTCAAAACTAGTAGAAGCCAAGAATAATATTGACGCATTGAATGCCACATTTGAGAAGATAGATGCAGAAATCAAAGAACTTGAGGGAATACTTGCACTGTTTGATGAATTACAGAACGCTAAAAATGTTATTTTTGCTGATGATGTGAAAATTGATTATAAAAAGCTGCTTGGAATCAGGCGAGACATTGATGAAGCGATAAAATATATTGATGTGGCAGAGAGACAGTTGGAAGAGGATGATAAAAGGCTAGAAGTGATTCAAAAGGATGCAAAGGATATTTGTAGAAGACTTAAAAAAGTGGAAGATAGCCTAGATGCTATGGATTGTACAAAGGCAATTCGTGCTGCTGAAGAATATGTAGAACAAGTTACTTTACAGAAAAAAGAATTAAGCATAGAGAGAAAAAACTTAGAGGTATTTCAAACCAAGATAAGTGAATTGATTAATTGGTTTTATGAGGAAAAAATAGATGTTAATAACCAGTCCGTTTTATTATCGCTTACAGAAACTCAATACACAGCAGCCCAAAAAGCAAATGGTATTGATGTGTTCTTTGTTCAAGTTCGAAATGTGAGAGATGATTTATTGCTAATAATCAAAAGACTTCAGGATGAGATTAAAAAGAATCAATTTATGCAGGCAGAGCAGCAGAGATTAATTGATGATTACAACGCCAAGAAAACTACTTTTTCAGAAATACCAGATTATGTTGCATTAAAGGATGAAATAAATAAGGAGCTTTCTAAGAGACATATCAGTTCAGAGGCAAAATTTGCCTGCGAATATGTAATTGCACTTAAGGATGAAGGATGGAGAGATGCGATTGAATCTTACCTTGGTAAGAGAAGATACACAATTCTTGTGGATCCGGAATATCACGATATTGCAGACGATGTGTTAAATGCATCTCCACACAGATATGCACATTTATTTAATACAAAATTATTGATGAAAAAGGAGCTTACTCCTGAAGAAGATTCTGTTGTGCGTTATATTGAAGTGAAAAATTCTGTGGCGAAACAGTATTTTGAATACCAATTAGGTCGTATGCATGCAGTAACAAAGGAACAAGTGCGCAATTTCGAGAATGCTATTTCTAAAGAAGGAAGAATATCAGTTGCTATGGATAGTTACTTCCTGCAATTTGATAGAATGCGGTTTTATTACTTGGGACAGGAAACAATAGAGCTTAATCGAATTCGTGCAGAAAAAAGATTACATGCTCTGATTAGAGATGCGGAAACGTTACGAGAACAGCTACATGAGCAGGAACAGAAGAAAGAATTTTTAGAGACAGCACAAGAATACTTTAGTAGCTATAATTATGATGCATGCCAGATGTATGAGGATATTTTGCTTAAATATGAGGAAGCATTCAAAGAGCTTGAAAATTTAAAACAGGCTCAGCAAGATAATATGGAATTTTTGGAAATGAATCAACTTTATACAAAATATAAAGGAGAGCTTGAAGCAAATGATAAAGAGCGTGGTAAAGTTCAAGAATCTCAGGTAAAGATGAAGACACAGCTTGAAGTAAATCAAGAAAAGAAGGAAGTAAAGACAGCAGAGCTGGAAAAATATATAGGTATTATGAATGAATACCAAATACAGAATTATGACGTGTACAAAAGAGCCATTGAAAGTTATGACAAGTATATAGCCAATGGCAAAACTGGTACTGGTGGTACATTAAAAGATCGTGATCGTTCAGTACGTGCTCTTAGAGAAGCTGATAAAAATTTGACAAGTGCACAGTCTGCTTATAATGCACGTAGAAATGCAGAAAGTTGGCTTCCAACTGGAGATGATCAGCGTTTTGCATATGGCACAAGAAAAAATCAAATCTGGATGGATGATCTTCAGGAAATCAAAGAAAAACTTAGAGAACAGACTAGACGATACGAGGAAATATTTAAGAATGAATTTGTACTTACAGTGCTAAAATCCTGTGAAAGTGCAAAAGATGACTTGAAGTTAATCAATGCAGAGCTTTCCAGATTAAAATTCAAATCAAAATATGAGTTTGAAGTGAAATATGTAAAAGATGGTTCTGATTATGAGAAGATTTTGGAATACGCAAAGTATTTAAAGGAACGTGAAGATTTAGGAACAGCTCCTGGCCAGATGACATTGTCGGCAATTACAACAGTCACTGATGATAAAGGAATGGAATTAGAAAAGGAAATTCGTAGAATTATTAACCGTATTATTGATAGTAATGATAAGGATCAGATTGAGAAGTATGCTGATTACAGAAACTATATGATATATGAAATTTTGCTTACAAATGATGTGTTAAACAAGGCTAAACTTTCCAAGCAGTCAGGTTTTAATTCAGGGGCTGAGGTGCAGATTCCATATATGCTGATTTTATTATCTGCGTTATTAATGATATATAACGACAAATTAAATTCTACAAGGCTTGTATTTATAGATGAGCCATTTGCAAAAATGGATCCTAGTAATGTAAAAATCATGCTTGATTTCATGAAGAAACAGAAGCTGCAGATGATTTTCTGTGCACCAGATAAGACAGAGTTAATTGGTAATGAATGTAATGTTATTCTTCCGGTGCTTAGAACAAGATCAGATTTAATGGAAATAGGAATTATTGAAATGCATGAAGGGGTGTAGCTTTTGAATTGGGAAGAAAAAATACTTGTGTATCTGGTAGAAAATTATCGGGGAAGTAAGAAAGATACTGGCGATAATAAAACCAATCGCAGAACCCAGGTAAAACCAGAAAAACTTTATAAGAAATATCAGGCAAATGATGGCGATTATGATGTGATAACTTCATTAAATCATACTGTGGAAGAACTCTGCAGAATAGGTTTTTTAACCTGTGACCAGGAAAAGTTTGGTACGATGCTTCAATGTATTTATCTTGTAGATGAGCAGATTGAGCAGGTGGAGGATTATCTACATAAAAAATATGCCTTTATTCCGAAAGGAATGAAGAAAGATGATGTGCAGAATATGATTGCAAAATATCATGACTTATCGGAAATCTGTGCTATGGAATGTAACCGTCTGCAAAAGGAACTGGATAGCAATAAAATACCAAATGACTATGAAACCCTTGCTAAAATATTAGATGCAGTTGCTTTTATAGAGAATAATCGAACAGAATTGTTTGTAAGAGAAGCTTCTATGAAAGTTTATGGTGATTCAAAATATTTTGAAGAGAATACATTGGTACAAGTTTGTCAGATGCTTCGCAAATATAAAAATAAACCATGTAACACAGATGAACTTATGGATGAGATTTTATCAGACTATATGATAAAAAAGGAGCCTCAAAAATTCAGTATTAAAGGGAATTTTATATTGTCTATTGATAAAAAGGAACTGGATTTCAGCGTGCTTCCAGATGGCATTGAGCTGGATACGAATTCTCTTAAGAAAATTGATTGCATCAAGGTAGCAGCTCAGAAATTTATGACGATTGAAAATAGGACTTCTTACCTGAGATACTCTGCTACTGATACAGTCACATTTTATCTAGGAGGATATGCAAATCGTTTTCAACGTGATTTTATAAAAAAAGTATATGAGTATAATCCTAGTATAGAATTCCTGCATTTTGGAGATATTGATGCCGGAGGATTTTGGATTCATTATAATCTGTGTGAAATAACAGGTGTTAATTTTAAGACATTTTGTATGTCGAAGGATGAACTTTCACAGAAACAATATGAAAGTTGTCTTCATCAATTAACAGACAATGATACTGTGAGATTACAAGAATTGAAGGAAATGAGGGTATATGCAGATACTATTCAGTATATGCTTCAGCACAATGTAAAAATGGAACAAGAGATTATTAGTTTAGAATTGATGAAGTAAAAGGGTTATTTTAATAATTGCATTGATGAATTTTTATGGGATCCGGAATAACTTAAATAATTAGCATTTAAAAATACAAGAAACATGCATTTTATTTTTGGTGGTAAAGATATAGTCTAGTTATATGCCATCCTCCCCAAAGTACTTTATCAGATGAATCTACAGGACTTTGTAAACGAGAAATAGTTCGAGGTGGTTGTATGCTTAGTATTGAGGAATATATTGCTCGCAGAAAAAAAGAAGATAAGATTAATGAATTTGATCTTGATGCACGTACTCAAAATATGAAACTTTGTGTGGATTATGTATTTGAGTACTTTAATAATTATCTGAATATTACAGAAGCAGAAGAGAAGACAGTTTTGCATAATGAAAAACTAGAAAAGTATCGTAAGCAGCTGCTTGATTATGAACCTGAGGTTAGGGAATGGGTTGTCGGCATATATAATGAGTATGGGAAGCAAATACATAGGTACATTGGAAACATTATGAAGGAGAATGAACTGTTCTTTTTGTATGATACTGACAGTGAATTTAGAAATGCATCATATGATTGCTACTCAAGGCTTATTAAAAAGTTTTCGTTCCTCAAGGATCAGACAGAAATGTTATTTCTTTTTATTAAAGACTATCACAGGGTTGAGAGTGAACAGCGGTTTGGCTTTGGGATACCATCAATATCGGAAGAAATAACGGATTGGGCTGATAAGACCTGGGCAAAACACCAGGTTAATCTTCTTGCTTTTGCTTACGACTGGATAAACAGATTTTATGAAAATGAGGATATTTGGCCTTCAACACATAGAAAGAAGAGCCAATATACTTGGAGAAAGTATGATTACGATTATAAGCATAAAAGTAATCTCTTTAACCTGGATTCACTGTATAGAAAGATGCCGAAAAAATCATTTATCAAAGGAAGGAAGCAAGAGTTAGAAATTCTATTTATGTACTATTGGCTTCATGATATGGAAGGCGATAATGATTATTGGCAGGAATATTTAGAAGCAGTTTTGCCAGCCTTAAAAAAAGAATAGCATAGGGGGTGTTCCGATTGCAGATCCAAAAAATAAGAATTGTATCAAATAATATATGCTATGGACCAGAACCACTTCCTGAAGACGAAGTGGAACAGCATATGACTATATCTGCCAGTGGTAGAGTATGGTTTACAGGATATAAGTATGCTAATGGGTTTGACAAATATGAGGTTGGCAGGAGGCAACAGTTTGCTATCGGAAGATCTCTTTCAATAGAAATATTGGAATACTTTTCACAGTATTTAAATAGCGACCAACTGGTTTGCTATGCAACCGATGTAGGAACTTGGGATATGGAAATTACAGATACTAAAGGTAAAGTATATGCTTTCAGAGGTTCACTTTGTGGTGGAGTTACCGTTGGAGATGTTGATTTAACTCGGCTTTTAAGAGAATGTTTATCAATTAATCAATTATTTGTTTTTGATGGATATGTTGAGGAGGAAACATAAAATGAGTTTAGATATTAAAGAGTTTCAAAAAGAACTAGCACATCAAAAGGTATATGATACTTGGCAATATGTCGATAGCCTAAGAGAGATGCTTACATATATGGATTTATCCTATCAACTAGTAGTAAATGTTCATAAAAATAGAGTGGATTCATTAAAAGCACAGCAGTCAAAGACTTTACAAGAAGCAGTCGAAACTGGTTCTGCATCTGTAAAAGAGAGTGATTTGCATTGTACAGATTTGAAAATTGCAGGATTAGATATTGATGATAGTATTTTTTTAAGAAAAACTATAGTAGAGTTCTTTCACTATGCAAGAATGAGCGTGGATATTATGTTTCAAATTATTAATGCTGCTTTGTTTGGTGATGAGTCCTTTGAGATAATGGACAGACAGCTAATAAGAAAGGTAAACAGTAAGCTAGATGCAATTTCATCATTTGCAAATTTAAAAACATTGCTGGATGCAAATAAAGTTAATCAAACTTTTTTATATTTACAAGCATTTGACAACTATATTAAGCATATTAAGACAATTCTTGTTACGGTAAAGACTAGCTTTATCATAGGTTCAAATGATGAATTTTTAATTAAAGAATTCATATATGATGGGGTATCCTATCCACTGGTAATTGCTTTGGATAAGGTTAAAGAAGTAAATGATTATGTACAACAAAAGGCAGAAGAGATTCTTACAGAGGTTAAAGATCAATTGCCAAACTGTCTTAATAATAGTCAAAGAATCCAAAACATCAGTTTTAAGCAAGTTATGAAAGAGAATGCTCAATCCAAAGCTGTTGAATATATATCATTCTTTATTGATGTACAAAATGATATAAGTGAGCTACCTAGTGAAATAAAGGTATTGCCGTTGTTAGTGAAACCAAATGATGAGATATATAGCTTTGATTTTAGAATTAAAAAGATTTTTATTAGGAAAAAAGGTAGCGAAGAAGATGGCATAGTTGGGTATGCAGAACTTAAAAACGGATTAGAGACAAATGAATTTTATAGAATTTTTGAAGTTCATCCATGTGGCATTGATGAATACTATAGGTATATTTTTAATTTTGTAAAAGATTACCCACAGGTAACATTGAATTATTATGCCATGGAAGGAACCATTATTGTTTGTAAAGATTAGTGTAATGTGATCCCGTTTATCATTAGTGTGACACACAGTAGGAACATTTGAAAAGACTGAGTAAAATATACTACTGTGGCAATGAAAAATAATAAACAGAGCAATAAATCAGAATTTTATCAGATAAAGGGCCTTTAGGAAATAATTTATTATTATTTTGCAAAAACACACTTGACGGGGACATTGTCCCTGTAGTGTATCATACTTCTTGAAAGGTGGTGGCGCAAATAATGCAGGCCAAAGAAGTTACAAAAAAACTAGGAATCAACAGGGACAGAATTAAATATTTCAAGAAGCATGGAGTATTTGTTCCTGAAATAGCAATCAATGATAGTAAGAACGCTGAATATACGGAGAGGGATGTTGCAACACTTAAAAAGCTGATCGTCCTCACAAAGTCTGGTTTAACTTGTGGAGATATCAAGAAGGTACAGGATGGTGAGTTGACGCTCCTAGAAGCAATCACCGAACGCAGGCTTATAATAGAGGAGGAAATGAAAAGAAAGCGTGGTTCGTTACTTCTTTCTGAAGAGCTGTTAGAAAATGATGTGGAGTATGACTCTATGTCGACAAACTATTTCTGGTACGAAATACAGAAGAGAGAGCAGGCAGGCGAGACATTTATGGATGTTGATGACATGTATGGCTATCGCCCCGTCACACTTATGCGCACAGTTAAATGTCCTCATTGTAGCGCAGAGCAGAAAGTTGATTTGGAGGACTACCTCTGGGATGAAACATCAAACGAAAGTAGATTTGATGATGATATGGGAGCGGATATTGTGTACAGCTTTAATTCTGAGGGCAGTTATAATTGCGAAAAATGCGGTAAGGTACTCCAAGTTGAGGGTTGGATAAGAGAGTATCCACTAGGTGCTTATGATTCAGAGCATATTGAAATTCATGTAATGGAGGATTGTCATGGGGAAAACTAATGAAGAAAAAGGACTGCTTGCAAAGTTGGCAAGTGGATTATTAGACGGTATGGTTGGTGACGAAAAAACCTACAGCGGATATAAGGACGTTTATTGCGGTAAGTATATAAAAGACGGAGAGCCGGTTTCTTATAGGGAGGGTGAATCAAGTCGTTTTTTTAACGGGAAAGAAAATGAAAGGGTGCCTGGGAAAAGAACAGAAGAGCACTACGATACTGATGAGCGTAAGTTGGAATTTCTACAAAAATACGGATGGTTGACAGATGACGAAGATGCTAAGGAGTATAGCGCAAAATTCAAGCCGAAGAAATAGCGAGGTGTTTTGAATGTGCTTATGCTGAAAAGCACATCCAGTTTAACTATGCTAATGTAGTGGATATGTTCCCACATACCGCAAAAACTCTAAAAAACGGTTGACCTGTTCCCAAGAACGCAGACATCAATAATGGCAACTCGAGCCATCCGGTATGGGGATATATATCAAAATTATAGTCCTTTAACAGTTAAATATTCAATAGATGTAGATAGGGTTTTTATACCTTAGCTAAGTTGGATTAAAGTGATGAATGGTGAAGAATATTAAAAGTAAAGACACTATGTGTATTGGACTTCTCATTATCCATAGTAAATTATACGAAGGTAGGCGAAAAAAAGCTCAAACCCTAAATAAGAGTTTGAGCTTTTTAAAATTGCAGAAGCATGCCTAACTTTGGATAATTATGATAGCACGAAACCGCCGAATTTCAAGTAATACTATGGGGATTGGAAAATTCCCATCCTGTCAAATTTATAACATTAGTTGAGGTCTTAGTTAAGGTTACAATAATAAAAATACGTAATTACCACTCAACTTAGGAGTGTAGACATAGTTTTCCCCTCCCTATAACAGGGCAGCTTTAATAGTATGCAGTTTTGACAGAGATGGGAGGAGATTTTGAAAAGCAAGTACGCCGAATGAGTTTGCGTGATCCACAGTTGGGGCACTTGGATATATCTCTACCTGTAATTTGTTGTATTAATTGTATGGTTGAAATCTTTTCTTTGAGCAAAATAGGGGTGTTTGTAAGTTGTTTGCAAATCTTAAGTTTAGCAGTCTTGTTGCGATTCCCCAGTAAGCCATAGTGCCTAATTTTCATGAATCCGCTTGGCAATATATGAATAAGAAATCTACGGATAAACTCTTCAGCGGAAATAGACATTAGTTTACACTTGCTGTTATCTTTGTAATCACGCCATTTAAATGTAACATTATTATTTTCAATACTAACAATACGCTTATTGGATATAGCAACTCTGTGAGTATATCTGCCTAGATATTCAACTACACAGGTGGCATCTTTAAAAGGTGGTTTGCAGTAAGCAATCCATTCTTTAGAGTATATAGAAGAAAGTAAAGTTTCAAATTCATTGTTATTAGAAAGATACTCTAGGCTACCATGAAATTCAAACTTATTTTGGTAATAAAGCTGTTTGAAATAGTGCAGGAATTTGCCTCTGAATTTACGGGATAGCACCTTAACAGGGATGAAAAATTTTTTTCTACTACTTACCCATTTTCCTGTTGAAGAAAGTCCACCACTAGGTACAATACAATGAATATGTGGATGATGCATGAGATTTTGTCCCCAGGTATGTAGAACAGATGTAAAACCGAGCTTTGCACCAAGATATTTTTTGTCAGCAGCTAATTCTGTAAGAGTTTCAGCAACAGCTTTAAACAAAAGAGTATAAAGCTCTCTTTGATTTTGATATACTATCAAATTTAGGGTATCTGGAATAGTGAATACCACATGAAAGTATCCAATGTTAAGTAAATTGCTTTTCTGGTTTTCAATCCAACGTTCTTTAGCTAGAGTTTGGCATTTAGGGCAGTGCCTATTACGGCAAGAGTTGTAGGATATTTGGGTATTTCCACAGCTTTCGCATACATCTACATGACCACCTAACTGAGCAGTTCTACATTTTTGAACTGCAGACATAGCTTTATGCTGTGAAAGAGTAAGCTTATGTTTACTTAGATATTCAGGTCCATATTTTACAAAGATATCTTGAACTTCAGTCATTATTTTTATCCATTTCTCTTAGCATATCTAGCGGGCTTTTTACATTTAAAGATTCAATTTTAAGTAAATGTAAATAAAAACAGGTTGTACTGATATCTGAATGCCCAAGTAGTTGTTTAATATGAAATATACTTGTCCCTGATTCAAGTAGGTGAGTAGCAAAACTATGCCTTAAACTATGAACTGTAACTTTTTTAGTAATATTGGATTTGGTTATGTATTTATGGAATATGTCTTGAACTGCTCTGGATGTGATATGTGTGCCGGTATTTACTCTACTATAAAAAAGCCATTCTTTAGGACGATATTCCTTCCAATAATCCCTTAGTATTTCAAGATTAGCTTGTGAAAGTAATGCATATCTATCCTTTGAACCTTTGCCATTCCTAATAAATAGTTGCATTTTCTTGCTGTCAATATCTGAAATTTTTAAACTAGCAACTTCATTAAGTCTGATGCCAGCACCGTAGATAGTCATCAAAATGCATTTATCCCTTAAATTATCACAGGCATCAAATAGATTTTGAATTTCATCTTTAGTAAGGATGTCAGGAAATTTACGCTTCTTACGGTGACGAGGTATCTGCTTACAGTTTAAATTCATATTTAAAGTTACACCATATAAAAAGCGAAGACCACTATTATAGGTGTTTACACTTCCAGAAGCGAGCTTCTTTTCTGTTGTGAGAAAATGAAGAAAATCTCGAATGTCTTTCTCACCAAGCTCAGTTGCAGGTTTATCAAAGTAATCCTGAAAAATTTTAACTTTAGTATAGTATTCATCTTGAGTATTTTTGCTTAACCCCCTAAGTTCTACATCAAACTTTAATTTTTCTAAAACTTGTTCTTTTGTCATTATAACATCTCCTTTTAAAATGGAATTATTTCCATTAAAAAGGATTTATATACGAAAAAGAAACTGATATACTTATACTATCAGTTCTACATACATCAACTAAGCTAAGTTACGAATACCACCGCGCTAGCGGTTTAGTGCTATCCATATAATGAGAAATGCCCCAAAGTAGAAATATATTTTACAAAGCTGTTTAGTTCTAATATAATAAATTTAAAAGTAAGACTAAATTAATAAAATTAAAATTTAAAGGGGCACCAACTGGTACCCCTTTAAATTTATTTTACCACAAGATCAGTAACATTTCTCTCAGTAATCTGAGCAGCATATTTTGATTTCAAATCTCCGCCAGATGAACTGAATATATTTTTCGCAATTACAACATCCATAGCTGCAGAAACTTCTTCTTGAGTAACGTCGTCTCTTACGCTTGGTAGTGTAACACTTGCTCTTGAGCCTTCTTCATTAAGAAAGGTCATAACTAAAGTCTTATCTGCCATTTTGTAGTCCTCCTTTCATTATATTCTGTAAAATATATGCTATTAAGCGTTTATTAACTTACTGTCATCAGTTCTAAGAACATCTAAAGTTGGATATTTCATTAAAGGGCTGAAGGCTGTAGCCACATCGAATAAGTTCTGGTTAACTGCAGTTACCTTCACGTTAGAGAACTTCTTAACCTTGTTTATGTCTTTTCCATTTGCGTCAATACCGGCCTTATATCTTAGGGATAAGCCAGATTTTACAAGAGTACTTTGTACTGCCATTGATTTTCACCTCCCATATTATTTTTATATAAAATATGTGCACATACATATATATGCAATTGAAAAAGAGATTTAAAAA
>Ga0316601_100000322_pt1 | contig 19914 bp, 20 predicted proteins | sample OWC_soil_day5_no_FD_207663 | JGI IMG/M metagenome (GOLD analysis project Ga0316601, IMG submission 207663) | Wetland soil microbial communities from Old Woman Creek delta, Ohio, United States - OWC_soil_day5_noCT | ecosystem: Environmental > Terrestrial > Soil > Wetlands | place: USA: Ohio... | reverse complement strand
TGCGCAGGACGTTGGCGATGTTCGAGGCCTTCTGACCGATCGCGACGTACACGCAGATCAGGTCCTTGCCCTTCTGGTTGATGATCGTGTCGATCGCCACCGCCGTCTTGCCGGTCTGGCGGTCGCCAATGATCAGCTCGCGCTGACCGCGACCGATCGGCACCATCGCGTCAATGGCCTTGAGACCGGTCTGCACCGGCTGCGAAACCGATTGGCGCTGGATCACGCCCGGCGCGACCTTCTCGATGACGTCGGTCATCTTGGCGTTGATCGGGCCCTTGCCGTCGATTGGCTGGCCGAGCGAGTTGACGACGCGCCCGATCAGCTCCGGCCCGACCGGCACGTCAAGAATGCGCCCCGTCGCCTTGACCGTGTCGCCCTCGCGGATGTGCTCATAGTCGCCGAGCACCACCGAGCCGACCGAGTCGCGCTCGAGGTTCAGCGCCAGGCCAAAGGTGTTGTTCGGAAACTCGAGCATCTCGCCCTGCATCACGTCCGACAGCCCGTGGATGCGGCAGATGCCGTCCGTCACCGTTACGACAGTGCCCTGCGTGCGCAGTTCGGTGGAAACGCCGAGGCCCTTGATGCGGGTCTTCAGCAATTCGCTGATTTCACTGGGATTGAGTTGCATCTTTCAACTCCGATAGATTCAGGCGGTCAATGCCGTCTGCATGTCTTTAAGGCGCGCGCGCACCGAATCGTCGAGCACCTGGTCGCCGACCGTGGCGCGGACACCGCCGATGAGGTCGGCATTCACCCGCACCTCGGACTTGAGTTTCTGGCCGAACTTCCTGGAGAGCGAAGCGAGCAGTTCGGCGACCTGCGCCTCCGACAATGGAAACGCGGTTTCGATCAGGCAGTCCGCAAAGCCCTCGGCGCGATTCTTCAACCGCCGGAACTGCGTCGCCACATCCGGCAGGACGGCGAGGCGCTGGTTCTCGATCAACAGCTTGACGAAGTTGGCTCCGGCGGGCGGCAGCGACGTCTTCATCATGCCGGACAGCAGTCCGAAGACCTGCTCATGGTCGAGCTTGGGATCGGCGACCACTTCAGCGACCTGCGGGTGCGCCATCAGGCCGGCGAGGTCATCGACGGAGGCGAGCCAGACGTCGAGTTTCTCCCCCGTTCCCTGAGCGACCGCGAACAGGGCCTCGGCGTACGGCCGCGCAACGGTCGACAGTTCGGCCATGGCTACAGCCTCGCCTTCAGTTGCGTCAGCAGTTCGGAATGGACCTGCGCGTTGACTTCGCGCTTGAGGATCTGCTCGGCTCCGGCCACCGCAAGCACGGCAACCTGATCGCGCAGTGTGTCCTTGGCGCGTTGCATTTCCTGCTCGGCCTCGGCCTTGGCGGCGGCGATCAGGCGATCGCCTTCGACCTTGGCCTGCACCTTGGCGGCGTCGACGACGGCCTGGGCGCGCTTCTCGGTCTCGGCCATCAGTGCCTGCGCACGTGCGCGCGCCTCGGCGTCGAGCTGGGCAATCTTCTTCTGGGCGTCGTCGAGACTGCGGTTACCCCGATCAGCGGCGGCAAGGCCGTCGGCGATCTTCTTCTGGCGCTCGTCGAGCGCCCTGATCAGCGGCGGCCAGATGAACTTCATGGTGACCCATGCACCGATGAAGAACACCACCATCTGGACGAACAGCGTGGCGTTGATGTTCATATGAAACCCGGTAAATGCCGGACCGGCGCACCGCGCCGGCCCCGCAACTAAGGTTGATCGTTCGGGAACGTCCGCGCGGCGTCAGCCGGCGAACGGGTTCGCGAACGCGAACATCATCGCGATACCGACGCCGATCAGGAACGCGGCGTCGATCAGGCCGGCGAGCAGGAACATCTTGGTCTGCAGCGTGTTCATCAGCTCCGGCTGACGCGCAGCGGCCTCGATGTACTTGCCGCCCATGATGCCGATGCCGATGCAGGCACCGATGGCACCCAGGCCGATGATCAGGCCGGTGGCCAGGGCAACGAATGCGACGTTCGTCATTTTCTAGAACTCCTCAGTACGAAAGGTGATGGCTGGAAACTTGTAATCAATGGCCTTCGTGTGCCTGCCCGATGTACACCAGCGTCAGCATCATGAAGATGAACGCCTGCAGCAGCACGATCAGAATGTGGAACAGCAACCAGGCGGTGCCGGCCAAGACATGGCCGATGGTCAGCATGATCCCGGTGGCGTTCAGGGCCGCGTAGCCGCCGAGCAGCGCGATCAGGAAAAACAGCAGCTCGCCCGCGTACATGTTGCCGAACAGTCGCATGCCGAGCGAAACGGTCTTCGCGGCATATTCGATCAGGTTGAGCAGGAAGTTGAACGGCCACAGCAGCGGGTGGGCGCCGAACGGCGCCGTAAACAACTCATGCACCCAGCCGCCGAAGCCCTTGATCTTGACGCCGTAGTAGATCATCAGGGTCAGCACGCCGAGCGCCATGCCGAGGGTGCCGTTCAAGTCCGCGGTCGGCAGCGGCCGCAGGTACTCGATGTGGAAGACGTTGTGTGCAATCCACGGCAGCAGTTCCACCGGAATCAGGTCGATCGCGTTCATCATCACGATCCAGAGGAAGACCGTCAGCGCCAGCGGCGCGATGAAGCTTCGATCACCGTGGACGATCGACTTGCTCTGCTCCTCGACCAGTTCGACCAGCACCTCGACCGCGGCCTGGAATCGCCCCGGAACGCCGGCCGTCACCTTGCGCGCGGCCAGCCACAGCAGCAGCAGGACGCAGCAGAGAACGAGTATTGAAAAGAAGATCGTGTCGACGTTGAATACGGAGAAGTCGATGATCGACTTCTGCTTGCCCGTCGACAGGTGCGTCAGGTGATGGACGATGTATTCGGTGGCGGTGGGAGCTTGGCCCGAAGCAGCCATGATGGAAAACCCGTCCTTATCTGATCAGCAGCGCGAGTACGTAGCTCTTCAGCACGGCGATGATCGAGATCAGCATCGCCAGCCACACCAGGTCCTTGTAGATGGCGATGACCAGCGCCAGCAGCGCGATGGTCGATACCACCTTGACGAACTCGCCAATCAAGAAGACCGCTGCGTCCGTGCCCTGCGGCCGGCGACTTGCCGCCGCCAGCTTCAGCGCAAACAGCCCGTTCGGTATGAAGCAGGCCGCGCCCCCCAACAGCGCAGATATGGCCGCCGAAGCTCCCCCTACGAGCGCGCTCAGCAGCGATACAACGGCGGTTGTGAGTATTTGCAGCAGGACAATCCGGAACATGGTGCCGCTCCGAGCGCCCTACGGCGGGATCTTGAGTCCGTTTTCGCCAGAACCGCGAGATTCTACGAGGCGGCGCGACCCCGGGTCAAATTTGTGTTGCGTCGCGCAATGGAGGGAAACGCCTAGGAAGAGCGCAGGCGCGCGACGATGCCGTCGAGCTGGTCGAGGCTGGCGAACTCGATGATCAGCCGGCCGCCCCCCTTGGCGTTGGTCGCCAGCCGCACGGTGGCGCCGAGGGAGTCCGCCAGTTCTTCCTCGAGCCGGACCACGTCGCGACTGCGGTTCGAGCCGCCGACCTTCGTCCGCTGGGCCGGCGCCCGGTCATGGTGGGCGACCAGCGTCTCGGCCTCCCGCACGGACAGGCCGCGCGCAGAGATCCGATACGCGAGCTGCACCTGGGTGGCTGTGTCCACCGCCAGAAGCGCGCGCGCGTGGCCCATGTCGATCTGGCCGCCAAGCAGCATCTCCTGAACCGGCGCCGCCAGGTTCAGCAGCCGCAGCAGGTTGGACGTCGCGCTGCGCGAGCGACCGATCGCCTGAGCCGCCTGCTCGTGGGTGAAGTCGAACTCGCGGATCAGCCGCTGCACGCCCTGCGCTTCTTCCAGCGGGTTAAGGTCTTCGCGCTGGATGTTCTCGATCAGCGCCATCGCCAGCGCGGCCGTGTCTGGCACCGGCTTGACCAGCACCGGGACTTCGTCGAGCCCGGCCATTTGCGCCGCGCGATAGCGACGCTCGCCCGCGATGATTTCGTACTGGCCCGAGTCGACCGGCCGCACCAGGATCGGCTGCATGACCCCCTGGGCCCTGATCGAGTCAGCGAGCTCGGCTAGTGCCTGCGGATCCATGCGCGTGCGTGGCTGGTATTTGCCCGGCCGCAACCGGGTGACTGGCAGCGTGGTGGGTGATGCACTGGGGGACGGCGACGGCTCTCCACCGAGCAGCGCGTCCAGCCCGCGACCGAGTCCCTTGGGCCGCTTGATCATTGCAGTTCTCCTTGAGGCGGCCGCGCGCGATACCAGTAGGCATAGCGATCACGGAAACCGAATTTGTCGTAGACGCGGCGCGCCGCACTGTTGGTGGCATCGACCTGCAAGTACGCCCAGCGCGCACCGGCCGCGCTCGCATGCTGCAGCAGGCGCTCGACGATCGCCGTCGCGTGGCCCTGACAGCGTTGCTCCGGCGTCGTCACCATGTTGAAGATGCCCGCGACGTCTTCATCAACGACGACGCAGCCGCATGCCAGGGGCTCCTGGCCGTCGCGCAGGACGACGAAATGCCCGGGCAGGATGGAATTTGCGAGCCGCTGCCTTTCCGCGGCGGCCTGTGCTGCTGGCGAGCCGCGTAACGCCGCGACGATGTCAGCGAACGCTGCTGCACCGACGTCGGTGACCGAAGCGTCCGACGGAAGTGCACTGTTCTTGCACCGTAGTAGCTCGGTCCACATCACGCGCGACTCGTCGCCGGCGACATAGCCGGCAGCGGCCAATGCCGTGTCGAGGCCGGCGGGCTGCGTGTACGGCGTGATGCGGTAAAGCGCCGGCAGTCCAGCACGATGGTAGAAGGATTCGACATGCGCAAGCTTGACCTCGAGCGGCAGCCGGCCGGGCCCGATGGTGTTGACCGAACGCGCGCGTTTCGCCTTCCCAGGCGAATAGCGCAGCAACCAGCCGTCGTAGATCGTCTGCTGCGGCGGCTGCGACGAACTCAGGCCGGCATCTTCCAGGCGCGCACCGAGTGGATCGCTGGCAAGCGTAAGTTCCGCCGGCAGTCCCGCGGGGTCGAACATCAGAACGTGTCGATGCGCCGGATCATTTCGGCGCCAAATGCGACGTAGGCCTGTGCCCCCTTGGACGCACGGTCGTAAGTCACGCCGGGCATGCCGTAGCTCGGCGCTTCTGCCAGCCGCACATTGCGCGGAATGATCGTCGAGAACACCTTGTCGCCGAACTTCGCGACCAGTTGTTCCGAGACCTGCTGCTGCAGGGTCATGCGGGGATCAAACATCACGCGCAACAGGCCGATGATCGTCAGGTCCGGATTGAGGTTGGCAGCGACGCGCTTGATCGTGTTCACGAGGTCGGCAAGCCCCTCGAGTGCGAAGTACTCGCACTGCATCGGGATGATCACGCCGTGTGCCGCGCACAGGCCATTCAACGTCAGCAGCGACAACGACGGCGGGCAGTCGATCAGGATGAAGTCGTACTGCGCCTCGACCGTCGCCAGCTCGTGCTTCAGGCGCGTCTCGCGTTCCTCGAGCTCGACCAGCTCAACTTCCGCGCCGGCCAGTTCGCGATTGGCGCCCAAGACATCGTAGCCGCCCTGTTCGGCCCGCTTGCGCGCCGTCGCGACATCGGCGAGCCCGAGCAGCACCTGGTAGACCGTCGCCGGCAGCGTGCGCTTGTCGATGCCGCTGCCCATCGTCGCGTTGCCCTGCGGATCGAGATCGACGAGCAGCACACGCATTCCGTGCGCCGCGATACCGGCAGCGAGATTGACCGCGGTGGTCGTCTTGCCGACGCCGCCCTTCTGGTTGGCAATGCAGAAGATGCGCGCCATTCAGCGGGCGCCTTGTGGCGTGGCGACGAGCTTCGCCGGTTCGTAGCCCTGCGTGCGCAGCAGTTCATCGATTGCCTTGCGATCCTGCTCGGCGAGGGCCGGCGTGCGCGATAGGATCCACAGGTACTCGCGCGAGGGCTCGCCCACCACCGCGTAGCGATAGTCGGGCGCGAGCCCGATCACCCAGTAGTTGCCCCAGCCGACCGGCAGCCAGCGCAGGAACGCGGGCAGGAAACTCACTTCGAGCTTGTCGGTTACATCACCGACCCGGCGCGCGACGCCCTCAACTTCCGAGACCCCCGTAGCCGTGGAGCAGCGGTTGATGACCGTCAGCGTGCCGTCATCGCGCAGCGTGTACTCGGCCGTCGTGTTGCCCGCGCACATGCGCTGGAAGCGGTTCGGATAGTTCGCGATCTCGTACCAGCGTCCCGCGTACCGCGCCGCGTCGACGCTGCCGACTGTAGTCAACGGCGCCGCCTCACGCGCGAACGCCGTCGCGGCCGTGCCGACTGCGAGGGCTATGAGCGCATGCCGCAGTTTCATTGCGCGAGCTTGATGCCGAACGCCACCAGCACAAGCCCTGCGAGCCGCTCGAGCCCGCGAGCCAACGGACGATGGGCCTTCACCTGCGCCGTCACTGCATGCGCGAATCCGACCAGGGTCAGGCAATAGGCGAGCGTCAGCAGTGCGATCGTCAACGCCATCGCGCCGAAAGTGAATACGCCCTGCTGCGTCTGCGGATCGATGAACAGCGGAAAAAAGGCCATGTAGAAGACGATCGCTTTCGGATTCAGCAGCGTGATCAGCAGCGCCTGCCGGAAGTAATGCCCGGCCTGGATGCGCACCGGCTGCGTCGCGGCGCCGCGACGGAAGATCAGGCGCAGGCCAACGTAAACGAGATAGGCCGCGCCGGCGTACTGCAGCGCCTTGAACAGCAGCGGGTGCGCGTGCAGCACGGCCGACACACCGAGCACCGCGAGCCACAGCAACACCTGGTCACCGACGATCAGGCCGAGCGTCGCCGCCGCACCCGCGCGGAAGCCACCCTTTCCGGTCGAGGTCAGTAGTGCGAACGTCCCTGGCCCGGGCAGCGCCAGGAAGACCAGCACCGCCACGACGAAGGCCCAGTAATCAGTGATGCCGAGCATCAGTTCGATTTGATCAACAGCAAATGGCGCTCGGCATCGAGGCGCGGGACGTGGAGTTTAACGGTGCGGGTGAGGTGCACGCCGAGGCGTGCCTCTTCGAGTTGCGCAATTTCCGCGCGCGGCACGGCGCCCTTCATTGCACACCACGTCCCGCGCAGCGCAAGCAGGCGCCGCGTCAATCGAATGAAGTCGGCGAGCGACGAGAACGCACGGGCGACGATGACGTCGAAAGCTGGAGCGTCGTAGTCCTCCACGCGCGCGTGCACAGCATCGACGTTCGCGAGGCCAAGCTCGAGCTTCGCCTGCATCAGGAATGCGACCTTCTTGCCGACCTTGTCGAGCAACGTGAAGTGATGCCGAGGCATGGCTGTCGCGAGCGGAATCCCAGGCAAGCCGCCGCCGGCTCCGACATCGAGCACGCGCAACGTCCGCCCGCCGGCAAGTTCATCGAGTATCGGTGCCACCGCCAGCGAATCGAGCAGATGGTGACTGACAATCTGCTCCGGTCGTTCGATCGCCGTCAGGTTATGGACGCGGTTCCACCGCTGCAGCAAACCGGCGAAGCGAAGAAGGCGGTCGCACTGCGTCGCGTCGAGCGACACGCCGAGTTCGCCTGCGAGCCCTGCGAGTTCGGCGGCCGCGGCGCTGCCGTCAGGCAGCAACGCGGCCTCGGTCTCCACCACTTCGGTTCATGCGCTTGATGTGCACCAGCAGCAGTGAGATGGCCGCCGGGGTCACCCCCGAGATGCGCGCGGCCTGGCCAATCGTCTCCGGCCGCTGCGCCTGCAGCTTCTGCCGCACTTCGATCGATAGTCCGCGCACGGCGACGTAGTCGAGTTCATCCGGAATCCGCGTCGACTCGTGGGATTCATGCCGAGCCACCTCGTCCTCCTGGCGTGCGATGTAGCCGGCGTACTTGATCTGGATCTCAACCTGCTCGGCCACAGCCCGATCGAGGCCTGCCGCGGACGGTCGGCCAAGCGACTCGGCGCCGCGCAGCGTCAGCAGGCTTTCGTAGCTGACCTCAGGTCGCTTGAGAAGATCGGCAAGTGTGTACTCACGTTCTATCGGCCTTCCCAGAACTCGCTCAGCTTCTCCCTCAGCAAGTATGCGAGTGTTCACCCACGTCGAACGGAGCCGCTCCGTCTCGCGCTCTACGGCTTCACGCTTGCGGTTGAACGCCTCCCAGCGGCGATCGTCGACGCACCCCAGTTGGCGCCCAATTTCCGTCAGGCGTAGATCCGCGTTGTCCTCGCGCAGGCTCAGTCGGTATTCGGCGCGGCTGGTAAACATGCGATAGGGCTCGGCGACACCGCGCGTAATCAGGTCGTCCACCAGCACCCCCAGGTAGGCCTGATCCCGCCGTGGACACCAGGGTTCGGCACCACGCACGGCAAGCGCCGCGTTCGCTCCGGCAAGCAGCCCTTGCGCTGCGGCCTCTTCGTAGCCGGTTGTGCCGTTGATCTGGCCGGCGAAATACAAACCGCGAATCGCCTTGGTCTCCAGCGACTGCTTCAGTCCGCGGGGGTCGAAGTAGTCGTACTCAATCGCATAGCCGGGTCGAAGGATGTGCGCCGACTCCAATCCGACCATCGAGCGGACGATCTCGACCTGAACGTCAAACGGCAGGCTGGTAGAAATCCCGTTCGGATAGATCTCGTGGGTGTCCAGCCCTTCAGGTTCCAGGAAGATCTGGTGCGACGGTTTGTCGGCGAACCGGTGGATCTTGTCCTCAATCGACGGGCAATACCGCGGCCCCACCCCCTCAATCACCCCCGAATACATCGGGCTGCGGTCCAGGTTGGCGCGTATGACCTCATGCGTACGGACGTTCGTGTGGGTGACCCAGCAGGGCAACTGGCGCGGATGCTGCGCAGGCGATCCGAGGAAGGAGAACACCGGCACCGGATCGGCGTCCCCGCGCTGCTCCTCCAGTCGTGAAAAGTCGATGGTCCGCCCATCAATACGGGGCGGTGTGCCGGTCTTCAGCCGGCCCTGCGGAAGCTTCAACTCCTTCAGTCGGGCGGCCAGCGAGAGCGACGGCGGATCACCGGCACGGCCCGCCAAGAAATTCTGCAGTCCGATATGCACCAGGCCATTAAGGAAGGTGCCGGTCGTCAGCACGACAGTTGGCGCGTGGAAGCGGATGCCGGCCTGGGTGACCGCACCGCATACCCGCTCGCCTTCGACAATCAGGTCATCCACCGCCTGCTGAAACAGCCAGAGGTTGGGCTGGTTTTCCAGGCGCGAGCGGATAGCCGTTCGGTACAGGACCCGATCGGCCTGAGCACGGGTCGCCCGCACAGCCGGCCCCTTGGAGCGGTTGAGGATGCGGAACTGAATCCCTGCCTCGTCGGTCGCCGCGGCCATCGCTCCGCCGAGCGCGTCGATCTCCTTGACCAGATGTCCCTTGCCGATCCCGCCAACGGACGGGTTGCATGACATCTGTCCGAGCGTCTCGATGCTGTGGGTAAGCAGGATCGTGCGCGCGCCCATGCGAGCTGCGGACAGCGCGGCCTCGGTCCCGGCATGCCCGCCGCCGACCACGATCACTTCAAAATTGCCCGGAAAGTCCATACGTCGCACCGCAAAACAAGCGCGAAAGTATAGAGGGCGCCGTGCCCGTTAGCGTTCTTTTGCGGAGGAACAGTTGCGGGGCCGAGGTTCCACGTGGAACCCCGCCCCAAGGTTTCACGTGAAACTACGGACCGAAACGAGGCGCGAGGGCGTCGCCACGGACGCGCAGCGTCATCGTCTGGATGCGCGAGCCGCCCAGTTCCACACGGACAGTGCCCGCGACCGCGTGGTCCGGGTCGATCGTGAAGTCACCGCGGGCCGCCAGCGCGCCAGCGCGGCCGCCAGTCTCCTCGAAGCGGATTCCGGCCGACGAGGCGCCAAGCAGCCCATCGAACTCGGTGAAGCGCGTAGTTCCGGCCGCGGTCGCGCCCTGGGTCGCGGCCAGCCCGAGGTTGATGCCATTCAGCGCGGCCCAGCGAACCTGGAACGGCCCCGCCAATACCGCCTGCTTGACGGCCTCATCGAGCGTCTGGCCTCGGCCGATGATCGTCAGGTCCAGCGAGGCCGTGCCCTGCATCGGCGACAGCACGGGGTCCTGCCCGGCTGGCGCCCTGCGCAGGTGCGCGACGATCGCTTCGATATCGAGATTTTGCGCGCCGGTACGTCCGGTGATAACCCACTCGACGTCGGTTGCCGCATACACCATCCCGGTGACAACGCCGTAGAAGCCGGCGAGTGAGTAGCTGGATACCTCGACCAGCTTGCCGTCGATCCGGCCGTTGGCGCGGATTTCGTTCCACGTCACCTTCGGTCCGAACGGTAACGCCCAGCGGTCGGCGTCGAGTCGGAAGTCAATGACCGGGCGCCCATCGCTGGTCTGCGCCGGGCGCAACGCCAGCCGCATCGTTCCTTCGGTGTCGAGTTGGCGCACGATGAGCGGGCCGAAACGCCCGTCCCCGCCGCGCCGGATCGTGGCCTCATAGCGGCCGGAGAGCAGTTCCGTATCCGACAGGCGGATCGATTCAAATCGGATCGTCGAGATCTTGGGCGACAGCGCGTTGGCACCTGACGGAAGTGCCGAGGCGAGCTTGCCCGCCTGCGCCAACGTCACGGTCATCGGCGCAACCGTGGTTTCGCCCCAGACCCACTGTCCCCCGCGCAGCGCGTTCCACAGGTCTTTCCAGTTGATGAGCAGCGACGCCTCGTCCACCTTGATGTCCCCGGTCGTAATGCCCCGGATCACCATGCGTGGCGAAGGCGAAAAGCGGAACTCGGTGTCCGCAACCGCCACCGGCTGGCGAAATACCTCGGTCAGCCGCTCGGCCACCTTGGGGGCACTGACTTCCCGTTGCAGCGGCTGCAGCGTCGTAAACAGCACCGTGATCAGAACCCCGACGGCAGCCACAGCCAGCAGCCGCTTCATCCAGGTACGCAGGGTCTGGCGACGTTGCTCGTCGACGATTTCCTCGGACTCGGCGCGGTCGCGCTCCTCCTGCAGGTCAAGGCGGTCCGGGACATTGACCGTCGTGATCGCAAAATGGGTAGCGGCCTCCCAATCCGGCGAACGCGTCGTCTTATCCACCGGCGCCGGCGGTGGCGCTGGCGGTGGAGGTGAGCGCACACTTACCAAAGAATCCTCGAATTGCGAGGCGGCCCGCCGTTGTGCTGGATTGGCACGAGACGGTGCCGCTGCCACTTCCCGGGCGAGCTGCGCAGCGGCCTGCTCCACGCGGGCGCGGACCAATTCACTGGCGACCGCTTCATCCGAGTCGCCGAAGATCGTCACCGGGTCAAGATCACTCTGCTCCAGGAACTGCGCCACCGCGTCGGGTGACAGGCCACGTGCCGCGGACCCGTTGCCGCGTGACAGGTCGCCCGAGCCCATCGGCTCGACCAACCCGGCATCCTGAAGCTTGCGCAGCGCGCGTTCGATTCGCTCGTCGTTGAGGCTGGGAAGGCGCGTCTTCAGGCCAGCAAGGTTCAAGCGGCCATCGAGCAGAATGAGAATCAGCCGTTCACTCTGCGTGAACTGGTGCGATTTCTCATAGACCTCGCGCACACCGGAATCGGTGCGCTGATAGATCATCGAAACATTCAGCGCCATGAGGAGTCGTGCGGGGTCCGCGTCACGGACACGTCGTCACAGGTCGATCGATTGTATCGACGATGTGTTGGAAAACACACGTCCGTGTTCGGTCGATAAGAGGGACTAACCTCGTTCAGCACCGTCTCGGTCGCGCCACCGGGGCGACAGCCTCGCCCGTCAAGCTGCAGCCGAGGTTCGCGCGGACTGACGGTGCGCCCACCAGGCGCCCAGTTCACCCACGATCCCGCGTCGGAATGCCATCACGCAGACGACGAAGATAAGGCCGATGACGACCGTTACCGCTTCGCCCAGTCCGTTGAACCACTCGATGCCTGTCACCCGACCGAGGAACATTCCGATGTCCCCGACCTTGTTCTCGAGCGCGACAATGATGAAGGCGCCGAGAATCGGCCCGAGCATCGTGCCCATGCCACCCACCAGCACCATCAGGATCACCAGCCCCGAGGTGCTCCAATGGGCATCGCTCAGAGTGGCGAAACCCAGCACCAGGGTCTTGGTCGCGCCCGCCAGGCCTGCCAGAGCCGCCGAGAGCACGAAGGCGAGCAGCTTGAACCGCGCCGTGTCATAGCCGAGCGAAGTCGCCCGCGCTTCGTTTTCCCGGATCGCCTTCAGCACCTGGCCGAACGGCGAATGCACCGTGCGAAAGATCAGCAGGAAAGACAGTATGAAGATCGCGAGCACGACGTAATAGAGCGTGATATCACTAGTGAGGTCCACCAGCCCCAGCAGCGTGCCGCGCGGCACCGACTGCAGTCCGTCTTCGCCGCCGGTGAAGCCGGCCTGCAGAAAGAAAAAGTACAGCATCTGCGCCAGCGCGAGAGTGATCATCGAGAAGTAGATGCCGCTGCGGCGAATCGCCAGTGCTCCCATCACGACGCCGAGCACCGCGCCCGCGACGACACCGAACAGCAGGCCCAGTTCAGTGGGCGCTCCCCAGACTTTGAGCGCGTGCCCTGCGGCGTACGCAGCGACGCCCAGGAAGGCCGCATGTCCGAACGACAGCAGGCCCGTAAATCCGATCAGCAGGTTGAATGCGCACGCGAAAAGCGCGTAGCACATCACTTTCATCACGAAGACCGGGTACGCGCCAAACAGCGGCAGCACCGCGACGATCGCGATCAGCACCGCGTACAGGACAAGTTCACGCGGCAGCTTCACTCTATTTCTCCTTGCCGAACAGGCCGGCCGGGCGGATCAGCAGCACGATCGCCATGATCAGGAACACGACCGTCGACGAGGCCTCCGGATAGAAGACCTTGGTGAACCCCTCGATGACGCCGAGTCCCAACCCGGTCAGGATCGAGCCGAGGATCGACCCCATGCCGCCGATGACGACGACGGCGAACACGACGATGATCAGGTTGCTCCCCATCAGCGGCTGGACTTGCAGGATCGGTGCGGCGAGCACGCCGGCAAATCCGGCCAACGCGACGCCGAAGCCATAGGTCAGAGTCACCATCAGCGGCACGTTTACGCCGAACGCCTCGGTCAACTTGGCGTTCTCGGTGCCGGCGCGCAGCAGAGCGCCGAGCTTGGTGCGCTCGATGACGTACCAGGTTCCGAGGCAGACGACGAGCGACGCCAGCACGACCCATCCCCGGTAGTTGGGCATGATCATGAAGCCGAGGTTGGTCGCGCCCTCGAGCACTTCGGGCACCTGATACGGCAGCCCGGACACCCCGTAGAAGGAGCGGAAGAACCCTTCGATCAGCAGCGTCAGGCCGAATGTCAGCAGCAGGCCGTAGAGGTGGTCGAGCTTGTACAGATGCCGCAGCAGCAGGCGCTCGATGATGACCCCGAACAGACCCACGACCAGCGGCGCAACGATCAGCATCACCCAGTAGTTGATGCCGAAGTACGTGAGGCCCATCCACGCGAAGATCGCGCCCATCATGTAAAGGGCGCCATGCGCGAAGTTGATGACGTTGAGCAGTCCGAAGATCACCGCCAGCCCGAGCGACAGCATCGCGTAGAACGAGCCGTTGACCAATCCCAGCAGCAACTGGGACAGCAGTGCGGACAGCGGTATTCCGAACAGTTCAGTCATCGCAAGCGCTAGGTTGTCACCGGGCGCCGCGGCGCCCGGTGCACGTCAACGTCTTACTTCTTGATCAGCGAGCACTTTGACTGCGCCAGCGACTGGTAAGCCTGATCGCCGGGGATCGTCTGAACCACATTGAAGTAGTCCCACGGCTCCTTCGACTGCTCAGGCGCCTTCACCTGCATCAGGTACATGTCGTGCACCATGCGGCCATCGGCACGGATCACGCCACCCTTGGCGAACATGTCGTTGATCTTCTGCTTCTTGAGCTGCGCCATAACCGCGTCGGCGTCATCCGTGCCGGCGGCCTTGACCGCCATCAGGTACTGCGACGCCGCGGAGTAGTCCCCCGCCTGCAGGAACGACGGCATGCGCTTCATTTTCTCGAAGAAGCGACGGCCCCAGGCGCGCGTTTCCGGCGTCTGGTTCCAGTACCACGCATCCGTCAGGTACATGCCCTGTGTCGTCTTCAGTCCCAGGCTGTGGATGTCGTTGATGAACATCAGCAGGCCCGCCAGCTTCATCGTCTTGGTCACGCCAAACTCGTTGGCAGCCTTGATCGAGTTGATCGTGTCGCCGCCGGCGTTGGCCAGACCCAGGATCTGCGCCTTGCTGTTCTGCGCCTGCAGCAGGAAGGACGAGAAGTCCGACGCATTTAGCGGTGCGCGTACCGCGCCAACCACCGTACCGCCGGCCGCCTTGACGACATCGCCGGTGTCTTTCTCCAGCGAGTGGCCGAAGGCGTAGTCGGCCGTCAGGAAGAACCAGCTCTTGCCGCCGCTCTTGACGACCGCCCCACCGGTACCGTTGGCCAGAGCGATCGTGTCGTAGGCGTAGTGCACGATGTAGGGCGAGCAGTTCTCGTTGGTCAGGCGCGAGGAGGCCGCGCCGACGACGATGATCGGCCGCTTCTTCTCGGTAGCTACCGTCGCCGCGGCCAGCTGTGCCGCCGAATTGGTGCCGCCAATGATCACGTCCGCGCCGGCCTGATCGATCCATTCGCGCACCTTCGACGAAGAGATGTCAGCCTTGTTCTGGTGGTCGGCGAACACGACCTCGATCTTCTTGCCCGGGAACTCCTTCGCCATGTCGGCGATCGCGAAGCGGATCGCCTCGACGCCGCCGGCGCCATCGATGTCGGAATACACCGAGGACATGTCGGTAATGAACCCGATCACGATCTTGTCGCCCGACAGCTTCTGAGCCTGCGCGCTGGAGAATCCCAGCGCCAGTCCACATGCCGCGACTGCCGCGGCGATACGTTTCAAATTCATTGACGTTTTCTCCTCGATAGGGTGGTCACTGCTAGACACCGAGCAACTGATGCAGTGTCTCTTCCTTGGCCTTCAATTCCTTGGCCGCAAAGGTTTCGACGATGCGCCCATGCTCCATGACATAAAACCGGTCCGCCAGCGGCGCCGCAAAGCGGAAATTCTGTTCGACCATGACGATCGTGTAGCCGCGCGCCTTGAGCGCCCGGATCATCTCGCCCAGCTTCTTGACGATCACGGGCGCAAGCCCTTCGGAGATTTCGTCAAGCAGCAGCAGGTGGGCACCGGTGCGCAGGATACGGGCCACGGCCAGCATCTGCTGTTCCCCACCCGACAAGCGCGACCCCTGGCTCTTGGCGCGCTCCTTCAGGTTCGGAAACATGCCGTAGATCTCGTCCACGCTCATGCCGCCGCTGGCGTCCACGCGCGGCGGCAGCATCAGGTTTTCCTCGCACGACAGGCTGGCGAAGATGCCGCGCTCCTCCGGGCAATAGCCGATGCCGAGATGCGCCACCTTGTGCGTGGCCATGCCGATCGTTTCCGTGCCGTTGACCTGGATCGATCCCTTGCGCGTGCCCGTGAGGCCCATGATCGCGCGCAGAGTCGTCGTGCGCCCGGCGCCGTTGCGCCCAAGCAGCGTCACCACTTCGCCTCGCCCCACGTGCAGGTCCACCCCGTGCAGGATGTGCGACTCGCCGTACCAGGCGTGCAACTCGCGGATGTCGACGGCGTTGGCCATGCTAGTGCCCGATGCCGGCGAGTTCCGCCTCGGTCGTGCCCATATAGGCTTCCATGACCGCCGCGTTACTGGACACGGTCGCGTACGGCCCTTCTGCCAACACCGACCCACGTGCGAGCACCGTAATCATGTCGGCGATACTCGAGACGACGTTCATGTTGTGCTCGACCATCAGGACGGTCCGGCCGGCGGCAACCTTCTTGATCAACTCCGTGACGCGTGCAACGTCCTCGTGCCCCATGCCCTGGGTCGGCTCGTCGAGCAGCATCAGCTCCGGCTCCGTGGCAAGCGTCGTCGCGATCTCAAGTGCGCGCTTGCGGCCGTAGGGCAGCAATACCGTCTCGACGTCGGCGAACGAGCGCAAATCGACCTGGTCGAGCAGTTCGAGCGCCCGTCCGTTCAGCGAATCAAGGATGTGCTCGCCGCGCCAGAACTGGAACGACAGCCCGGTCGATCGCTGCAGCGCGATGCGGACGTTCTCCAGCACCGTGAGGTGCGGGAATACCGAGGAAATCTGGTAGGAGCGCACGATGCCGCGCCGGGCGATGTGTTCCGGCGTGTCCCGCGTGATGTCGATGCCGTTGAACAGGATCTCCCCGCGTGTCGGGGTCAGGAACTTCGTCAGCAGATTGAAGCAGGTGGTCTTGCCCGCGCCATTTGGCCCGATCAGCGCGTGAATGGCGCCGCGCCGCACCTTCAGGTTGACGTCACTGACCGCGACAAAGCCCTTGAACTCCTTCGTCAGGCCACGCGTTTCGAGAATGATTTCGGCTGGGGGATTCATGCGGAGGCGGCGAGCATAGCAACGTAATCCGCATGTGTGGCAACGCGCGGATTGGTGGCGTGGCAGTGGTCCTTCAGCGCCGCCGCGGCAATGTCGTCGTACAGATCGGGCGTGACTCCCATTTCGCCCAGTCCGGACGGCAGCTCGAGCCGGCGGTTCAGGGACCGGATAGCGAGCGCGAGTTCATCACCGCTGCTGACACCGAACACGCTGGCGATCGCATGCACACGCTCGGGCACCGTCTTTTCGTTGAACTTCACGACTTCGGGCAGCAGCACCGCATTGAGCGTGCCATGGTGCGGACCGATCCTTTCGGCCCCGAGCTTGAGAGCGCCAAGCGCGTGCGACAGCGAGTGCACCGCACCCAGCCCTTTCTGAAAAGCCATCGCACCCTGCATCGACGCACTCATCATGTTCCAGCGCGCCGCCGGGTCGCGCGGCTCGCGCGTCGCCTTCTCGATGTGCTTGAGACCGCGGGCCAGGCCGTCGAACGCGATCGCATCGGCCGGCGGGTTCACGGCCTTCGACAGGAAGGTCTCGACGCAGTGCGCGATCGCGTCCATGCCGGTCGCCGCGGTCAACCGGGTCGGCAGGCCGTAGGTCAGCTCGGGATCGCAGATCGCGGTTTTCGGCACCAGGTGCCAGGAATGAAAGCCGAGCTTGCGACCATCGTCGAGGATGATGATTGCGCCGCGCGCCACCTCGCTGCCCGTCCCGGCCGTCGTCGGAATCGCGATCAAGGGCGCAACGTTCGCGACGATTTTCGGGCTGCCGCCGAGAATCGTCGCGTAGTCGGCGAGCGTGCCGGCGTGCGTCGCCATGATGGCCACGCCCTTCGCAAGATCGATGGCACTGCCCCCGCCCAGGGCGATCAGGCCGTCCGCTTCGTGTTCGCGATAAACCCGCACGGCGTCCATCACGGCAGTCTCGGTCGGGTTGGATGGTGTGCCGTCGTACACCGCAACCGGCAGGTCTCCCAGCGCATCGCGGAGGCGATCGAGCAGGCCGGCGGCGGCGACGCCGCGGTCGGTGCAGATCAGCGGCCGGGAGATGCTGCTGCGCTCGCACTCCCCATGCGTGAGCCGCAGTGCGCCGAAGTCGAACTGAACCTGCGTGATGTAGTAGATGAGGCCCATGCCAGGCTCCTTGAACGTCTCAGTCGGAGAGTGGGCGGACCGGCAGTATGTCGGCTCGCCCCGGGTGACGCAATTGCGGGAGACGACAAGCAGACGGGCCGCCGCAGCGGCCAGTCACGGGGCACTGCGCGCCCTTGCCCTAGGCGGCGAGTCGCCGTTCGAAGGAAGCGCGCGCCTGTTCGAGTTCAGCCGGCAAATGAGGATGCAGCTTGCTGAACAGTTCCGCATGCGATGCCAGCTCCTTGCGCAAATCGCTGGCGTCGACCGCGGTGATCTGCTCGTAGCGGTCGCGCGAGAACTCCAGGCCGTTCCACTTGAGGTCTTCGTATCTCGGAGTGACGCCAAACACGTGCTCGGCGCCCCCCGCGCGCCCCTCGACGCGGTCGACGATCCACTGCAGCACGCGCATGTTCTCGCCAAAGCCCGGCCACACGAATTTGCCATTGGCATCGGTGCGGAACCAGTTGACCGTGAAGATTCTCGGCAGCGTCGCCCCGCCGTTCTGTAGTGCGTGACCGAGCGTGATCCAGTGGCCAAAGTGATCGCCCATGTTGTAGCCGCAGAAGGGCAGCATCGCGAACGGATCGCGGCGAAGCACGCCCTGGGCGCCCTGCTGCGCGGCCGTGGTCTCTGAGCCCATGGTCGCAGCCATGTACACGCCTTCCACCCAGGTGCGCGCCTCGGTCACCAGCGGCACCGTGGTCGAGCGCCGTCCGCCGAACAGGAACGCGTCGATTGCGACGCCGTTCGGGTCCTCCCAGTCCTTGTCGATCGACGGGCACTGCTGCGCGGCGACCGTAAAGCGTGCGTTCGGGTGCGCCGCCTTGCGTCCGGCCTTGCCGTCCTCGGGCGTCCAGTCCTTGCCTTGCCAATCGATCAGGTGCGCCGGCGCCGGACCCATGCCCTCCCACCAGACATCGCCATCGTCGGTCAGCGCGACGTTGGTAAAGATGACGTTCTCGTGCAGCATCGCCATCGCGTTGTGGTTGGTCTTTTCCGACGTGCCCGGCGCAACGCCGAAGCAACCCGATTCCGGATTGATCGCGTACAGGCGGCCGTCCTTGCCCGGCTTGATCCAGGCAATGTCCTCGCCCACCGTGGTGACTTTCCAGCCGGCGAACGCCGGCGGTGGAATCAGCATCGCGAAATTGGTCTTTCCACAGGCTGACGGGAACGCCGCAGCGATGTGATATTTCTTGCCCTCCGGCGAGGTGACCGCAACGATCAGCATGTGTTCGGCGAGCCAGCCCTCATCGCGCCCCATCGTCGAGGCAATGCGCAGTGCCAGGCACTTCTTGCCGAGCAGCGCGTTGCCGCCGTAGCCCGAGCCGTACGACCAGATCTCGCGCGTTTCCGGGAAATGCACGATGTACTTGGTGTCGCTGCACGGCCACGCCACATCCTTTTCGCCCGGCGCCAGCGGCTTGCCGACCGAGTGCACGCAGGGGACGAACGCGCCATCGGTGCCGAGCAGATCCGCGACCGCCCGCCCCATGCGCGTCATGATGCGCATGTTGACCACGACATACGGGCTGTCCGTAAGCTCCACACCGATCTGGCTGATGTGCGAACCGAGCGGACCCATCGAAAACGGAATCACGTACAGCGTGCGGCCGCGCATGCAGCCTTCGAACAGGCCGCGCAGCGTCGCACGCATCTCGCCGGGCGCCATCCAGTTGTTGGTCGGACCGGCGTCGTCCTTCGATTCGCTGCAGATGAAAGTGCGGTCCTCGACGCGCGCGACGTCGCTGGGGTCCGAGAGGGCGAGGTAGCTGTTCGGCCGCTTCGCCGGATTCAGCATCTTCAGCGTCCCACCAGCGACCATTTCGGCGAAGAGCCGGTCCGACTCCTCCTGGGAGCCGTCGCACCAGACCACACGGTCAGGTTTCGTCAGCCGAGCGATCTCGGCCACCCATGCAATCAACTTCCGGTTTCGTACATAGGCAGGGGTGTTGACCGCCTGGCCCGCAAGTACTGCGCTCATGAATGCGCCTCCTGTTTCGCCGCGCGTCGCCACTGGGCGCGCCGTTCGTTGTTCTGGCCGCGTCGCGGATCGTGACCGCGAGTGACCGGCGTATCGGCGGATAGCCGCTTGTGCTGCCGGCAACGGGAAAGTCTTTGATTTTAACTACAGTGCGCGGGCAAGACTCGCGCCGGCCCGGGTGCCGTTTCGCTGCGTCGCACACTCCGCATCGTGGTGTAGCCAGCCACCAAGGGACCGGTAGCCAAAAAAAAGGCCCGCTCTGCGGGCCCGCAAAAGGAATCGGACGGCCCTCAGCCGCCGAGGACGTTGATCTCGACCGCCTGCGGGCCTTTTTGTCCCTGCTGAACCTGGTACTCAACCTTCTGGTTCTCCTTCAGCGTGCGGAAGCCCTTTGACTTGATACCGCTGTA
>Ga0316601_100000319_pt1 | contig 19966 bp, 16 predicted proteins | sample OWC_soil_day5_no_FD_207663 | JGI IMG/M metagenome (GOLD analysis project Ga0316601, IMG submission 207663) | Wetland soil microbial communities from Old Woman Creek delta, Ohio, United States - OWC_soil_day5_noCT | ecosystem: Environmental > Terrestrial > Soil > Wetlands | place: USA: Ohio... | reverse complement strand
TTGATGGGTAACCATTTTGTTTATGCCACATTCCTTTATACCCAGCAGTACAGCTATTTCTTTTTTCTTCACCTGTTAGCTCCATAATAACCCAATCAGTGGCTTCTAAGAATTTATCAGCAGCAGAATAAACATCTGGAGCCTCGTCAAGTATTTGCCAAATCTTTGGTATAAGCCATTCAGAAGAAATTTTCCCGCCATATAGTTTTAAGAAGTTTTCACCTCTAGCTTCTGCGATTTTATTAAGTTTAGTTGCTTCATCCTGTGCAGCATGGTGTTTCCATAACTTAACATAGGAATGAGGGTTTAATTTATACTCTTCATGAAAGCACAAAGGAGTTCCATTTTTATCTATAGGAAGCATAGTACATGCAGTAAAATCTATTGCTATACCGATTACATCTTCATTACTAACATTAGCTGCTTTAAGTACAGTAGGAATAGTTTCTTTTAGTACATCTAGATAGTCTTGTGGATGCTCAAGGGCCCAGTCAGGTGCAAGTTTCGTTTTGCCATCAGGTAAATATTCATCCATTACTCCATGAGGGTACACTTTCACAGCTGAGGCTAATTCAGTTCCAGTTTCAATATCAACAAGCACAGCTCTTCCAGATTGGGTACCATAATCTACTCCAATAGTATATTTTTTACTCATTATTTAATCTTCCTTTCATAAATATATTTATATTTTAAAAAAAAGTTATTAGTACAAAGTCATTATAACATTTAAAAGTTGTACGTACAAGTGAAAAGAGGAGGTTTTTAGAAAATGTTTTTTTATGAATATTAACAATAAAATTTAATGAAAAATACCTTTTATTTATTATAGTTGAGACCATACTTATAGAAATATGTGACTTTCCTTATGAAATGCTCTTAAATATTGCAAAATAAAGATATTGCGATTATACTAATATTAGTTTAAATTATATTATACACATATACGTACGTGTATTGTGGCAAGAGGTGTAAAAATGATTAAAAAGGATGAAAATCTACCGAAGTATGTTCAAATATCTGAACATTTTAAATCGCTAATATTGTCAGGAGACATAATATTAGGAGATAAACTACTTTCGGAAAGTGAAATTGTAGAAAAATTTGAAGTGAGCAGACATACAGCTCGGCAAGCATTAATGCAGCTAGAAAAGGATGGATTCATCCATAAAGAGCAGGGAAGAGGAACCTTTTGCTGTTATAAACAGAAGAAAGATGGAAACAAGAATATAGCTGTTCTTACTACTTACATATCAAACTATATTTTTCCGCCTATTATTAGTGGTATTGAAGAGGTACTTAGTGCGGCAGGGTATACCCTTTCACTATTTAATACAAATAATGAGAAGCAAAAGGAAGGTGAATATTTAAATAAAATCATAGATGGTGATATAGATGGTCTCATAGTAGAACCTACTATGAGTGCATTAGAAAATATTAATTTACCCTTATATAAAGAATTAGAAAAAAGAAAGTTACCTTTTATTATGATCAATGCAAAGTATGATGAAATAAATCCAGCCTATGTGATCATGGACGATGTGGAAGGTGGTTATGCTTTAACTAAGTATTTGATTCAAATGGGACACAGCGATATAGCAGGTATATTTAAATGTGATGATCTTCAAGGTATAAACAGACAAGAAGGCTATATAAAAGCATTAGCAGAGTTTGGAATAGATTCTAAAAGTGAGTATATTGGAAAATATGTAACTGGTGAAGAAGAATTTTTGCCTTACGAGTTTGCAAGCAATTTATTGAGACGAAATAATAAGCCAACAGCCATAGTTTGCTATAATGATCAAATAGCATTCTATGTTCTACAAGCAGTTAGAGATGCAGGCCTTAAAGTTCCAGAGGATATTTCCATAGTTGGATATGATGATTCCGATATAGCCACTGCCACGGAGGTGAAACTAACTACTGTTAGACATCCTAAATCTGAAATGGGTAAAAGAGTGGCTAGGTTTCTAATAAATATAGTAGAGAATAATGAAGAGAAGCCTTATTATATTTATAAGCCTGAATTGATTGTTAGAAATTCTGCAACAATTCCTAAACTAAGAGATTAAAAAATTTACTATTAGAATAGCTCATATTTTGCTAAATACTAAATCTTTCAGCAAAATATGAGCTATTATGTTATTTCATTTATGTTTTCCTCCAGTTGCATAGGCCAGCAAATTTTCACGAGTGGCTTCCTTTCTAGGAACAACAGCTGAAATTTTTCCATTGTATAATACAATGATTCGGTCACACATGCCTATAACTTCATCTACATCTGCAGAAATAAGAATAATAGACACATCCTTAGTTACCATTTCATTCATTACATTGTATATATCGACCTTTGAGGCAATATCAATGCCCTTAGTAGGCTCGTCCAAGATAAGAATTTTAGACTTAGACATAATCCATTTAGCCAACACTACTTTTTGTTGATTTCCACCACTTAGGTATGCAGCTTTATCATGAATTGTTCCAACTTTGATTCCGAGTTTACTAATGTAAGTATTTGCTATAGTTTCTTCGATTTTGGTATCAATTAAAAGGCGATTTGATACTTTTGAGATATTTGGAGCAGAAATATTCTGAGGAACATTTAAATACATAAAGAGCCCCTCTGTAGTTCTATCTTCTGTAACATAACCAATTCCAGAATCAATTGCATCTGCAGGTGAATTTAAGTTAACTTTTTTGTCGTAAATATATATTTCACCAGTATCTATTTTATCCATTCCAAAAATACATTTTGCTATCTTTGATCTTCCAGAGCCAACGAGCCCTATTATACCTAAAATTTCACGTTTTCTAAGTGTAAAATTTATGTTTTTAATTGTGGTTCCAGCGCAAAGGTTCTTAACGTTTAATACTTCCGTGCCTAGCTTCACTGGAAGCTTTGGGTAGCGCTCTTTTAACTCCATCCCAGTCATCATATGAATAATATTATCTACGTCCATACCCATAATATTTTGAGTGCCAATAATTTCTCCATCTCTTATTACAGATATGCGATCACCTATTTGTTGTATTTCCTCTAATTTATGAGAAATGTAAATAATAGCAACACCAGATTTTTTCAGTTCCTTAATGATATCAAAAAGCAACAATGCTTCTGGTTCAGTAAGTGAAGAAGTAGGTTCATCCATTATGATAATTCTAGCGTTAGAAACATAAGCCTTACAGATTTCAACTAATTGTTTTTCTGCTACATTTAGATTTCTAACTATGGTTTTACCATTGAAAGGGAAACCTAATTTTTCAAATAGTGTCTGACAATCTGAGAACATTTTGTTCCAATCAATTATTTTTAATCCTTTACTTATATGAGGTTTATTATCAATATAAATATTTTCTGCAATTGTAAACTGTTCAAAAAGGGAAGAGTGCTGGTGAATCATTGCAATTCCAAGTCGTTTAGCATCCATGGGGGAGCTAATTGAAACAGAATTACCATCAATAAAAATATCGCCACTATCCTTTGAAAGGGCACCCCAAATAATGTTCATCAAGGTGGATTTTCCTGAACCATTTTCACCCATCAGAACATGAACTTCACCTTTATTCAATTCCATACAAATATCTTTCAGTGCAAAAAATTCTGAAAGTTTTTTATTTACATGCATTAGTTCTAATAATGGATACAACATTTACATACCACCTTCATAGGAATTAAAAGCAGTAAAAAGCTGAATTTTATTTTCAAAAAAATAGTTTTTATATTGATCAGGGATAGAAGGATTTGTGATTACTTTATTTGCTAAATTTAATGGGCCTATCTGAGAGAATGCAATATTATCAAAACATTTATACGGGCATACAATGATTCTCTCATTGGTAATATTTATCATTTCTTTTATTATAGATGCGCAATCCATGCTTTGTACTGTAAAGCCTCTTAATGGATCAACGCCTTCTACTTCAATAAAGGCTTTTGTTACAAAAAAGTTATTTAAATTATCTTCTGTAAGTTTTCCTACAAGAGTCATTGAATTCACATCTAAATCTCCACCAGGCATGATTACCTTTATACTTGGGTTAGCTGCAAGTTCAGAGGCTATATTAAGGTCGTTGGTAAGCACTGTAACATTTTTTTTGTTTGATATTTTCTTAGCAATACATAAATTTGTAAGTCCATGGCTAAGAAGTATAACATCATGATCTTCAATCATGTGAAGTGCGATTTCACTAATTTCAATTCTTTGCTGGAAGAAAGGATCATCATCAATCTCTACAAAATCTTCATCAGTGGGACTTTGGGTGTTTATAACCGCACCTCCATGGGTACGGGTTAGAAAGTTTTCTCTTTCCAGTTTTTCTAAATCTCGTCTTATTGTAACTTCGGAAACATTAAGCATTGTGCTCAAATCCGAAACATTAATATGTACCTTATCTAATAGCATTCCTTTTATTAATCTTATTCGTTCAGGAGCAAACATGAAAACCTCCTTATACACAGTTCCATATTATTTTTAAAGTAATTTCATTATATATGAGTAAACTCTATATTTCAATATACACCTATTAAAAAGGGCTCAATTTATGAGCGCACCTATAAAATATCACTTAGTTCATAAGTGTGTGATAAAGTAACGTAATACAAATTTGTTTTGAAGTTGAGTATCCATAAATATATTATTGATAATTGCTTCTAATAAATAGTGCGAATAATCAGAAAAAGTTTCTTTTTGTTCGATAATGAAATGCAAAATAGATTAAATGATTGAAAATGCAATGATTTTATAACGTAATTAAAAAAAAATAAAAAATATCAATAAATTTCCTATAAAGATGTTGCGTGAATATTCAGAGTATGATAGAATATGATTATTAACGAAGCCAAACGAACAATTTGTAAACGGTTTAATATTTCCGGAGATATTATTTGATTACTTTGTTTCGTTTTCAATCAAGATTAAAGAAGCTTTTGTTCAAAAAAATTAAATTAGGGGGAGTAGTAAAATGAAAAAAGCCATAGCAGGATTATTAATGTCAGTGATGATCTTAGGATTAACCGCATGCGGTACAGCAAAAACAACAAGCACTGAAACACCAGCAAAAACCACGGTGAAAGCGGATGCTAAAATTGCAGGTATAGCAATGCCTACAAAAACTTCACAAAGATGGATAGACGATGGTGATAACATGGTTAAGGCCCTAGAAAAATTGGGTTACAAGACTGATTTGCAGTATGGCGATAATAATGTTCAAAATCAGATTGCTCAGATTGAAAATATGATTACTAAAGGAGCAAAAGTTTTAGTTATAGCTTCTATAGATGGAACAGCATTAACTGATGTATTACAAAAAGCTCATGATGCAAACATTCCAGTTATTTCTTATGACCGTTTAATCACTAAGAGCGCTTATGTAGATTACTATGCAACTTTCGATAATTTCAAAGTTGGAGTTCTTCAAGCAGGATCTATTGAAGCTGCACTTGGATTAAAAGAAGGAAAAGGCCCATTTAATATTGAGTTATTTGCAGGTTCACCTGATGATAACAATGCGAAGTTCTTCTTTGATGGAGCAATGTCAGTTTTACAACCATACATTACTTCAGGTAAATTAGTTGTAAAAAGTGGACAAACAGCTTACGCTCAAGTTGGTACTTTAAGATGGGATGGAGCAACAGCTCAAGCAAGAATGGATAACATTTTAAGTAAAAACTATACTTCAGCAAAAGTTGACGCAGTTTTATCTCCATATGATGGTATCAGTATTGGTATTATATCATCTTTAAAAGGTGTTGGTTATGGAACAGCAACTCAAAAAATGCCAATAATTTCAGGACAAGATTGTGAAGTTGCATCTGTTAAATCTATAATTGCTGGTGAGCAAACAACTTCAATATTCAAGGATACAAGAGTATTAGCTGCAAAAGCTGCTGAAATGGCAGATGCTGTTTTATCAGGCAAAACTCCAGTAGTTAATGATACAAAAACTTATGACACTGGACTTAAAGTAGTTCCTTCATTCCTTTGCGATCCAGTTGTTGTTGATAAAGCAAATTACAAAACAATATTATTAGATAGTGGATATTACACAGAAGATAAGCTTAAATAATAAAATAAAAGTCTAAAAGTTTAATTTAGTGGTGGTGTTATAGCCATCACTAAATTATTTATTAAATGTAAGGAGTTGAATGTCATATGTCCGATACTATTCTTGAAATGAGAAATATTACGAAAACTTTTCCAGGTGTTAAAGCTCTTAACAATGTTAATTTAAAGGTTAAGCAAGGCGAGATTCATGCTTTATGTGGTGAAAATGGTGCAGGCAAATCAACTCTAATGAAGGTTTTAAGTGGAGTACATCCTCATGGAACTTATAATGGCGATATCCTATTTCAAGGAAATTTGTGTGAATTTAAAGATATAAGGCAGAGTGAACATTTGGGGATAGTAATTATTCATCAAGAATTGGCATTAATTCCGTTTTTGTCCATTGCTGAAAATATATTTTTAGGAAATGAAAGAAAGAAAAATGGTGTTGTAGATTGGAATGAAACTACTAGACTTACGAAAGAGTTACTTGAAAAAGTGGGACTAAAGGAATCGCCAAATACTCTTATTGCCAATATTGGTGTTGGAAAACAACAGTTAGTTGAAATTGCTAAAGCTTTATCAAAAAAGGTTAAATTATTAATTTTGGATGAACCAACAGCAGCATTGAATGAGGACGATAGCGACAATTTACTTGAATTAATTAAAGGACTTCAAAGTGAGGGAATTACATCTATACTTATTTCTCATAAGCTAAATGAGATTTCGAAGGTTGCAGATTCAATTACTATATTACGTGATGGTGCAACTATTGAAACATTAGATACTAAAAGCGATAAAATAACAGAAGATAGAATAATCAAAGGTATGGTAGGAAGAGATTTAGTAAATCGTTATCCAATAAGAGAACCTAATATTGGAGAGGTCATATTTGAGGTGAAAAATTGGAATGTATATCACCATATGATTAGTGATCTGAAAGTTAGTGATAATGTAAATATAAATATTCGTAAGGGCGAAGTTGTGGGTATTGCTGGTCTTATGGGAGCAGGAAGAACAGAACTTGCTATGAGTATTTTTGGTAAGTCCTATGGCAAAAGAATAAGTGGACAAATATTTAAAAATGGTAAAGAACTACACTTGAAAAATGTTAACAAGGCTATTGAAAATGGTCTGGCTTATGTAACAGAGGACAGAAAAGCCTATGGATTAGTTTTAATAGATCATATAAAAGGAAACATGTCTTTAGCCAATCTTAAAAGAATATCAAGACATGGAGTAATAAATGAAAATGAAGAGATTGTACACTCTGAAGAGTTACGCAAAAAATTAAACATAAAATGTTCTGGAATATTACAAAAAACGGGGAATCTAAGTGGAGGAAACCAACAGAAAGTTATTCTAGGTAAATGGATTTTTGCAGAGCCTGATATATTAATGTTGGATGAACCAACTAGAGGGATAGATGTAGGTGCAAAGTATGAAATATATACTATAATAAATCGGTTGGCAGATGAAGGTAAAGGCGTGCTAGTTATTTCTTCAGAACTTCCTGAACTTCTAGGTATGTGCGATAGGATTTATGTTATGAATGAAGGAAAGATATTAGGTGAATTAAATAGTAAAGAAGCATCCCAAGAAAAAATAATGAAGATGATTATTACACAAGGACAGGAGGCATAATTATGGAAAGTATAAAAAGAGCATTGAAAGAAAATGTTAATAAATATAGTATGATAATTGCATTAGTAGGAATTATGGTATTTTTTCAGATTAAAACTGGTGGTATTTTATTAAAGCCCTTAAATATAACAAATTTAATATTACAAAACAGTTATATCTTAATATTAGCGATTGGTATGTTACTAGTTATAGTTGCTTTTCAAATCGATTTATCAGTTGGGTCAGTGGCGGCTGTAGTTGGAGCCTTTGCTGGAATAACGATAATTAACAATCATATGTCTGTTCCACTTGCAATCATCCTAGTATTAATAATCGGTGCGCTTATAGGAGCTTGGCAAGGGTTTTGGATTGCTTATGTAAAAATACCAGCTTTTATTACTACCCTTGCGGGAATGATGGTATTTAGAGGTCTAACCTATGTTTCATTAAAGGGTACTTCCATTGCACCTTTTCCTAAGTCATTTCAATTGATGAGTACTGGATTTATCCCGGATTTCTTTAATGGTAAGGGAATTCATATTACAACTATTGTTATTGGGATAATCTTTAGTATTTTGTATGTAGTGGCAGAAGTAAGAAAAAGATCTACTCAAAAGAAGTACAACTTTGAGGTTGCTAACCCAATAGTTATAACAATTAAAATAGCTACAATAGTAATTGTTATAAATGCATTTTGTTTGGTAATGGCAAAATATAAAGGCTTACCAAATGTTTTAGTATTATTAACTGCTCTAGTTGCTTTTTACACTTTTATAACTACAAAAACTACTCTTGGAAGACATATTTATGCCCTTGGAGGAAATGAAAAAGCTGCAAGGCTTTCTGGAGTAAAGACAAACTGGGTTGTATTCTTGGTTTTTGTTAATATGGGAGTTTTAGCTGCGCTTTCGGGATTAGTATTTGCTGCTAGATTAAATTCTGCAACACCAAATGCGGGGGTTAGTTTTGAGCTTGATGCTATTGCTGCTTGCTTTATAGGTGGAGCGTCAACTGCAGGTGGTATTGGTACAATTATGGGAGCAATAATTGGTGGTCTCTTTATGGGAGTTATGAATAATGGAATGTCCCTTATGGGAGTAGGAATTGACTGGCAGCAGGCTATTAAAGGTATGGTATTATTACTTGCTGTAGCATTTGATGTATATTCAAAATCAAAAAGTGCTTAACTTAAGCATATTATAAACGTTGAAAGAAAGGGTTTGCATAAGATTTATACAAGCCCTTTTTATAAATCAATGAAGTAGCTAAATTTGGGGAGTAGGGAGTGAAAACTTTTTTTAGTTTTTGAGAATGTATATTCACTATAGATGATGAATACCAAAAAATGCAGAAAATCCTTTACATGTATTTTAAAATAAAGGATAATATTATATAAATAAAGCTGAAAAACTCTTTTTACGCTTTTGCTAGTATGCCGTATTGATACGTTATAATTGAATGAAGGGGGAGAATGGCATGGGTTCTCAGAAATCACTAAAGAAGATACCTCATAATCAGCAATTAAATATGATGTGGAAAAAGATTACTTCATTCAGAGAAGCTACAGTAATTCTTATAATCATTGGTATAGGATTTATATTGAGTTTGAGTTCGGTGCATTTTTTTACAATTGACAATTTAATGTCCATTACTATAGGACTTTCTGCTGAGGGGATAGTTACCGTTGGTATGACAGTGGCGCTAGTATCAGGAGGCTTTGACTTTTCAGTGGGTTCAGTAATGTCATTAAGTGGAGTAACTGCTGGAGCGTTATATCTCTTAGGGATAAATATTTGGATTGCGTGCTTAATTGCACTTATATTTGGTATGGCGTTTGGGTTACTTAATGGTTTTTTTATTGGTAAGGTTGGGCTTAATCCTTTTATAACCTCTCTTGCAGTAATGGGTATTGCAAAAGGTGGATCATTTGTATTGACTCAAGGATCTCCAATATCTCTTTTAGGTGTTCCTAGGTCCTTTGCTTTTATAGGACAAGGTGAAATTTTAGGCTTACCTTTTATAGTAATTATTTTTATAGTAATTGCCGTTATGGGTGATTTTATGATGAGAAAATCTGAACCTCTAAGAAAGGTTTTTTATACTGGAAGTAATGAAAGGGCAGCCATTCTATCTGGTATTAATACTGCTAGAATTAAGATGGGTGTTTACATATTTGTGGCTACCTTAGCAAGTATAGCAGGGATTTTAAGTATGGCAAGGTTCGCTGTTGCCACTCCTGCTGCAGGACTGGGAACAGATGTTAGTATGAGATGTATTTCAGCAGCAGTTATAGGAGGGGTAAGCTTAAGTGGTGGAGAAGGTACAATTCTAGGAGCAGTGCTGGGACTTATACTTCTAAATCTCATTAATAATGGGCTTATTTTATTAAATATACCTGTATACTGGCAGGATCTTATAAATGGTGTAATACTTATTAGTGCAGTTACATTAGATTATTTTAGTCATAAAAATAGGCTGAAAAACTTAAAAATTAAATAATATTTATTTGTTCCTTTATATAAGATTTGGAGGAGATTTAGATGCATGAACCTAAAAAGAAACGTTATCTTGTCATAATTTCAATTGTGTTAATATTTGGAATACTAACGGGATGCTCTAGCGCAAAAAAAAATAGTTCTAGTAATGACTTATCTAATACTTTAGTGGGGCAAAAGAATGAGGAATACTACATGATAACATTTTTATCAGGCATAGAATATTGGAAGAGTTGTTATAAGGGATTTTCAGAAGCAGGCAAACTGTATGGAATAAAAACCTTTTATACAGGTGGTATACAATATGATGTAAATCAAGAAGTAACTGTTTTAGAACAGGTTATTTCAAAGAAACCAGCTGGAATTGCAATAACCTGCATGAATCCTGATGCATTTAAAGCTCCTATTCAAAAGGCTATGGCAGCAGGCATCCCCATTTTAACATTTGATTCTGATTCACCAGATAGCGGTAGATATTCATTTCTTGGAACGGGCAATGAATATGCAGGGGCTGTAGCAGCAAAAGCTCTTGCTGAACAGCTAGGTACAGAAGAAGCAGAAGTTGTAGTCATTACAAACCCAGCTCAACTTAACAATGAACAAAGAGTTCTTGGTTTTAAGAATGCCATTGAAAAGGATTACAGGAATCTAAAAGTTGTACAAATTGGGAATGGAAATGGTGATCAAACGCAAGCGGCTAAAGTTATTGCAGGATTTCTTCAAGCCCATCCTAGTATAAAGGGGGTATTTTGTTCGGAAGCTACAAGTGGTGTTGGTGCTGCTACAGCAGTTAAGGAAGCTAGGAAAGAGGGAAAGATCAAAATTGTAAGTTTTGATACAGACAAAGCAACCTTAGATGCAATTAAATCAGGAGCTATATCTGCTTCAATAGCACAGGGGACTTATATTATGGGATTTCAGTCTATGAATTTTTTGTATCAGCTACAACATGGGTTAATTAATCCAGTTGAGGATTGGGAGGAAAAAGGTATAAATCCCTTACCTCCATTTGTAGATACTGGAGTTAATATTGTTACGAAGAAAAATGTTGATTCATTTTATGTAAAATAAAATTAGAGGCAAGGAGAATGCATTATGTCATGGTCAAATATTACACTTGGATTATTGGTGGTTGTAATAGGTATATATGCAATAGTTTGTAATAAATATCCTGGTAAAGAAGTTTCTTACGAAAATGCTAAGAAAAAATATGACTCAGTTAATGAAAGAAGATTAACTGTATTTGATGGAAGTTTTTGTATAGTGTATGGTGTTGCTTATGCCTTACTTGAAATGCCAGTTTTAGTAGTACTACTATTAGCATATTATCCAGTAAGAATAGCATTACTTAGATTTAAATATATATAAAAGAAAATTAAGAAAGAAGAATGATATATGAGTATTTTAAGTAGAATTTACGGTAAAGCAAAGAATGAGGTTTCTTTTAATATTTTTACTCTTAAAAATGCAAATGGAGTAGAGGTGGAGATTACAAATCTTGGAGGAATAGTTATATCTATTAAGGTCCCAGACAAACAGGGTGTTTTTAAAGATGTAGTTTTAGGGTATGATAAGCTGGAAGAATATCTTAACAATGTTTGTTATTTTGGAGCAATAATAGGTCGTTATGCTAATAGAATTGAAAATGCAAAATTCCTTTTGAATGGAATAGAATATGAAGTAGGAAAAAATAGTGGAAAACATCAATTACATGGTGGTTTTGTTGGTTTTGACAAAGTAGTATGGCAGGCAAAAGTCATAGAAACAGATAAGGGGGAAGCACTACAGCTTGATTATACTAGCAAGGATGGAGAGGAAGGCTTTCCAGGAGAACTTAAGACTCGGGTTATATATACTTTAACAGAGGATAATGCACTTGAAATTGAATATTTAGCAGTTTCAGATAAGGATACAGTGGTAAATTTAACAAATCACTCTTATTTTAATCTTTCAGGGGAAGGTAATGGGGATATTCTATCCCATGAACTTATGATAGATTCTGAAAGCTTTACCTTGATAAATGAAGAATGTATACCTAACGGAGAAATAAAAGCTGTAAAGGGTACTCCCTTTGATTTCACAAGTTTAAAGGCTGTAGGTGAAAGAATAGATAGGTCGGATGAACAGCTTAAAAACGGCTTAGGATATGATCATAATTTTGTATTAAAAGTTAATGGAAAGACTCCTGAGAAATTTGCAGAATTATATGAGAGAAAAAGCGGAAGACTTATGGAGGTATACACTACAATGCCCGGTGTACAGCTATATTCAGGTAATTATTTAGAGGATTCCGGGGTCTACGCCTATAGAAGTGGTTTATGTTTAGAAACTCAATATTATCCTGATTCAATGAATCATTTACATTTTCCATCGCCTATACTTAAGGCAAAAGAACAGTACAAGCACACAACTATTTATAAATTCTCTGTAAAGTAAATATAAACGACATTTCAGAAGTAGTTAATATAGCAACATCAAAGATGGTAATTTAATTTGTAGGGGGCGCTATTATGATTTTTGAAAAATCCTGTGGAGCTGTAATTTATAGAATAAAAGATGATAATTTGGAATTTCTAACTATTAGTCACAGAAGTGATGGGCATTGGGGATTTCCCAAAGGACATGTTGAAAAAGGTGAAAATGAGGAAGAAACAGCAGTAAGAGAAGTCTATGAAGAGACGGGATTACAAGTTAATCTAATTGATGGATTTAGAGAAACCGTTGCTTATTCACCAAAAGAAGGCATAATGAAAGAAGTTATCTTCTTTTTAGCCAAAGCACAAGAACAGTCTGTACAAATTCAATTGGATGAAGTAAAGGATTATAAGTGGGCAAACTTTCAATATACAAAACAAATGATATCTTATGAAAGTAGCAAGGATGTGTTGGAAAAAGCCTATGAGTTTATTACTACTAAAAAATAAGGGACGGTTAATAATATTTAGTTAGTGGAAAAGAAATGGGAATTATATGATGCAACTGTTTGCTTAGGTGTTTGTAGTTGGTGTGGGAAAATGGAAGAAATAGAGATGAAATAAGCACTATCAATATTATGTAATTTTAATAATATTGATAGTGTTTTGTTATATTCAATCTAAATTATAAATGGTATTAAATGATTGCTTTAGCTTAAGAAAGCACTCACTGTGAAGGTAGTGCTATATTTTTAAAGGGTATTATGGTAAAATATAGTGCAGTAAGAAAATAAAGTATATAATTGCAATATAGAAATATAGATGCCAAATATTGAACAACTAAAACTGCGCAAAAATAGGGGGAGCAAATAGATGGAAGACCTAAGTTTAATATTAAAAAATGAATTATTCAATAAAGTTCCAAGTATAGAGAAGGCAAAGTCCATGTTAAAAGAAGCAGAAGCTTTAAATCCTGGACCTTGGGTTAAACACTCATTGAATGTTGCCGAAGCTGCGAAACTAATTGCTGAGCAAACTTCTGATATGAATCCAGAAATAGCATATATTTTAGGCTTATTGCATGACATAGGTAGAAGACGATTTGGAATAATTGGTATGAGACATGGCGTTGATGGATATAACTACCTAACTAAAGAGGGTTATGACGGTGCAGCTAGAATTTGTTTAAGTCATGTAGCGTTTAAAGATGATAACAAAGTTATTATTGTAGGAAAATGGAATGGTACAGAAGAAGAATATAATTTCATAGTGAATTATTTATCTGATACTGAAGATACAGACTATGATAAACTAATCAAATTGTGTGATTACATATCATTGGCAAGTGGTATTTGCTTGATGGAAAAAAGAATGGTAGATATTGCAATAAGAGGTGGAGTAAACGAATATACCATACCAAGATGGAAATCTAATTTTGAGATAAAAGAATATTTTGAAAGAAAAATTGGTAAATCTATTTATAGTATATTACCAGGGGTAATCGAAAATACATTTGAATTGAAGGTTGAGAATTAATATGTCAAGTACTAGGCATGTAAAAAATATTATATGAAGCTATATTATGTAAAAATGGGGTGCAAAAGATGAACGCTGAAATAATTAATGAAGCAAAGAAGTATTTAATAGAATATCTAGAAGGAAAAACCTGTGATTATGAGATCACACATCCATGGAGAAAAGATTCACAGTTTATTATTCTTCATTCGCTCAGAGTACATTCATATGCGCTGAAAATAATTGAGAATGAGTTTTGTGGAATGAGTGAAGAGGACAAGCTAATAATTGAAATGGCAGCAATACTTCATGATATAGGTAAACCCGAAGTAAGCGAAGGCCATGCTAAACGTAGTACGGAAATTGTAGGTAGATGGGTAAGTAGTAATGTTCACATTGCTAGTAAAATTAAGAATGTTGAAAAATTACATAGAATTATTGAAATACATTCAGATAAAGATTCTAAAGAAGATGATATATGCTCTTCTATTTTGAAAGATGCTGATACTTTAGATGAAATTGGGGCACTATCCATTTTCATGTCATCTAATCAAGTTGATAAACATTCACCCTTTTTCTTTAATAAGCTTTTAGATAGATTGGAAAGCTTTGAGATTTCTTATTGTAATCGTCAAATGTTAAAATTAAACACAAATTACGGAAGAAAATTATTAGAAGATAAAAGGTCGTTTATAGAAATGTTTAACTCTCAGCTAGCCTTAGAATTAGAGGGTACAAGTGAAATTTATGAGTTAAATAAATAAGAGCTTCTCTTATAAATTTTGCATTTTGATTTTATTTGATAAGGATGGTGATTTGATAGTGGACCCAAATATACCAACAAAAATATCAAGTATGGGAATTGTATTAGCAAAACCTAATTCAAAGGAATTGAGAATACTTACTTTAGAGTGTGGAGGCGAATGGGTATTTCCTAAAGGACATGTTATACCAGGTGAAAATTTTATTGAAACCGCATGTCGTGAAGTAAAAGAAGAAAGTGCTGTGGAGATTAAAACAGAAGAATGTATTGGACTGGTTTATGAGTTCAGCTTTTATTTTGATGGGGAAAAAGCAAACAAACTAATAAAAGTACATGCATTTTTAGTTTCAGAGACTCAACCTATTATATACAATGAGGTGGAAGATTTTACGAATGGTAAGTGGATGACAATCGAAGAGGCGCTTAACATTTTAACACATGAGGATGCTAAGAATGCTTTGAAGAAGGCTCTTGCTGTTTTAAATAAAAATGTTATTAAAGGAAGAATATAGCATATCATATGCCGGGCATGTGACATACTACTGAAAAACTAAGGGGGATAATATGAAAAAGATAAATAATTATTTTAAGCCCTATAAGGGGCTACCAATGAGCATATACATAATATTTTTCGCTTCTATAGTGAACAATATGGGAAACTTTGTTGGGCCATTTTTAACAATGTTTTTAACCTATAGGATTGGGATTAGTGTTGGACTAGTTGGAGTTATAGTTGCAGTAAATGCAGGACTAGGGTTGATAGGTACCATGATAGGTGGCAAGCTTATAGATAGCATAGGAAGAAAAAAGGTACTTGTAGTATTTGGAGTAGCAGCAGGGATGGGATACGGACTTTGTGCATTTATAAATAATCCAGTTATTATTACTAGTATATTAATGGTATCAAGCTTTGTGGGAGGCTTTTCTCATCCTGTATACAGCACGATAACTACAGATTTAACAGAAGGAGAACAGAGAAGTGCAGCATTTTCTCTAAATTACATGGCACTGAATATTGGATTTTCAGTAGGTCCCCTTTTAGCAGGATTTTTATATGAAAATTATTTAATGTGGTTCTTTTTAGGGGATGCTATTACAACTTTCGTATCAATAGCATTGGTATCAATATTTGTACCTGAGAGTAAACCAACTAAAGAAGAAATCAAAAAAACAAAAGCTAAGAGTTTTGAAAGTGCTGAAGAGGGAAGTTTACTTGATGCTCTTATAAAAAGACCTACATTATTAATCTTTTGTTTTATTATAGTTATATATTTCATAGTATTTTCACAGTTTACCTTCGGACTATCAATTCAGATTGGGGATATTTTCAAAAATAATGGTTCCACAATATTTGGAAGTCTTATGACAGTAAATGCTGTAATGTGCAGTGTATTAACGGTATTTATTACTTCAGCAACCAAAAACATTAAAGCTTCTTTATGTATAGCTATTGGAGGGCTATTATATGCAGTTGGCTTTGGAATGATGTTTTTTATAAATGCTTACTATATGTTTATTATCTCAACGGCTACATGGACTGTGGGAGAAATACTTGTAGCAACTAATACCAGTGTATATATAGCAAATCATACCCCAATTACCCACAGAGGAAGGTTCAATTCGGTATTCCCAATAATACGAAAACTAGGATTTATGATTGGGCCCATGATGGCAGGTCTTTATGTGAAGTACACTAATATCAGAAATTTATGGATTCTAGTGGCTATCTTGGCTGTAATTGGGTCTTTAATGATGTATAAATTATATACTGTAGATAAGGTAGAAATTGAAGCAATCCAAAATAAAACTGCATAATAAATGGGGCGGTATTCAAAAGTGATTTTTGGGTACCGTCCCATTTTTGTATAAAGTAGCAAATAGAAATGCTATTATTTTATGTGTATATATCAGAGAATTCAATTTGTATTTTTTCTACATTTATTTGCTCAGTAAATTCATTTCCTGATTCTGGTACGTTTTCTTGTAAAGCTACTTTAGTAGGTAGCTTAATAACAAATTCGGTTCCTTCTCCATATTTACTTTTAACAGAAATTTCCCCGTCATGCATTTCAACTAAAGATTTTACAAGAGATAAACCTATTCCACTGCCTTCATGGGTTCTACTTAATAAAGGACCTACTTGTTTAAATCTTTCAAAAATCTTTTCTAGGTTATCGTTAGAGATACCTATACCATTATCCTTTACAGAAAGAATAATAAATTCATCTTTATCATAAATAGTAACTTCTATTGTGTCACCAGGTTTTGTGAATTTGGTTGCATTGGAGATAAGATTAAGTATAATTCTCTCCATTTTATCTAGGTCAAACATCATAATCTTTTCTTCCACATCAGTATCGAATATAAGGTTTCTGGATTTACTTTGTACATATTCAGCAGTTGATAAAGCTATATTTTCAACGACTTCTACAATGTTAGCCTTTTTAAAATTCAATTCCATGAATCCAGAATCTATCTTTGTAATATCAATTACGTTATTTATTAATCGTAACAATCTATAACAATTCTGTTTGATAATAGTTGTGTGTTGCTTCATTTTTGTAGTATCCAATGTTTTAGGTGCATTGCTTATATAGAGAGAAGATAGCTGGACTGTTGAAAAAATTATATTTAAAGGTGTTCTTAATTCGTGGGACATATTTGCAATGAATTCAGTTTTTAATTTATCATACTGTACTGTTTCTTCCATTAACCGCTTGTTCTCTTTTATCATATGATTAAAGCTATTTGACAGTATGCCGATTTCATCTTTGCTTTTTATGTTAGAGTGCACTGTTAAATCTCCCTTGCTGGCAATTTCCATGCAGTTTTTTAGCTTGTTTATAGGCTTAACTATAGTATTAGCTAAAAATAAAGCTAAAATTGAACCTATTACTAAAATTATTAGCCCCGTAAATAATGTCATATTCAAGATTGATTTAGACGAAGATTTTAAATCATCATAATTAGCAGTTGCAACAATATACCAATCCCAGGGCTCAAAATATCTATAAGCAGCTAATTTATAAATTCCATTAAATTTGTATTCGATTACTCCATTTTTGCTTTTAAATATATTTTTGGAAAAATCAAAATTGCCAATGTTTTGTCCCTTTATTTTTGGATGAACAAGAGCATCGCCCTTTGAATTCATTATATAAACATATCCAGTTTTTCCTATTTTAATGTCACTTAATGTTTTTTCTAAATACTCATTCAAATCCTTATAGCCTAAAGCAAATGCACCTATAACTTTTTTATTTTTATCAAATAAAGGTTTATATCCTGTTATAAACCAATCTCCTTCAACTAAGTTTCTACCATAGTAGGGTTCAGCATTTACTATTTTTTTGTATACAGGAGAATTGCTATTTATATAAGTGCCTATAGCTTTTTTACCATCTTTAGTAGTAAGATTTGTAGAAACTCTTATTAATTTATCATTCTTTAATATAAATACGGAAGCAATTGCCTCGGTTGATTGTTTTATATCATCAACGGTGGTTGAATTGAAGACCCATTTAGTACCCCTAACATATATGGTTGGTAGAACAAACTCTCCTACTTTAAACCCTTTTGTATCATCTATTGTTATTTCACCTAAATTATTTATTAGTTTTTCTGCATAATATAATTCAGAGAATACTTTTTCTGAAAGTAAATTATTTCTGACACTAACTGTGTTATTAATTAATTCTGCTACACGTTCACTTTTTTCTGTTACTTCATTAAAAACTGCATTTCTTGACTTGTTATCGATTAAAAATCCCAAAACGCTTACTGAAAAAAGGATTAGTAACAAATAACTTATTATCAATTTTGATTTAATATTCATACACTTTCATCACTCCCTTCAATTAAGATTAGAGATTATTAATGCGCTTTCAAGCTTGAAAAACATTCAATTAATTGAAAATTTTGTTTATATCCCTATAATTCTACATTTTTCTTTAAATTCCTTTTCAAGCTTCAATTATATTTACTTAAGAGAAACTTTTGTTAAAGATATTAGTTTTAGGGGGTGATATTTCACGGTTTTTTTACTTTGATTTTGTCCCGAATTGTGTGTGTAATTTTAAAATAAAATACAAAAAAAGAGGTTTATACCATATTTTGTAGAATATAATATTTTGGGAATGTTCTGAAAATAATTCGATTCAGTTATAAGTTCAACGATATTTTAGTGGATTTTTAAAGGGGAGATTAAGATGAGTGAACAAATTAACGTTAATGTATTAGGAGAAATAGATATTGACAGAATTATTGAGTTATCAAAAGATTTGCTATTTCAAAAGGATAGAAATGCCTTGTATAACAAGGTAATTAATATAATAAATGCTTATTTCAAAGTAAAAAGGATAGTAGTTTTAGAAGCGGCTAATAGAAATTTTGAAGTGTTGGTAGAATGGAAAGAGCAATGTGGCGAAACAACTTTTTATAATGAAAACAGTATTAATGATACCTATAAGATAAATGGAAGTATTATAGAAGAGGTTTGTGCTTGCAGAGAAGAAAAAATAATTGATAAGGGTAGTGAAGGCTTTGAAGCTTTCTATCCATTGAGTTATAAGGAAGGGTTATTAGGAATTATATACATAGAGAAAAATTTAAATTATAGCAACATGGAATTAAAAATGCTTAAATTTATTTGTCTTCAGGTTGCTGCTGTTATGGAAAGAATAAATATAAAAGAGACTAAAGTTCAGAACGTAGAAAGTGAATTAAGGGAAAGTGAGGAAGGATATAAAAGATTATTTGAATTATCTCCTGATGCTATATGTGTGCACAGTGGTGGGAAAATAGTCTTAGCTAATCCAGCAACTGAAAGATTGTTCGATATGAAGGATCCTAAGGGCATAATTGGAAGAAATGTTATGGATTTTGTTCATCCTGATTATATTCATATTGCTAAGGATAGAATAGATATAATAAATGAAGGGGCAATGTCTACACCATTTATCGAAGAAAAGTTTCTTTCTAATGATGGTACAGTTATAGACGTAGAAGTTGGAACCTCTGCTTTTCAGCATAAAGATAAATCAGCAGTTTTAGTGGTAGCACGAAATATTAGCGAAAGAAAGAAGATGGAGAGAGATCGGAGGGAGAATGAAGCAC
>Ga0316601_100000317_pt1 | contig 19991 bp, 19 predicted proteins | sample OWC_soil_day5_no_FD_207663 | JGI IMG/M metagenome (GOLD analysis project Ga0316601, IMG submission 207663) | Wetland soil microbial communities from Old Woman Creek delta, Ohio, United States - OWC_soil_day5_noCT | ecosystem: Environmental > Terrestrial > Soil > Wetlands | place: USA: Ohio... | reverse complement strand
GAGACGGTAGCAGAAAACACCTCTGATGGAATAATAGCTCCTCTTATTTTTGCAATGATAGGTGGAGCACCTTTAGCAATGCTTTATAAGGGAATCAATACTATGGATTCTATGCTTGGATATTTAAACGAGAAATATAGATACATAGGCTTCTTTCCTGCAATAACTGATGATGTATTTAATTATGTCCCTGCTAGAGTAACTGGAATACTGATGTGTCTATCAGCGCCTTTAGTTAAGGGAAATATAATTGAAAGCTTTAAAATAATGATTAGGGATAGAAAAAATCATAAAAGCCCCAATTGCGCGTATCCAGAGGCCGCTGCTGCTGGCGCTCTAAAAGTACAGCTAGGGGGAACTAATATTTATTTTGGAGAGGTAATGGAGAAGCCAACCATAGGAGATAAAATTAAGGAGCTTAATAAGGAACATATAATAGAAACAATTAAGCTGATGTATGGTACAGAGGTGCTTTTGTTAGTTGTTTACGGAGTTGCAGCGATGTTAGTTTTACGATAATTTAAGAAGCAGCTAGTTAACTAGATATCTAGAAAAGAATAAAACTATATAACTAGATATATTGTTAAATTGTTAAAAATTTATAGTCCCAATGCGAGGTACAGAAGACACTGAGCTATGGAAAAGCGGAGCTAAGGATTTAAAAGGAAGTAAATTGAAATTCGAGAGAAAAAATTTAAACACGGAATAAACGGAGGACGCGGAGGACACGGAAAAAAATCTGGTAACACTGAAAAACTGAAGATACTGAGGTATGAGGAAAGGGAGATAAGAATTTTTACAGAGAATGGATTGAGATACGGGAAAGAAAATTTAAACACGGAATAAACAGAGGACGCCGAGGACACGGAAAAAAATACGTTAACACTGAAAAACTGAAGATACTGAGGTATGAGGAAAGGGAGAAAAGAATTTTTACAGAGAATGGATTGAAATACGAGAAAGAAAAATTTTACACTGAAGGAACAGAGGACACAGAGAACACTGAAAGAAAAACTTAACACTGAATAAACTGAAGACACTGAGGACGCGGAAGGGGGTAAGGGATGAAAGAGCAGAAGATGGAGTTTATACATGGTGGGGATATATACACTGAGGGACTTTTAAAGGGAAGGGAGTTAATAGATTTTAGCTCTAATATAAATCCTCTGGGGGTGCCTAAATCTTTTAGAGATAATATTGAAGAAGCCCTTTCTAGGGTGACTAGGTATCCAGATGTTAAATATAGAGAGCTTATTGGATATTTGAAGCAGTATGTGATGGAGGGAAACAAATTTTGCCTTAGTGATGATTGCTTCTTGTTGGGTAATGGAGCTGCAGAGGTTATTGATTTAGCAATAAGCAGCTTTAAGAAGCTTTTAATAGTGGTACCTTCCTTTGCAGAGTATGAAGAGGATGCTGTGAAATGGGACTGTAACATAACTTATTCCTACTTAAATGAGCATATGGAATATGATTATGAGGATATATATTCAAAGCTTCATCAGGTAGATGCCCTTGTTATAGCAAACCCTAACAATCCAAGTGGAAATATTATTGATAAAAGAAGCTTTCATAAAGTTATAAATTTTTGTGAAGAAAACAATAAAACTATAATTATCGATGAAGCCTTTGTTGAGTTTACTGGTGAAAAAGAGCAGAGCTTTATTAATGATATTGATAGCTATAAATGCTTGTTCATTATAAGAGCATTAACTAAGTTTTTCGCTCTTCCAGGTATAAGACTTGGCTTTGGAGTAAGCAAAAATATTGAGTTAATTAATAAATTAAAGAAAAGGCAAAATCCCTGGAACATAAACTGCTTTGCAGAAACAGCAGCAAAATATGTACTTAGGGATAAAGAATATATTTATAACTCATTAAAATGGATAGAAGCAGAAAAAAGCTTCCTGCCAGAAATGCTTAGGGAGATACCTTTCATTGAAAGTGTATACAACACAAACAGCAACTACGTACTTTGCAAGCTTAAAGGCATCTCAGGAGAAGAACTATACAACCTGTGCATGGAGCAAGGCATACTAATTAGAAGGGCTAGAAATTTTAAAGGTTTAGATGATAGGTTTGTAAGGTTTGCAATTAAAGACAGGGAACTGAATTTAAAACTTTTAGAGGTTTTAATGACTTTAAGGTAATTTTATGATAGGTAACTTAATTCTTTTATGTTGATTTTTTGAGACGTCAAACTTATTTCTTTTATGTTATGCAAATAATCTGATGTAGATAAAGTAACAAAAGTAGTTCAGACAAATAAAAATGTGTAATGGTATTGGAAGTTCTTACCGAAGTGACATCGGCCATCTAACAGGTTTATTTGTCTGAACGGACCGTTCGTGACTTAAGCTACAGATGATTAGTGGCAAATTTCTAAAAAACGAGGTTTTATATATGAAAAGTATTGTAATATCTTCAAATAGCAGCGGTGGTGGAAAAACCACAATTACACTAGGAATTATGAAGGCCCTTATGAATAGAGGGTATAAGGTGCAGGGCTATAAGGTAGGGCCTGATTATATTGACGCTGCCTTTCATTCACAAATAACTGGTACTCCTTCAAGAAATTTAGATTTGTTTCTTATGGGTGAAGAGGGGGTAAAAGCTTCCTTCAGCAGAGGAGGAGGGGATTTTGGTGTAGTGGAAGGGGTAATGGGACTCTATGATGGAAAAGGAATAGACAGTGAGTGTTCTACAGCCCATGTAGCAAAGACTTTAAAACTTCCTGTAGTGTTAGTACTGTCTCCAGAGGCTCAAATTGCTACTTTATGTGCAGAGATTAAGGGGATAATGGATTATGAGGATGTAAATATAGCTGGAGTAATACTTAATAATATGAGCGAAGGCTACTATAGACTACTAAAGAGAGCTATTGAACATAACTGCGGTATTAAGGTCTTTGGATATATACCAAGGGATGAAAGATTAACTGTTGGAAGCAGGCATTTAGGGTTAGTACAAAGCAGTGAGATTGAGGATTTAAATGAAAAAATTCAAATATGCAGTGAGTTGATTGAGAGTTATGTAGACATGGATAGTCTAATGAGCTGCTTCAAGGAAGTAGAGAAATTTGATGATAAATATCATCTTAAAAATATAGGACTCAGAACTGCTGTGGCCTATGATAAAGCCTTTAGTTTTTATTATAGAGAAAACCTTGAGCTTCTTGAGGAGTTAGGAGAGGTAATATATTTTAGCCCCCTTAAGGACAAAGAGCTTCCTAAGGATATAGATTTTTTATATTTAGGGGGAGGATATCCGGAGGTCTTTGCTAAAGAACTTTCGGAAAATAAAACTATGCTTCAGAGCATTAAGGAGGCCTTAGAGAAAGGGCTTAATTGCTATGGAGAATGCGGTGGATTAATGTATCTTACTGAAGTTATTGGAGAAGATACCATGGTAGGTTTTTTCAATGGAAATACAGAGATGACTGAAAAGCTAAATAACTTTGGGTATGCAGCTTTAGAAATATTTACTGAAAATGATAAGTTATCAAAGGGATTAAAGATTAACTGCCATGAGTTTCATAAGTCCTGCGTCCACCTTACCAACGAAAAAGTATATGAGCTTACTAAGGAGAGTTACGACGGAACCATTAAAAAGTGGAACTGTGGTTATGTGAAAAACAATACCTTAGCTGGATATGGTCATGTGCATTTCCTAGGAAATATTCAGTTTTTAAAGGAAGTATTAAAAATTAATTAATAAGGGAAGGATAACCTTGAAGAAAATATAAAGGAGAATTGCTATGAAGGGAATAAAGGAGATAATTTTAATTACTATAGGAATAATTTTAGTAGCTGCAGGAATGCATTATTTTTTAATACCAAATAATTTAGCTGCTGGAGGAGTTAGCGGTTTGGGTATTGTATTAAATTATTATTTAGGTATATCTGTAGGATTATTAATGATCATTATGAATATAGTACTTTTAATCATAGCATTTATTGTAATAGGTAAGGATTTTGGAGGGAAAACCATATATGCAAGTGTGGGGCTATCAGGAGCGGTATGGATTTTAGAAAAAGTATCTCCTATGGAAAAGCCTATAACTGGCGATCTTATGCTGGAGCTAATATTTGGCATATTAATTTCTGGTGCTGGTATGGCACTAGTATTTTATCAAAATGCCTCTACAGGGGGAACAGATATCATAGCTAAAATTCTTAACAAGTTTTTTCATTTAAATATAGGAAGAGCATTATTGATTTCTGATTTCTTTATTACTATTTTGGCAGGTGTAACCTTTGGAGCTAAAATAGGAATGTATGCAGTGCTTGGAGTAATGATTAACAGCTACGTAATTGATTCAGCAATAGAGGGCTTTAATATATGTAAGGAAGTTATAATAATTAGCACTAAAGTAGATGAAATAAGAAAATTCATTATGGATGAATTAGGAAGAGGAGCTACTGTTTATGCCGCTAAAGGTGCATTTACCAATGAAACCAAAGAGGTTATAACAACAGTTGTGGACAGCAGACAGTTTATAAAGCTAAAGGTTTTTATTCAAAATGTGGATAAGGAAGCCTTTGTAACTATTAAGAATGTACATGAAGCCCTTGGAGAGGGGTTTGAAAGTAAAATTTAAATGATAAAGATAAGATTTAAAAGGAGCATAATCACAATATGGAAGCAACTACATTATACCCAGGCAGCATAGGAGAACTTATACAAGGAAATTATAAAGGAATAGATGTACTAGTTTCCTGTCCAGTGAACTTGTATACAAAGGTTAGAGTATTTGAAAGTAAGGATTCCTTAGGCAAGAAGCAATACATTAAGTCAGCACTGTTTTTAGAAAATCTCTTAAAGCAGTGGGGATATCATAGCTTAGTTGATAGCTTTGATATAGAAATAAACTCCCAGCTACCTAGGGGGAAGGGCTTTGCCAGCAGTACAGCAGATCTATGCGCTGCATATTACTCTCTTCTAAAGCTTTTCAATAAGGAGTTTAATGAAAAGGAGCTTGTAGATAATTGTATAAGAATTGAGCCCACTGACAGCATTATTTTTAAAGAGCTTACTATCTTTGATTATAAAAAGGGACAGTATAGTGAGAAGCTTGGGAAATATGTTGAATTTTATATATTAGTATTTGAAGGAAAAAATATAGTTAATACAGTAGAATTTAATTATAAGCAGCTTCCACCTCATAGATCAGTTGAGGATTTAATAGAACATTTAGCTGCTGGTATTAAAAATAATTCTATTAAATATATAGCGGAAGCTTCCAGTGAAAGTATTATAAGAAATCAACATAGATTAAGATATGATATCTTGCCAAAAATTATAAAGTTTAAGGACAAGTATGGCGGCCTTGGATTCTCAGGAGCCCACAGTGGTGATATGATTAGCATTATCTTTGACGACGAAGAAAGGCTTAACAATGCCTTTGCAAAAGTAGGTGAATTAAAAGGATATAAAATGTATAAATTAAAAACTTTAAGTGCAATATAGTTGCAAAAAATATATATATGTGATATTATAATTGAGCAATGGGAAATTTTATGCATATATATCTATGTATAGATATGTAAAATATAGGGGTATAGCTCAATTGGTAGAGTAGCGGTCTCCAAAACCGTTGGTTACGAGTTCGATTCTTGTTGCCCCTGCCAGAATAAAAGGGTTGTTGCAGAATGATAAAAAGTATTCTGTAGCAATCTTTTTTTGATTTTATTATGAAGTTTCTCAATATGGAAAGCTAACGCTATTAATAAAAATTCAATAGTAACATTTTTGAACCCACCCAATAAAAATCCTCTGAAATATAATTTAACCCCCAACAGGTTTGTTGGGGGCCTTTTTGTATTCTCCATTAAGGGAACTGTTTTTTATAACAGAATAGTTAAAAAATTTTCAAGCATTTATTCAGTAAGTTTCACAGCATATAAGCCTTTGGAGGGTCCAGATCCGGGAATCGCATCACCGGAAACCATTTCTATAAAGTTGCCGGTAATCTTGCCACCGTGTACGCTTTTTATGAAAAACACTGCAAAATTTGTAATGGTTACACTAGTACGACCATGATGAAATTCATCAATTAAGGGCACAATTACGAGGCGCTGAGAGGTTGGTTTTACGGTATCATAAGTGGCAGATGGATCTGAAGCAATTCTATCAATCAATCCCTGTAAAGTTGGTCCTGTCATAGCACCTGGTTCAGTAGGAACCGATTGCCCTCTTGTAAGCGTACCACTGTATCCATTTTTGAGGTTTGGTTCATAAACAGCTGCGCCAACACCGCCTAAAGCTAATGCACCATAATTTCCCCAGCATCCACCACCGCCTCCATATTTCATGGTGACTTCATCGCTGTAAGTTAAAGTTTTATCTACTATACCTATTGGTATTACCCCACGGGCTCCTTCAGCAGGAAAAACAGTGGCGGTAGCAGAAGCTTTAACCGTTGTTGGAGAAGCACCAAATATTAGTGAAAATATTCGATTCACATCACGGGATACTTCCACTTTTAAGCTGTTATTACTAGTACCAACAAGAGTGGGTGTTACAGTATCGGTAGTAGTACCATTCTTAATTGCATAGTTTTTACCGGTTATTTTTGCTTGAGATGTGTTTCCAGGTAAATCTTGCGCACCTGCGAGTGCTCCAGCATCAGCCATAGTTTGTAATTGTCTTTTATTGAGATAAAGTGTTCCGGCATCTATTACAATCGCAGCGAAACCAAGAAGGACAGGTAGTACCAAGATAATTAATATTTTCGCTGCTCCCTTTTGCTTGTGTGAAATTTTTGGAAATATGGTATCCAAACCTTTTGTATATTTTAAATTCTTCGTAGGAAACTCTTGAACTTTTGGTGATCGTTTCTTAATGTGCTTGTTAAGGAACATGAATTCTCCTCCTTTTGCATATAAATTTGATTTCTACTAAGGGGGTTTGGAATTAGCAGTCATCTATATGACTAAAATCACAAATCCCTTTAATTTATTGTATGACGAATAGTTATATGTATGACAAATAGTTATATGGTGAAATGAGTTTACAAAACATTTCGTTATGTAAGGTTTTTGAGTTTTGCTAAAAGTATTCATAAAAATAGAAACCAAATAATATATTTTGACTAGGGATAAAAAGGGGGTGATAGATTGGACCTAATAAGAAAAAAAAATAATGATTTAATTCTTGAGTTTTTACGTTACCTGATAGTTGGTGGGATTGCCTTTGTAATTGACTTTACTGTGCTGTATGTGTCTAAGGAATTTATTTTTAAGGATTTGTATTACTCACTATATGCTTCTACAGCTATGGGCTTTATATCCGGGATAATTGTTAATTATAGTTTGTCTATTTTTTTTGTTTTTAATTCAGCGAAAGGTACACAAATAGGCAGAAGTACGAAGGATATGTTTATTTTTATTATTGTAGGTATACTAGGTCTGATTATTTCTGAATTTGGAATGTTTATTGGAGCCAAGGCACTTGAATTTAATTATTTAATAGTAAAAATAGTGGTGACAGCAATTGTTTTACTCTGGAATTATCTTGCTCGTAAGATATTAATATTTAAATAAAAAACATGTAAGGAGGGGGAGAGAAATTATATAAAAGTAGTTTAACTAATATATAATTTCAAAATAACTATGGGAGATAAGAAAACAGCACTAATAATAGGCGGAGGGCCTGCAGGGTTAACAGCAGCATACAAGCTGTTGGAAGAAAGTGATATACATCCAATTATTATTGAAAAAGAAAATTTTGTTGGGGGCATATCTAGAACAGTAAATTACAAAGGTAATAGAATTGATATAGGCGGTCACAGGTTTTTTACAAAGGATAAGCAGGTTCAGGAAATATGGAACAAGCTAATGCCCATTCAAGGAGAAGCTTCTATTGACGATAAGATATTAAATAATGAAAAAGTGTTACATAGTGAAGGACCAGATCCTGAAAAGTATGACAATGTATTCTTAATAAGAAGAAGGATTTCAAGAATACTTTATTTAAGAAAATTTTTTGATTATCCAATATCTCTTAAATTTAAAACTATACTAAACCTGGGGTTCATAAATACATTTAAAGCAGGAATCGGGTACGTTTGGTCTGCGATCTTTAAAAGAAAAGAAAAATCTCTAGAAGATTTTATGATTAATAGATTTGGTACAAGCTTATATAAAATGTTTTTTAAGGATTACACAGAGAAGGTTTGGGGAAAGAAACCCAGCGAGATATCAGCTTCATGGGGAGTGCAGAGAATAAAAGGCTTGTCATTGTGCAAAGCAATAATTTCAGTAATTGCTAAGCCATTTAGAAAAAAAGACTCAACGCAAAAAAATGTAGAAACCTCATTGATTGAACAATTTATATATCCTAAAAAAGGACCAGGCCAGTTTTGGGAGAGGATGGAAAGTGAAATAAAAGAAAAAGGTGGAGAGATATTACTGAATACAGATGTTAATAAAATATCTCTATCAGATGCCAAAATAAATAATTTAACATGCAGTTATGATGGAAAAGCAATGGAGTTAAGTGGAGATTATATTTTATCATCTATGCCTATTTGTGACTTAGTAAAATCAATTGAAATGGAAGTACCTAAAGAGATTTATAACATTGCAACTAATCTGCCTTACCGCGACTTTATTACTGTTGGATTGTTAGTGAATAAACTAAAAATTAAAAATACTACAAACATGAAAACAGTCTCCAATATAGTTCCAGATTGCTGGATTTATGTTCAAGAACCAGATGTGAAGATCGGCAGAATTCAAATATTTAATAACTGGTCACCATATATGGTTAAAGACTTCAGAAATACTGTTTGGATTGGTCTGGAATATTTCTGCAATGAAGGTGATGCATTATGGGAAATGTCAGATGAAGAATTTACGAGTTTTGCTAAAGATGAAGTGGTTAAAATAGGAATTGTTGATAAAGAAGATATACTAGATCAAATTAGAATAAAGGTGGACAAAGCATATCCAGCTTATTTTGGTGTGTATGACAAATTTAATAATGTTAAAGAGTACTTAAATTCAATAGATAATCTATATTGCATAGGGAGAAATGGGCAACACCGTTATAATAATATGGATCATTCTATGCTCACTGCAATAGAAGCAGTAAATTCAATAATTACAGGTAGTGAAAAAGAGAAAATATGGAGTGTCAATACAGAAGGAGATTATCATGAATGCAAAAATACTAGTGAAGGAGAAGAAAAAGATGAAAGCCTTAGCTAATAGAAGAGAATATAAATTTTTATATCTATTATTGTATATTCCATGCTTACTAATTAGCAGAACATTAAATGGCGATATATGGTTTATAATCAACGGCGGAAGGTATGTACTGCAAAATGGCTTTCCTCACACTGAACCTTTCACAATTCATGAAGGAATGTCTTTTGTGATGCAGCAGTGGCTATCTGGAGTGATTTTTTGGACTAACTATAATATTTTAGGCCAGATAGGACTATATTTAGTTGTTATTTTCACTTCTGTGTTATTTATATTTATGACATTTAAGCTATGCATGCTTCTTTCAGAAGAAAATTTTTATGTATCTTATGGAGTTAGTTTTATAGTGGTAACTTTAATCAGTATTTATATGACTCAGCGCCCATACATATTTTCATTTTTATTTATAGTTATTGAGTTGTATTTTTTAGAAAAATATATTAATTCAAGTAAAAAGAGATATTTACTGCCGCTTTTAGTGCTATCAACTTTGTTGATAAACCTCCAAGCTGCAATGTGGCCCATTCTTTTTGTTATATTAATTCCCTACGTTATAGATTCATTTAAGTTTAAGTTCAAGGTTATTGAAGGTCAGGGGTATGATAAAAAAGGCTTGTTTTGTATTATTCTCGGTATGCTTGTAGCAGGCTTTATAAATCCATATGGAATAGAAGCAGTAACTTATTTATCTAGATCCTATGGTTTTACAGAAATTAATGCTTTTGTTCTGGAAATGAGATGTGCAGATATAAACAATTTACCAGGTAAAATGGTATTTGGAACAATATTTTTAGTATTTTTCGTGCTATTTATGTATAAAAATGGCCACTATAAATTAAGATTCTATCTTCTCGCTTTAGGCACCGGTTATATGGCAATTTCATCAGTCAGGAGCTATTCAATATTTATAATATGCGGATTGATACCATTAAGCTATTATTTAAAGGAATGCAATTTGGAAAAAATTGGAAATAAGAATGATAAAAGAACTTTGTTAATAAGAAAGATTTTAATCGCATTAATAGCAATTATGGTGGTTTTTGTTATACACGAAAAAAATAGTTGTATTGATTTAGAACATAAAGATTTAGTTAAAACCGTAGATTACTTGGAAAAATATGACAAGAATAAAGTCAAGTTGTATACAGGATATAACGATGGGGGATATCTTGAGTTTAGAGGATTTAAGGTGTACATAGATCCAAGAGCAGAAGTTTTTCTAAAAACAAATAACAAAAGGTATGATGTTATGAAAGAATATACATTAATGCTGTCAGGTAGAATATATTACAAAGATGTTCTTAATAAATATAACTTTACACATTTATTAGTTTCAAAAAATGATATTTTAAATACTTATTTACCTCATGATGAAAACTATAAGATAGTATATTCCTCAGAGTACTATAAGATTTTTGAAAAGAGTAACTTGATGAAATAATATTAAATAGAAAAATTTAAAGATATTATAAAAAGGGGGGTGTTGCATTATTGATTTTTGGATCGATAATCTTTTTATGTTAAATTATTGATTTTCAAATACATTTTCACCTTTTCCCGGACCTTTTGGGCCGGGAAATCGTATTTTTTGCATAAAAAATTTCCTCAAACTATCTAAATTGTACGCCCCCATAAAGCTGAACAATCCAACTTTAGTGGGCGCAAAAATGATTGCCGGTGTATACTAAGCAATAAGACTATACAAAAAGGTACGTCAGACTGTGTTAAAAACGTATCCATAATTAAGTATTAAATAAATGTTTCTATTATAAACCGTTAGAAACTTAGGTTTATCTCATTATTTTAGGAGGTTAGCTATGCTTTTCCATTCCACAACTAACCTCCTCATAACTTCCTTGAATCTATAATATCTAAAAAATCTTGGTCAATAGATCGTGAAACTTTTCTGCTTTTCTTTGATGTGGTGCAGTGCTCTTTAAATTGGAAGTCACAGCAATCGTTATAGTTACTATAAATGTTTCTTTCCTCTTTTTTTTCCTTAAACTTAAGTTCTTGGTTGCATGGTCAGATGTACACATCTTTAGTTTCTCGATTGTGATAAAGGCAGTTTTTGTATAATCACCCTTAGCTTTTGAATGCAGTAAACTCAGTCAAATACCATAAAAAGTAGAGATATTAAAATTTTAATCTCAATAAATCAGCTACTATATTGATGAAAATAGAAAAGAAAAAATTAATACTGGAATCCATATAAGATATATTTTTGTAGGTAGCTTTTCTCTTATGCTTTGTTCTTGGAAAAGCATCGCCGCCATTTTCGACAACAACATAGTATGAACCGTTTAAATTGGGTTGAATTTGGTTACAAACTATTATCTATAATAAAATTAGGCGTTTTAATACAACAAAAATCAGACCTTGAATTAAATATATAATAAGTGTATGCTTTCCAACCCAAGTAACCCTATTTATTCTGCTACTAGGTACAATTGCATAAAAGCAAGCAGTTGCAATTGATGAGACGGTAAGCAAAGCTATCCGATAAAAGCCAGCATACCATTCTTTGTGTCCTAAGAAACAATAAGAATGACAGTTATATAGCCATTTATAATCAAAGTTAAAAATGGTGAGGCAAAATAGGAGGATTGCTATACATATCAAAGCAGGCAACTTTTTAGTATTCAAAACCTCAAAATGTTTGCTTTGCAAATAATAGCCGGTAAGAAAAAAAGGAAAAAAAACAAAAGTTCTTGATAAACTCATCTGTTTATCAATGATAGGGAAATACCCTACCGCTATTGAAATGATCATTGCCAAAATAATTGGATGTTTAATTTTTCTAAAGAACTGCAATAAGATATACCATAAAACCAATGAAAACAGATACCATAAAACGTAATAAGGCACAATTAGCATAAATAAGATAGTCTGCAAATTAAACTGAATAAAAGGCCAATAAATCAAAGTTGAAATCAAGTACAAACCTAGGTACTTTAGTTCTGACTTTTGTAGATTTCGCACATGCTTTGAAAAATAACCTGAAAGTAATACAAATGCAGGCATATGAAATATATATATATATATATAAAGTGGTTTAACAGCATGCCCATTTAGTAGAAGTATCTCAGTGGCATGTCCTGTAATGACTAAGGCAATTAGTAGCGCCTTTGCGTTATCAAAATAAGGATCTCTCATGATATCTCCTCCCATATCTATTTAGTAATGATATTGCCGAACTTAAAATTAATTAGGTTAAGGGTAAAAATCACATTATATTAATTTCACAAATTTTATACATTTTTAAGTAAATAGATGTAGCTATATCATTACTATTTACATATATTCACTATGAATTATCATTATGTCCACCAATTAACATTATTTCCTTTTATTCGATTTTCTTTATATTCGATATCCGTTCCATCCAGCAGTCTTATTGTGACCATCTTTGAGTGATTGGCAGTTTTCTTCTCAGAATTCTTGAACAGTTCTATAATACGCTTTTTGGTGAATCCTTGTACCCGAAAAGAGCTACTACCATACTATAAATTTCATTTACATATTCATCTATGACTTCATAGCTACATCCTGTAAATCTTTTAGACACTTTCTATACCAAAATTAATATGTTCTAAATTCTTTAGGTATAGTAAAAACACAATGTCTATGCGAAACACCAAGATTCTTGATACTGTTTTTCCACTCAGTTACTTACATGCTTTTGGGTATAATACAAAATGTACCTTTATGCCTAAAATTTATTTTTATCTTCCCCAAACATACTGTACATAATATAAGCTACAAATCCTATTCCGAACTCTCCAAAACTTAGCATCTTCATTACTTCTTTACGTAAATGCTCTCGCATTTCTTCAGGAAATTTATTCTGATGAGTTTTGTCAAAATTTTTTAAATAATCTTTTAAAATTTACTTTAATACACTATTACACTTCTTAACAATGCCTTATTATCTTGAATCTTAAAAAATTTTTCTAGAGTTATCTACATCAGATTTCAGAAGCTATTTCTAAATTAAAAAACTGTTACACTAATTTCTTAGTGCAACAGCCCGTTTTTCATGTTAAAGGAAACACATATATAGAACAATTAATGAGTACCTACAAGTGTTTTTTTAGAATTAAAATAATTACCTCTAATAATCATATCTGCTGCACTCTGAGCTTGCATTAGATGAGTCTCATCATCAGCTTTACCTAAAATTTTGCCGGTAGGAAGGACCACGGTGCCTGAAGCACTCCCCAAAAGATTTCGTCCCATTACTGATGAGAAATATTTTTTTTCATCAATTCCCAACAAATATGCCAGTGTAGGCATCATGTCCACTTGTCCTCCGATTTTATTGCTTTCAAATCCTTTCATTCCTGGAATATGAACTATAAAAGGAAGTTTATAATTGTTGTTTTGCAAAGTAGTTGATGGATAGTATTTGTGAACACCCTCGTGGTCTCCATAAATTACCAATGCGGTGTTTTTTAAAAGTCCTTCCTCTTTTAGTTTTTCATAAAACTCTCCTAAAAATTTATCTGAATAATGTATGCTCTGAAGATAATCGGTTGTATTATTTTTATTTTTCAAATCTAAAGTTTGGTCCTTTTTTTCTAAAGAAAAAGGCATATGGGATGTCAGTGTTATAATGAAAAAATTGTAAGGCTCTTTGAGTTTTTTTATCTCTAAAATAGATTGTGAGAATAAAGATTTGTCTGAGATACCCATTCCGATGTTACTTTTATCATCAAATTGTTCCTGTGTAATAAATCGCTCAAAGCCAAGAACTGGGAAAACCTGGGAGCGGTTCCAAAATTCTTTATCATCTCCGTGTATGGCTATTGAAGTATATCCATCCTCTTGCAAAAGTTTCGGAAGTGACACATAGCTGTTTTCTCCAAAACGTAAAAAAGCACTTCCGCTACTAAGAGGATAGATAGAGGTATTAAACATCAATTCAGCATCGGAGCTATTTCCGTCCCTAACTTGTTCAAATATGTTATTGAAATAAATACTGTTTTTAATTAACTTGTTAATATTGGGTGTAATTTCTTGACCATAATAGGATTTACCTACTACAACATTTTCCAAAGACTCGAAATGAATTACAATCAGGTTTTTTCCCTTGAGCAAACCTTTTAAATTTGAATATTCATTAGCGGGTTTCTGGTATTTTTTGTTTTCTTCCAGCCATCCATTTACAGCAGCGATGTCTTTTTTATCAAGGTTATCTTTTTTTTCATAGAAGAACCTATATAAGTCAAACATATGATTACCAATAGGAGACATAAGTAAAGGATGTAGCTTATAGTTACCTAGAGACTTATTATTTTCTAGGTTTGTAAATTGGAAACATATGACTACTATACTAAGCAACGCAGTAACAAAAAATAAGTAGATTCGTTTTTTTACCCGAGTTTTTTCCTTGGATCTTATTGCTAAAATACAAAGAACTGGCAAGTCGACTAGTATTAAGAAATCTGACCATTTCATTAGAGAGATAACACTAGCATTCAAATCTTTTAGCACACCTTTTGCAATAATCATGTACACACTAATTAAATGGCCGTAAGCTCTTGCGTACACCATATCAACAATAAATAGTACTGATATAAAAAGATCAAGTGCAAATAAATAAAACAGTTGACCTTTTTCAGAAAATAGAAATGAAAAAGATAGTAAAAATAAAGTTGGTGTAATACTAATGATTCCAAACAAGAAAACTACAGGATTTAATGAATATAAAGAAAAAAGTACTACACTAGATTTAATATACAGAATGAGTAGTACAGGTATCCACACCAAAAGCATTTTTGAATGGGATCCATTGTTAGGTATTTTGTTCATAAAACTTTCCTCCAAAACTTTCTTTTTAATTTTTAGTTATGTAAGTATAGCATTATATAACATAACGTTTCTATTTGATTATATTTCTTATTAATAAAACTAATGACATATTGAAAAAAAAAAATGCATATGATTTAGAGTAATTTGCATAATGAGGTGTGTTTCATGAAATTAATAAATAGAACAAACAACACAATCATTTCAGAAAATGTTATGGTTGCTAACACTTTTTTGAAAAGGTTTAAGGGACTTATGTTCTCAAAGGAGCTGCCTGATGAAAATTCATTACTTATTGTACCATGTAATGAAATACATACCTTCAATATGAAATATAGTATCGATGTTATATATCTAGATAAAAACAATAATATACTTGCTATTGATGAAGAAATGAAGCCGGGAAAAATCGGCAAGCGTGCAAAAAAAGCAGTATCAGTAGTGGAACTTCCAAGTGGAAAAGCAAAAGAAAGAGGAGTAGAAGTAGGGCAAGTAGTCGAGTTTTCAAATGATTAAGTTCTAAAAATAATCCTACAATAATTACTTATATAACTAATGCCCTAAAAACTTTAAATAATAAAGTCATAAAGTAATTTGTCAGCAAATATATATTACATGTAATCAAAATTAAGTGGATTATAAAATATATTATCTTTTAGAGAGGTGAAAAATGGGGTTAATGAAGAGGCTTATCAATGATGAAGAAGGACAGGGGTTAGTAGAATATGTGTTACTATTTGGATTTATAGTTTTAGTAGTTATGATAGGAGTAAAAAATTTTGGTAAAAGTCTAAATGCATTATGGGCTAATATTGGGAATATGATAGATACATTACCTATACCATCATAGAAAGTAATGATTTAATTATGGACATGACTATTGGAGCAGGACAAGCAGCTCAATTTATTCAGGTTTAATTAGTGAAAAAAATTATTCTTATAACTAATTTAAAAAATTAAAAAGAATAAAAAAAAATAAAAAAGAATAAAAAAACTTAAAAAAAATAGTCATAAAGTTATTCATTAGCAAATATATATAGCATGTAGTCAAAATTAAGTGGCTTATAAATATACATATAAGCGGCTAAACTTAAAATATTAGGAGGGTGTAAAAATGGAATTAATGAAGAGGCTTATCAATGACGAGGAAGGACAAGGCTTAGTAGAATACGCTTTAATAGTTGCTCTTATAGCTTTAGTTTGTGTAGTAGCAATAACAGCAGCTGGAAATAAGATTAGAGAAACATGGAACAATATTACTAACGCTTTATAAAACTAAGGTATAAAAGAAAAGAAAAAATCACCAAATGCTCTCTCATCTCGGGGGAGCATTTTTCCAAGAAAACAATATATTGGTTATTAGGAGTTGAAGATATGTTGATAAACTTAAGTCAATTTATATTGATTATTTTACTTTTAACAGCAGCTTTTTTTGATGTGAAGGAGAAGAAAATACCAAATCTACTCACCTTCCCAGTGATGCTTGCAGGGTTAATTTCAAATATTATTATCAGTAGTTTAAATGGAGTCGTGTTTAGCTTTGCTGGATTCTTTCTTGGTTTAGCAATTTTCTTTGTTCCTTTTGCTTTAGGTTATATGGGAGCAGGAGATGTAAAACTTATGGCTGCTATTGGAGCGCTAATGGGATGGAGATTTACTGTTTTATCTTCACTATTTTCTGCAATTGCAGGGGCTATTGTAGTATTTGGTTATTTGATTTATAAGAAAAAATTGTTTAGTTATTTTAAAAAATATTTTGTGGCAATGGCGAGAATGCTTTTAAACATCATCTATTTTAGTGATAAAAACATAATCGGCAATAAAATAAAGAAATTTGCCTTTTCTGATGAAATTGAAAGCAAAGAAAATGAAAAAATGTATGTACCTTATGGATTATCCATAGCCCTTGGCACGTTATTTGTATTAGTCGGAAATTTCAAGGGATATCTTCTCTTATAATATATCATTACATAAAAATTAAAGAGGGAGATTGATATGAAAAAAAAATTGAAATTTACAAGAAACTCTGATGGTCAATCTTTAGTTGAGTTAGCACTTCTATTACCTTTCTTAATGTTATTAATCCTTGGAATGGTTGAGTTTGGATGGTTATTAAATGGTAAGATTACACTTACCAGTGCAGCAAGAGAAGGGGCAAGGGTTGCTGTTCTCTATGATAATAGAACAGCTGCCGAGGATAAGGTTGAAGCTGCAGTGACAAATGCTATAAGGGGTTCTAGCTTAAATAACCCAGAAATAATAAGTATTGATTACAATAGCGAAAGCGTCATAGTAACTGTTAAAGCTAGGATAAATCCTATAGTTGGATTCTTTCTTGGGACTGATCCTATTGATTTAAAAGAAGTCAAAGCAGAAATGAGAAGAGAATAATTGCGGCATAACATATGAAAAAGTTTACTTATATAGATGTAGCTTTAGAATTGGAAGAGGTTATAAAGGATGGTTGTATAAGAGGAAATAATTAGTTAAATATATGAACTATAACTTGTTTAAAACGAAAGGAGTTGTATTGTTTTGAAAATGCATAAGAAAATAATAATATTTGCTGTTTTGATAGGGTTATTAACAGTATTTGGATTATATTATTATATGGATAATCAGGGAACTGATCAGAAAGTTGAAATTCCTTATACAAAAGTAGTTGTTGCTGTTAATGTAATCCCGGCAAATACTAAGATTACTGCTGAGATGCTTACTATGAAATCTATACCAACAGAATCAGTTCATTCTGAAGCTATTACCTCATTTGATAAAATAGTAGGTAAGATATCAAAGGCAGAGATAATAAGTGGTGAGCAAGTGCTTTCAAGTAGAATAATTCTTGATGATAGTAAGGCAACCTTAGCTTACAGAGTGCCCCAAAATATGAGGGCTATATCCATTCCTAATACTGAAGTTACTGGCGTTGCAGGCAATATAAATGTTGGAGATAAGATAGATATTTTAGTCACTTATAATAATAAGGACATTAATCCAGTTGTTACAACCTATACTCAATTGCAAAATGTTGAAGTAGTAGCGGTAGGAAGTGCTAAGCTGCCTGCAGATGATAAGCAAAAGGGCATGCCAGCCTCTATTACAGTGATTGTTAAACCTGAACAGGCAGAAGTACTTGCCTATGCTACATTGAATGGTTCCTTCTGCTTTACTTTACGTAATCCAATTGACTCAGCAAGGATTGGGTTAAAATATTATAATTCAACCAACTTTTCCACATATTTAGAGAGGTAATAAAAATGGAGAATATAAAGGTATTGATTGTTGAAGTTTTACATGAACAAAGAACCAATATTATAAATACTCTTTCCAATATTGAATATATGAAAATAGTAGGGGAGGCGGGTTCAATAGAGGAAACCTTTGAAAAGCTTGAGGAAAAACATGTAGATGTGATATTGATTGGCTCAGAGGTTTCGGGCGATGGCTATAAGGTAGCAGAAAAAGTAAATATGGAATATCCTGAGGTTGCTGTAATAGTAATAGAAAAAAATTTAGTAGAGGATACAATTCATAAAGCTTTATTTGCAGGAGCAAAGGATGTATTAGTGCATCCATTTACTCCTACAAAGCTTGTTGATACTATCTATAGAGCTCATGAAATGCTAAAGAAAAAATCAATTATTCATAGGGAAAGCACTTTAAAATCAAAAAAACAATCTAACTTAGGAAAGGTAATAACTATCTTTAGTACTAAGGGTGGTGTTGGTAAAACTTTCATTGCTACAAATTTAGCAGTAGCAGTACAAAAGGAAACAAGAAAAAGAACAGTTTTGGTAGATTTAGATTTAGATTTTGGTAACACTTCCCTGGCTTTAAATATTATTCCAAAATTTACTCTGTCTGATGTAGTTGATGACATAAGGAACATTGATCAAGATTTAATAGAGAACTATTTAATGATCCATGAATCTGGGATCAGCATATTGGCTGCTAATGCAAAACCACAGATAACTGAGTTTATAAGTGCAGACCATATCCAAATAATACTTAGGACACTGCAAAAGTCCTATGATTATATAATTGTGGATATGCCTGCAAGATTTTATGAACCAGTTAATCCTGCTTTTGCGATCTCTGATAGTTTATTTGTAATAACAACTCCTGAAATATCAACAATTAGGAATATAAAATCAGCTTTAAACACACTAAACGATTTAAATTATCCAAAGTCAAAAATAAAGATTATTTTAAATCGTGCTGATCCAAAGGGGTTAATAAAAGCAAAGGATGTTGAAGCCACATTAAATCACGACATCTACGGAAGTATTGATTTTGATTATAAAACTGCAATATCATCTCTAAATGAAGGAGTCACTGTAGTTGAAAAAAATATGAAAAATGGAATGGGAAAAGAATTTATGAGTCTTGCTAAAAGGATTATTCAAGACTAAGGAACTTTTTAAGAGGGGGAGGAAGATTAATGGGGTTTGGTTCATTTGGGTTAAATGGAATTGGAGATATTGAATTAATAAAAAGTGACAATAGCAGCGCAAATAGTGCTGTAAATAAAAGAAAGAAAGAAATTGAAGAGTTAGCTGTTGAGGTTTTAAATAGAATTATTGATAATGGAAGGATTGATCCTGAAAATGAAGATTCTATTGTGAAAAAAAATATTTTAGGGGATATACTAGAGATTATCAATTCGTTACTAGCTGAGAATAAAACGCACCTTTCCCTTGGAGAAAAGCAGAAGGTAGCTTATTATGTAATGGACGAAATATTTGGATTTGGTCCAATTACTCCACTGTTAAATGACCCTACTGTGTCAGAAATAATGGTAAATGGGCCCTATAATGTTTATATTGAGAAAGCGGGTAAGATTGAAAGGGTAGAAAATACTTTTAGGGATGATCTTCATGTTATGCATGCTATTGAAAAGATTATTGCTCCCTTAGGAAGAAGGGTTGATGAAAGTTCTCCAATGGTAGATGCCAGACTGCCCGATGGATC
>Ga0316601_100000316_pt1 | contig 19997 bp, 12 predicted proteins | sample OWC_soil_day5_no_FD_207663 | JGI IMG/M metagenome (GOLD analysis project Ga0316601, IMG submission 207663) | Wetland soil microbial communities from Old Woman Creek delta, Ohio, United States - OWC_soil_day5_noCT | ecosystem: Environmental > Terrestrial > Soil > Wetlands | place: USA: Ohio... | reverse complement strand
GATGACATGGTCACTGCTCCTTTCGTGGCTGAAGTCAGGAAATGAAACGGTCGAGCTCGGACCCGGGGATGCGAGCACCAAGGATGCAGGTATCTGCTCCCTGGTACGGGAAATACAGGTCTCCCTGCCAGAAGTACGCCCCGCACACGAACACAACGTTGTTCACGCCGAGATCCGCGTCACCAATTGTCTCCTGCGGTGTCGTCGGACGAAGCAACGGTTCTGCACGGCGGAGAATCGGATCCGGCCGCCCCGGGTCACAGAGTGCTATGCCCAGATCATACTCGCGCTTCCCGACGACATCCCTGTTGCCTATGTGATACAGGATAAGATACCGTCCGTCAGAAAGCAACATCGGCGGCGCCCCGCCTCCGACCCAGACATCCTTGAACTGCGGATTCGGCCTCCAGTCCATGAAAAGTCCCCTGTCTTTCCATTCTCCGAACAGATCCCCGCTCTCTGCCCAGTGAACCCTCATCGCATTTGCACCCTCCATGGGCCTGTGCAGCATCAGCAGGTTCTTGCCGGTAGCCGGTTCGAAGAGCATCCCGTTTTTGTTGTCCACAGTGTTGAATGTTCCGCGCAGCGGACCATGCTTCTTCCAGTGAACCGCATCCTCCGATGTGGCAATCAGGATGCGGACTCTGTTGCGCTCCCGGCCTGACGCATACCCTGTGTAGATCATTACAAACTGGTCGCCCACGCGCATGATCCGCGGATCTTCCACACCCAAATCCTCGTACTCTCCCTCCGGAATCATCACGGGTTGATCCAGGCGAGCGAGCACGCGCAGGTCCGGCGAGCAGACAGCCAGGCCAAGCACAGACCTGGTATGGTCTTTCTCCGGTGTCCTTCTGCCCTGCGCGCGGTAGAGGAGCATGACGAGTGCGGCCTCTCCCAAAAGACGGTTGCGGGTGGTCTCGTCTACCGGAAGCGCGTGCACAACGGCCCGCTTCATGACCTGATCTTCTACAAGCACGCAAGCCGGGTTGAAGGTAACTTTGTTCTCCCAGGGATGAGTTTCAACCTTCTCAATCAGCGGTTGTCCCCCGTGAAGCCGTTCGACGCGCGGTGCTGTCATGATGTTGACCCTCGAAGTTCCGGCTGTCTATTAAAACGAACCAGGTAGATCCTATGCGACAAATGGATTCTTGAGGTCTGCCGCCTCCAGCTCCCGCATAAGCGTAGCGATCTCCACCCGCGCAGCAAGAAGATACGTGTCGGCGCCGCCATAGACAATGTACAGGTGGTCACCATAGACATACGACCCGCATGTGAACAGGACGTTCTGCACCTGCAGTGTGGAGCTGGACCCGAGCTCTTCCGGCGTCTCCGGGACCATGAAGTGTTCGATGCGGCCGCGCACGACTGAGGCAGGATCCGTCTCCGCGTGGCGCATATCCAGCAACGCCGCATCCAGATCGTATTCCAGGGTGCTATCGGCCCTGCTGTTGCCGGTATGATAGATCATCATATATCTGCCATCGCCCAGGGGCACAGGCACACCGCCGGCGCCGATCCAGGATTCTTTAAACCGCGGGTTGTGGAAGGAATGCATAATCGGTCCGAGGTCACGCCATGTACCGTCCGGGGCATTACTGACCGCCAGATTCATGGCATAATCCGCATGAGGCAATCCATTCCACCATGGCCGGTGAAGCAGATAGTACTTCCCCTGCTCAGCCCCCGGAAAGAGCACTCCATCTTTGTTATAGTGCGCGTTGATATCCCCCCGCATGGGTCCCAGTTTCTCCCAATGCAGGAGATCGGTCGAGCGCGCGGTGCAGAGCTGTGTATGATACACCGTTTCCGGATCTGCTTTCAGGCCGCAATACACCATAGTGAATGTATTCCCGATGCGTGTGATCCGGGGATCCTCCACACCCAGATAGTCAGCTCCATCGGGCATGGGCTCGGGAAAGATCACGGGCTCTTTGTAGCGATAGAGAGGTTTGAATTCGGGAGTGAACAGTGCCAGGCCGATGAAGCTGCGGACAAACGGCAATCCCGGATCCGTCTCCGGCCGGGCACGGTAGTGAATCACGATGATGCCGTTGTGCAGATCGGCATCAGACAGACGACGCATAGGCAACAAGGTCTGGATAATTTTATCATTCGCTGCCGATCGTTCGAGATACAACGCCGCCGCATTAAAGGTGACCCCCGTTTCCCACCAATTCGATCCCGGCACGATGATCGGGACGGCGCCGTTACAGCGCTCGACGGTGATGGGGTAGGTTTTCATATCAACGCCTCATGTCAAAGAAACTCATGAATTGAGTGCACGGACGGCAATCGTCCGACGCAGTTGAGCAAGCGGCAGTTCGCTCGAGATTATGACATCCCGCGCGCTCCCCACATCCAGGTCAAACCAATTCTCATGGATGTCTGCATCGACTGCCGCAGTCAGAGCGACGCCAAACGCAAACTTCGTGGAACGCACGCGTGCCCGGTAAACACCGGGACCTGACTTCCGCACGCTGATGGCAACGCGGGCATGCGGCAGCTTAAGATGCTTGGGCTCAAGGAAGTAATGCCTGTTCTCCGTCACCCCTCCACCTGCATAGGCAAGGACTGCATGAAGGTACATGGTTGCGGGATCCACCTTGCGCATCACAATCCCGGGCACCGTGTACAGGATGACGGATGCATTGGGCGGTACCACGACGCGCATGTTCTTGCGCCAGAGCACGTCTCCGTTGAATGAACGGAGAGACAGCGACACCCTTGACGGCACATCCACGAGGAAGTCGTTCGTCCCCCACACCCGAATATCCGGTCCGGCCTGCGCGAGGGAGACGAGCACAGGTGCAAAGAAACGGCGTGCGGCATAGTACGACGCCTTCGGGCGGAGATCGGCATCGATCACGGACCAGCTCATCACAGGCCAGCAGTCGTTGAGCTGCCAGAACAGCGCCCCGCCTGTTCTGAATTTCCTCCGGCGCCAGTGCTCAACGGCGCACTTCAACGCGTCGGCCTGCACCAGTTGACCCGTGTGGAAGAACCCGGCCCAGTCCGCCGCCACAGGGTAATGCGCAGCCTGGAACCGGAAGAGCCTCTCCATTCCTTCCACCTGTTTGTTATGGTGCTGCACCACTGCCGAAAGAAGTGACCGGTCCTCCGGCAGCGTCACACGCTCGAGTGTGCGGGGATCGGGCGGACCCTGAAAACCGAACTCGGAAACAAACCGTGCGTGGTTCTCGCGGTAGTGGAGGAAGTCCTTCCATGCGCTCCACACTTCCCACTGATGGTGGTTTCCGTTATCCTGTGCATTCGGGAAGCCCTCTCCGAACGGCGTGCTGCGCCAGTAGGGACGCGTGCCGTCCTGATCGCGCACAACTCTGGCAAGGACATCGCGGAAGATCGGTGCGCCCCTCATGTCATCAGGGGTCTTGGCGGGATTTTCGGTACAGAAGAGCCACTCACATTCGTTGTTGCCACACCAGAGCACGATGCACGGATGGTTGCGCAGACGGCGCACAACCGATTCCGCTTCCTCGCGCACTGCCTCCAGGAATGCAGGATGATCGGGGTACTCGCCGCACGCGAACATGAAATCCTGCCACACCATGAGACCGAGGCGGTCGCAGAGGTCATAGAAGATCTCCTGCTCATAAATCCCTCCTCCCCACACACGGATCATGTTCATGGACGCGTCGCGGGCCATTGTGAGAAGACGGGTGTATGTAGCGTCCTTGATCCTCGGAATGAAACTGTCCGATGGAATCCAGTCGGCACCCTTGCAGAACACCGGCACCCCGTTCACCTCTATGATGAACGAACGCCCTTCTTCGTCCGGTTCCTGAACGAGACGCACGGTACGAATGGCAAAACGCACACTTGCCGTGTCCACCACCTCTGTGCCGAGCCGGAGGGCAAGTTCCGCAGTGTACAGGTGCTGCTCCCCGTATCCGTTGGGCCACCAGAGTCTGGGTTGGGAGACGGAGCACTTCAGCACGGCGTTCGCTCCCGCTACGACGGCTGATGACTTTACCTCCCTGTCTCCTCCCGTAATACTGATGTCCAGCTCGTGCTGTGCGTTTCCTTCGTTGGTTACCGACACGGCAACGACTATCTCTGCCGCATCTGCATCTGCCGAGACCACACGGACGACTGGATCCTTGAGCCGTCCGCCGGAGTACGCTTCAATGCGGATGGGGCGCCATATGCCGGATGTGGTGAGTTTCGGCCCCCAGTCCCACCCGAACGAATACTGGGCTTTGCGTACGTAGGCCCGATACGACTCCAGCGCAACCCGGAGTCTTCCATGTTCCTGTTCAATCGCCTTCGCTCTCACGGTCGGAGAGTCAAAGGCGATTTCAATCGTATTGATGCCAGGATGGAGAGAGGATTTTACGTCGAAGCGATGCCCGATGAACATGTTGAACGCAGATCCGACCTGGCTATCGTTGATCCGGATGGCCGCAAAGGTGTCGAGACCTTCGGCCACCAGCTCGATCGCCTGCTCCTGCAAAACGGCATCGGAAACAACGAAGGTCCGTCTGTAGATCCACCGCACTCTGTCTATCCACTGAATGTCGTTTTCATTGGTGCGGTAGAACGGATCGGCGATCTTGCCGGCGGCCATAAGGTCGGTATGGACCGTTCCGGGAACGGCCGCTTTCATCCACCGTGCCAACGACTGATGGCTGCGGGGAAGGGCATTGTACGTGTCTTCACATCGAAATTGCCATGAGCCGGTCAGGTCAATTGTCTGCTTGGACATCGTTTTCTTTCGCATGGTGTGTTGAGTATACATCCTCCGGGAAGCATCTTGACTCTTCGAGGACTGCTCATGAGATGCTCTTCGCGCCGGAATGCCGGCGCGGGTATTCACCGTTGGTGAGCTTCTTGACTCATCAAGGATCGTTCACGAGATACTGTTCGCGCTGGAATGCCGGCGCGGGTATTCACCGTTGGTGAGCTTCTTGACTCATCAAGGATCGTTCACGAGATACTGTTCGCGCCGGAATGCCGGCGCGGGTATTCACCGTTGGTGAGGACCTGATGATACTCATCGGAGTAGCAGCATTTTGCCTACAACCGTATGGGCCCCGGCCGTCAGCCGGCACCAGTAGACCCCGCTTGCCACGCGGCTTCCATCGAACCACGCCGAATAGCGGCCCGGCCTGAGCGGAGCTTCCACAAGGGTCTCCACAGTTCTCCCCAGTATGTCATAGACGCGCACAGAAACCTGGCGATACCCACCGATCTCTCCTGAAGGACGGATCCGACTCTGGTCATCATCAGCCGCGATGGCAAACTGTATCTGCGCACCGGCATTGAAAGGGTTCGGAAATATTCCCGTCAGGGCTGTGGAAGAAGGAACCGGGGACGCGTCGCCGCCACTCACTGAAGAAACAACCTGGCACAGGCTCTTGACCTGCGGGGAGGTCAGCGCGTAATCATGAAGGGTGATCTCGTCTATGACTCCCTGAAAATTATAGTTGGCATCCCCGGGAAGCATCTGTCCCACCATCAGGTCGATAGCGGGCTTCAGGAGTGTCCCGGACCAGGGCACGAAGTTTTCAAACTCGCCGTTCAGATACACCTCGAGATCGGCACCATTGTAGATCCCGGACACAAAATAGTACGTTCCCGGTACAATACGAGTCCGTGAATCCACATCCCTGACGCCTGCTGTGGTCTTCACTGTCCACCGCACTCTTCCCTCGGGGGTCAGCGAGATCTTCCAGCGATTCTGCCAGCTTCCGTGAGAAATCAGAAACATCTCCTTCGCCATCTGGAGACCTGGTTTGAACCAGAGACTCACAGAGATCGCTGTGTCACAACTCAACGCCGCCGTGTTTGGTATTCGCAGTGAACTGGTGCCACCGTTGAATCCGCAGGCGTGACCGGTTGTCCCGTGCCGGTCAGCAACAAAAGTGATGTCCGTCGGGGTCACGGGGTTGCCGTAGCTGCTCGCATCAGTCAGATTCCCGTTGCAGGTCAAGGAGAGGATCAGGTTTCCCGTTCCGGTGAGCGAGAAGTCGCGCACCGGCACCAGGACGCTGTCTTTGTCTGTCCCACCTTGCCCGTTGTTCACGGTGCACACCAGGGTATAGTTCCCTGCAGCCGACGGCGCGGTCCATTGAACAGCAGAATCCTGCCCCAGGATGGTCCCCCCGGAGGCCAACCATGAATACGTGAGCGTCTTTCCCGACGGATCGTTTGCATGGCAGGTCACGGTTGTCGTGGCGCCACGATCCACCTTCCCCGGCCGCGCGACGATCTCACGGATGACAGGAACGGTAAGAGCCGAATCAACCACCGTGATGGCCGTACGGGCTGTGTCGCCTCCGCCATTCCCGTCTGAAATCCGGCATACAACATCGAACACTCCTTTTGTTACCGGCGCCGTCCAGGATCCCGTGGATCCACCTGCGGTGAGCGTGCCGCCTGTGGCCGACCACTCGAATACAAGCGAGTCCCCGTCGGCATCCACTGCGGTGCAGGAGAGCTGTGCATCTCCGCCCAGGTATATGGTGGAAGGTCTGGCACCGAAGCCTTTTATCCGCGGGCGATGGTTGGAAGGAACGTGGTCCGACCGGTAGTCCACCACGATTCCGTCGATAAGCATTCGCTCCTCGTCGTAGGTCACCGTGCCTCCGGAGGGAGTGATGACCGCAACGACCGCGCTGCGCGGTAGAAGAGAGATGCTCGCGGCACCGGTAATCCCGCGGGCAAGGAATATCTTCGTCACCGTATTGTAGAGATCATGAGATCCATTGCCGACAGCGAAGTTTACAATGCGCGTGAGTGAATCCGGATTGTAGAACAGAAAGGTGGGATAGGCCGGGGCATGGAAGTAGTCCGTCGCAAGAAGATCCAGCTTCAGCACACCTGGCACATTCGTCGTATCGATGATGGCACCAAGAATTCCGGCATGCGACGAACTATACAGCGAGAGGTTGGTCGGCGCCCACCCTCCTGCAATGGCATCACCCGTTGCGTACGGACTCACCTGACCCGGTCCACCTTGCCGGAGCGCTTCATGAGCGAGGACCGAGCCCGGATCATACTGACCCGACCATGCCCTGCTGTCCTGGTTGACATCCGGCAGATACCCTCCATAAAAGAGCCGGCTTGCATTGGCTGCATTCAATGTCCATTTGCCAATAGCCCTGGCAAACCGGGGATCATACCGCACGAGCGGCACGAGTGCCCCGATCTGCTCGAATGTGTTCATCGCAAATGCATAGTCGTTCCAGCCGTTCACTTCTCCGATCAAGCCCGAGCAATCATAGCCGCCCCAGGTTCCCACAACCGCTCCCCAGCTCCGGAGGGGTGACACATTGAAACACCAGTTCACCATCTTCTCTACATCGAAGGTGGTGCCGATTTCTCCGTTCATCCGTGCCGCGAGGTATGTGCCGTAGGGGAGCTGCAGCTCATATGCCGGATTTGTTGTGTACGCATTCAGCTCCTCCATGCACAATTCCGCTCCATACCGGTACTCCTTCTTCCCCGTGGCCACGGAAGCGTGATACAAGAGCCAGGCAATGGAGCCGCCGGCTTCAGGTTCATGGGGAGTCTCGTTGTTGGGCCTCATCGTGGCAAGGTACCACCCGCGGTGCTCGAGACCTGGGTGCGACCACGGTGCGAGGCTTCCTCCCATGGCATAGACCGCCGCAAGCCATCTGTCAGCCACCAGTCCGAACTGGCGTGTGAAATCCCCCGCACCCGGATGCAGAGAAGCGAGTTGATAGAAGAACACATTCGGCATCACATCGTACCACCAATCCGATCCGCTCTGCGTCACCGGCTCATTCAGGTAAACGTGTTCTTCCGGACGGTTGTTGAAATACTCCTGGCACATCACGACCCAGTCACGTCCGAACTGTTGCCGCTTGTCCGCTCCGCAGAGCGAGGCCCCGACAACTGCCGGCAGTACGTTGATGGCCTCACCGGTTTCCGAGCGTCCGTCGCCCACATAGGAGTGAAGGCCGAAGCTCGTCTGACCTGGATAATTGACCGGGTTCGCCATGAGGAAGGCAAGCGGGAAATACTGACCGCTGCGCGCAAGATCGAATGCCAGCGAATCGTATGCCAGGGCAACCCGCTTCCAGTTGCGCATGGTGTATGGCGATGGCATGTCCGGCATCTGGTCTATGCGCGGGATCGCAATCTGCTGTGCGTGCCCTGATGTGTTCACGAGGACAATCCCCATCAGTGACAGCATCACAGCGGCAATTCTTTTCCACATATCGATCCGTTGGATCATCTGTCGCCCTTCACCTGTCGCTCTTCGAACCAGAACCTGCGTTGCTGCGCATCGATGTGAAGCGCAACACGTTTCCCGCCGGGCAGTTCAAACACGTGGGTGCCAAGCGGCAGCACCGAGGCCCCGCCCACCCGCCTGCAGTGAGCATAGCCCATGGCCTCGGGATACGCTTCGAGCTCCACAAGCGTGCCGAGCGCTTCAATTGTAGACTCCGCTCCAGAATTTCGGTTTATCGTGGCGCTGTCCCGAATGCCATCGTAGCACCGGCCCGTTGCAGAATCGTACATCGTTGCGCCGGCCGCATTGTTCCCGAACAACCACGACGCACTTATTCCCGCGAGGCGGAGATAGTCGGAGTTGCCGGTAGCTTCGTACAACCTGATAAGTCCCACAGCCATGGGACGTATGCCATACGCAATCTGCTCGAACTCTCTGCGCTCGTCGGGCGTGCGCAGGTCCATCTCCTTGAACAGCCCTTCACCAAGTAGTCTGGTATAGAAACCATCCGCTTCACGCCGGGCGGATGAGATCATTGCAGTGTCCCCCAGCAGCTTCCCGGCCATCGCAAGGGCCTGGGTCTGGCTATTCCCCCAGAGATGCCATTGCGTCCGCCACGATCGATGGAGGCCAAAGGGGAACGCCCCGATATCGCCATCCTGCATCAGCACAAGTCCCTCTGCAATGGTCCTGATTGCGATCCGCAGCGAATCGGACGGCTCAGCACGCCAGTACTCCAGGAGGCCAAGCAACAGTTCCGATGTTGCATCCGCAGCGGATTCGTACAGGAGCCAGCGTGGGAAAGTGAATCCCCCCTCCCGTTCCGTCTGCCCGTAGTTCATCATCAGCGCATAGACAAGCGGGAGAGACCGCTCTACGGCGAGGCCGAGACGGCGCGCAAACAGAGTGTCGATTTCTCTGAAGATGCGATACCCGTGACCGAGGCTCCATATGCCTCGGGCAGCCCACCAGCCGAACGACTTGAAGCTGGTCTTCCCGTCCCTGTTGATGGTATGGTCCTCGAGGATGAAGTTGTAGAACTGGCCATCGCTGTCCTGCATGGCAAGCACAAACCCGAGCAGCCGGCGTGCATGATCCAGACTGCTCTCCCGGTGATTGAGCTCAAAATCCCGCAGGTACACAGTCGCGGCCCTTCCCGCGTCGTCCACGCAGGCAATTCCTTCCGGGCCTGATTCCTTTGCGCTCACCCAGTTGTAGTCTGGATAGTTTGCATAGACATGGACGATGTCGACGGTGTCAGCGCCCACCGTGATCTGTTCTGAAAGATGCTCCAGATGGCCAAAGTTCACCAAAGATCCCTGTGGCTGGTTCCGGCATGACAGAGGTATGAAGACAAGACCGAGGACCGCAAGCATGACGAGACACCGCTGCCAATGGAAGAACGACCACGGCACGGAACACTGCCTCCAGGTGGAACGCCAACGCTGGCGATTTCCGTTCAGGCATGGCATCCGGCGGACGGGCTGGTTCCGCAGACGGTGGGCATTTGAAGTCCTTGGGACAAGCTCATTCGCCCCCGATGTATCGCCTGATGGTGTTTTCACGCGGGCATTCAAGGAATGATGATGCTTTTTAATGACAGACTTTCCCGGTGATGCCGGAGGGCTTCGTGCACACCATCCACGGGAAAACGGGCCATGGAGAAGTCCTTCACCGTCACCCTTCCCTGTTGAAGAAGCGCGATGGCACGGCTGAATGTGTGCGGATTGATATAGGAACCCACGATGGTAAGCTCTTTGAAATACACCTGGTTCGGTTCCAGCGGGAGAGTGCTTCCCAGGGGACATACGCCGAAAAATTCCACGGTTCCGCCCCTGCGGGCGAGCTTCAGAGCCAGTTCCGCCGTTGCCGGGAGACCTGCACACTCAATGACGACATCCGCACCTTCCGGAAGATCTCCCTGTACTGCCTCTGCGACGTCCACCTCCCTCGGATCGATAACCCGGGAAGCTCCGCTTGCTGCCGCAAGCGCTCGCTTCTCAGCGACCGGCTCGACCAGTGTGGTAAATGCCGCTCCCGCTACGCGGGCCAGCTGCAGCATGATCTGGCCGATTGGCCCACCCCCGATGATGACGACCGCGTCGCCGGTTGCTATCCGCGCTTTGTCGATGCCATGAACCGCGCACGAGACCGGTTCAACAAAGGCACAGACCTCGGGCGCTATCTCCTCTCCCAATGTGTAGCACTGCGCCGCCGGCACAATGCTGTATTCCGCCATTCCCCCGTCAATGTCCACTCCGAGCGCGCGCAGCGAGGAACAAAGGTGGACAAGTCCTTTTCTACAGTAGGCACATTCTCCGCAGGCGATGTTGGGATCGACCGCAACCCGCTCGCCTTCCGTGTGCGATGAGACATTCCTGCCTCTGTCAACAATCCTGCCGGCATACTCGTGTCCCAGTACCACCGGAGGGTTTGAGCGCGACGTGCCTTCCACGATATGCACATCTGTTCCGCAAACACCGCATGCCTCGACATCGATGAGCACTTCATCCACCCGCAACGGACGGAGGTCGTGCGTGACGACATCCAGAATATGCCGGCCTCTGTAGAGAGCTGCCTTCATGAGATGCGAACCCTCCTGCTAGTGTTGGCCCTCACCCGGCTGTCCCGCGCCGGCGAATTCATCTGCGACGAAACCTGTACACGCACACTTCCGGAGAACGTCCTCCCAGGTCTCAGACGTCTTTCATGGCCGCCATGAGCCCTGCACCGGATCGCCTGCCGCAACAGCGGGCGTTCCGGAACATGGGTTGCTCAGAAACGAATCTCAACAGTATCTGCGCCTTCGGAAGCCCCGTACCGGACTGTCACCACGAGAGTCCCTGTGGGTGTTGAAGTCACAGCCCAGTCCTTCCACGCCCCACCGTTGATGGTGACGGACCGTGCAAGCCAGGGGGTGATCACTTTCACCGTTGTCAGGTGGTCGTCGAAGGATGAAAGTACAAACCGCAGGACTTTCGCATCCGGATCGAGCGAAGCAGCGTGAAGTATCGCATTCACGCTGTCCAGAAACGGATGCCGGATGGCTCCCATATCGACGGTGAGAGACGTTGCGCCTCTGGCGTCGAGCGGAAGGATGCGCGACGGGATTTCCTTTGCATCGGCCAGCATGCGTATCAGCATGGGACCACTGCCCCGCCGTTCCACTGACTTGCGGCCGCCGAAGGCATACGTGCATCGCACATGTTCCAGAGCCCTCGCAGCTTTGCCAGCTGCTGTCACGTTCCAGATGTTATCCTCCAGGCCCGCGAGCAGATATGCGGTGCCGATACAGAAGCCCGCTGACCACATCATGGTCGGCTTGTCAATCCATCCATGATTTGCCGCATCCGGATTCGCGTACCGGTATTCGTACAATGCGGGTTGCCCGCAGGGACTCTGCACGATACCGTCCACGGTCATCGTCCGCGCGAAGAAGTCAAATGACCCTTCGGCATCGCCGGTCGACCTGAGAGCCCGGGCATACCAGGCGTTGCCGAGGTACCACACGCCTCCGTTCGCGTACGTGAATGGATTCCCCGCTTCGTTCCCTTTCACTTTGTACAGACTCTTCACGGAATCGGTGTGGAAATCCGCAGGGGAAACGGTACGAATGCCAATGCCGGAGTCCACCAGCATAGTCCTGGCTGTGGCCACAAGCCGCTGTGCATTCGCATCTGGAAGTTGGCCAAAGACCGCCGCCAGCAACGCTCCCATGTAGATGTGCCGGTCACGCTCCGGTCCGATTGTGTTCAGAAGGTAGCCGGAGGACTCATCCCACAGATCCGTCATAAGCCCGTCGCGCAACCCGGAGGCCATGGCCTCGTAGCCTCCCAGCCGGGGAAGGTTCTTCCGCAGCCACGCAGAGACGAACACATATTCCTCCAGCGCCCTGATCGTCAGAACGGTCAGATAGGCGCGTGCACCGACGGCATGTCCGAAGTCCCACCAGTCCGGCTCGGTGCCGTGCATGACATTCCCCGATCGTCTGGACAGCGTCTGCTCCAGACTCTTTGTAAGCAGCGGGTACAGGCGCTGGACTGCTGTTGTGTCCATGGTGTGACGGAGATAACTGGCGGTTGCGAGGATAAACCAGATGTTGTTCCAGTTGCCGGGGCTGCAGTATTCTGTCTTGAACCCGTCGTCCTTCCAGTAATATGCATGCGGGATCACTCTCCCCTTCGCATGGCCGGCAATAGAGAGCAGATCCCGCCTTACGCGACCGGGATCGAACGCAATCGCCGAGAGACAGGTCAATAATACATCGTGTGTGAAGAAGAAATTGTACTCGGCCGGACAGGGCATAGGGACAATTGCACCGTTGAGGTAGTGCTGATTGGCCTCGAGAAGTGCGCGGGAATAGGCAACCGAGCTGTCGGTCCATGCATGACCGGATTGGAAGCCCGCACCGCCGTACGCCGCCTGGCGCACGGCCGTCCTGTAGAGGGCAACATCTTTCCTCCAGTCTTTCGCGGCGCTGACAATCGCCTTTTCCGCATCCTTCCCGGGAACGCTGCTCACGAGTTGAACAATTGCGGTCGAATCTCTCGGAGGAATCGAGAAGCGATATGTGAACGCGGCCACAGGGTGCCGGCTTTTCGCTGACCGCAACAGCGTGGAGGCAGGAGCGTCTTCGCGTTCGATCCAGTTTGACCAGCCGGAATCCTGCACCCCAAGCTCCTCGCCGCTTGACGTCCAGGCCGACGGGGCAAGCCCGGCATTCTGCACGATCACAGCAGCCCGTGCGACGCGCGGATCATCGAACAACCCGAGGATGGCATGGTGGCGGCGGTCGAACTGTGTTTGTGCCGCCGCAATTCTTGCATAGGTCTGGCAGGAGCGGAGCACCAGACTCATATGCGTATACATTTCCAGGTGGTGTGGTGCGCTCCCGGTGTTCACAACGCCGATCGTCATGACCACGGCTGCCAGCCGGCTGCCGAAGTCGTACCGGATCGTGTACCTGAGATCGCCTTCCGTTCTCTCAAAACGCACGGCATGCGGCGATGCCACGTACTCCCAGGGCTCCTTCCCCAGCCACCGCTTCTGTTGCTGGTCCAGCCTGACGCCAACAACGAAGGGTCGCGAGTCGCCGCGTTTCCAATAGTCCGTGCTCAGATCGATGCTGTTCGCAACGGGAGCATAGAGACTCACACGTGACAGTAGCGGCCGGCTGTCGTGACATTCGATTCCGGCGAGGGGACCGCCGGCTTCGACCTGCCCGTACCTGCCGGCAAACCGCACGGCGCAGCCTTCCTCCCAGCCGTACGGGGATTGTCCGGCAGCCTGCCAGGCACAGAAGAGGATCAGCAGCGTACACCCGAATACCCGTGTCATGGTCAGCCTTTCAAGCCGGTCGTGGCCATGCTCTCAATGAAGTACTTCTGGAAGAATGCATACGCGACGATTATCGGCAGCGCCAGCAGTGTTGCAGCCGCGAGGAGCGAACCGAGCTGCGCTTCGGCCTCCCCGCCAGTGGTGAAGATCGTCACGATCTGGGGCATAGTCATCAGAGAACGTTCCCGCACCACGAGCAGCGGCCAGAGGACTTCATTCCAGCTGGTCATAAATGTCAGGATGGCCACGGTAACCATCACCGGCCGCGAGAGGGGCCAGATGACGCGGAAGAGGATTGTCAGATCTGAGGCCCCGTCAAGCCGGGCCGCGTCGATCAAGCCCTGCGGTATTGCCATAAAGAACTGCCGGAACAGAATGATGCTGAACGCGCTCATCATCGTCGGTGCAACCAGGCCCAGGTATGAATCTGTCCACCCGAGCTTCACCATGAGGATGTACTGAGGAATCAGGACAATCTGGAACGGTATCATCATCGTGATAAGGATGAGCGTGTACAGGGCCTTTCCACCGACGAACGTAAGTCTTGAAAGCGCATACCCGACCATGGAGCCAAAAAGAATCACCGACGCAGTGGTGGCTCCTGACACGATCAGACTGTTGAGCAACGCGCGGCCGATGGGAATCTTGGTCAGCACAGTGTGATAGCTGTGCAGCGAGAACTGTTCAGACCAGAGGCCGAATCCGCGTATCTCCAGTTCGGGCTTGAACGATCCCGCAATCATCCAGAGAAACGGATAGGCGAAGATCACTGCACCGACCAGCAAGATGATGTACCGGAAGAACGTCTTCATGCAGTCTGCTCCCGTCCGATGAGCCTCCTCTGGAGAAGCACGATCAGGAGGATGATCATGGCATAGACGAAGCCCAGCGTCGCGGCATATCCCATATGATTGAAATAGAATCCCTGGTTGTAGATGTACAACATTCCTGAAAGCGTGCTCTGCATCGGCCCGCCGCCGGTCAGCACGTACGGTTCGATGAACAGTGAGAATCCTCCGATTGTGGAGAGCACGACGATCACGACCATGGTCGGGTTAAGCATTGGCAGCGTGATGTGCAGGAACTGGCGCGCCGGTGTGGCACCGTCGACACTTGCGGCATCATAGAGCTCACGCGGGATAGTTTGCAGTCCTGCAAGGAACAGGACAATGTAGATGCCGACATTCTTCCACGTGGCCATCAGCGCAATGGCGGGCATGGCAATCCGCGGATCCACAAGCCACGGAACCGGGCCAATCCCAACAGCACGCAGCATGCCGTTCAGCAGCCCGTTGTCGAACGAGTAGAGTTGCTGCCACAGAATGGTCACCACAACGCCTGAGACCACTACCGGCATGAAATACACGGCGCGGAAGAATCCCCGTCCCGGGATCCGGGAATTGAGGAGAAGCGCAAAGCCGAGTGCCACAACAACCTGCAGCGGGATGTGGAGAAGCAGGAAGACCAGCGTGTTGAGCAGGGATGCGTAGAACAGCGGGTCCTCCAGAAGCCGGGTGAAGTTCTTCAGTCCAATCCATTCCATTGGCGTGACGATGTTCCACCGGTGGAAGACCAGGAGCAACGAGAAGGTCAGCGGATACGCCACGAAGGCAAGGAAGAAGATGACATACGGAAGCACGAGGCCGTAGGCACTCCGATTGCTCCGGCGGAACCTGTCACGCAATCCTGATGCACGTCCGTTCACCGGTTCCACTCCACAATGATGTTCGTCCGCCGGACAATCTCGCGCACGGCGTCCTGCGGTTCTGTCGATCCGTACACTGAGCTTGCTTCATAAATCTGCGAAAGTGTGTCAAAGATTTCCTTCAGGTCCGGTGCGGTATCAATGCCCCGAATATGCTGGAGCTGCCTGCCGAACTCCGCCATCACCGGGTTTGCACGGAAGTATCCGGCAAAAAGGGGATTCGTGACAAGGTCCGTGCGTACCGGTATCTGGTCACAGAGCTGAAGGAGGAGCAGATCGTGTTCGGCACGCACAAGATACCTGACAAATTCCCATGCCTTTTCAGGATGCTGTGACGTGCTGAAGATGGCGATGTTTTTGAAGTCACCATAGGTATAGACAGGTCCGGTGACATCATCCGGAACCGGCAGCGGAGCAACTCCGTAGTCCATGGTCGGCGCAAACTTCCTGATGGTGGCCACTTCCCACGGGCCGGAGAAGTGCGTCGCTTTCATCTCCAGCAGAAACGGATCACCGGCCTGGAAGAAGGTCCGTGGATAAATGCCTTCACCATAACAGGTGCGGAAGAACGCCAGCACTTCGGCTGCAGCACGCTCATCGAGGGCAAGCTGGCCGTTGGCAAACAGCGTGCGCCCTGATGAGGCAGCAATGTAGAATGGGTAGAAGTCAAAAAGGCGTTGCCACCAGATCGGCCGGATGTCCCGTTCGCCCATCCAGATATCTGTCTGCCCATCGCCGGTGGTATCCTTCGTGACGCGTCTTCCCGCGGCAAGATATTCGTTGAACGTGCGCGGCGGCCCTGCGATCCCCGCCTCCCGCAGCAGCCGCTTGTTGTAGAACATCATGACAGGGTTGGACTTCCACGGTAGCTGATAGATGTGACCGTCCGGACTCCGGAACGTCTGCAGGAGTTCTGCTCCTGCCCGCTCGAGAGCGATGGAATCGAAACCGGGGAATTGGTCGAGCGGCAGGAGACCCCGGGCACGGACAAAATCATACAGGGCACCGGGTTGAATGTTCGAACAGATGTCCGGGGTTGTCCCTCCAGCGATGGCTGCCAGCAGCACTTCTTCGGTGGACTGGCTGACCGGTATGGGCTGCATGCGCACGAGGCATTCAGGATGCAGCGCGTTCCAGCGCCGGACCAGCGTGTCTGCCAGCTGGATCTCCTGCGGATTCGGTGCAGGCCAGTAGGTCAACTCGACCGCACCCCCGCCGCCGTCCGGGGATTTCCCCTGGTCCGCACATCCGGCGATCAGGCACAGCATCAGTACTGTGACGCTCACAAATTTCATGAACCCTCTATTGCCAGGTCTGCCAGAACGGATCGATAGTTGGGAACGCCGGGCGCGGGAACGTGCCCCCTTTTTTGGCCGCAACAATGTCGATGGCGCGCGGGTTGTTCTCTGCATCCACAGGAATGCGCTTGAGAGCGTCTTCATCAACGGTGACCGGAAATTGACGCCGCAACTCTGCGAGACGACGGACAATGCGTTCCGAGAGCGTCAGGGCGTACCATTCGCGCAGAACGTCATCCCGCACGAACCCGAACGGGAGAACGTTGCCGCTGCTGTCCTGGAAAGAGCGAGGATGTGCCGCGTAGTACGCCTGCAGCGTGGAGTCAGTCCAACCGATCGCCCTCCGCAGCGAATCCTTCGCCACCTGATAGAGCAGCTTGTCTTTCCACCACCGGACTTGTGTACTCACTTCCGGGCGTTCGTGCAGGCGGCGGTTTCTGGCCCGCTCCACCAGCAATTCATCACGAACCATGCGCCACACAAGATCTTCCAGAGAGAGGAAGAACGCCTGCGGAGAGGTCAACCGGAGTTTCAGGGCGGTCTCCCGCATTCTGTACCACCGGAGGAACTGGCCGAGCGTAATCGTTTTCCCGCGCAGGGTCACAAGCACATCTTCCTCATGCTGTTCCACATAAGCGTAATCCACAGGCGACTGTTCTGCACGGAAACGCCCCGCCAGATCCCAGGCCGTGAATGTCTCTGGCGTCAGCACTCTTTCCCCGAGGTGCGCACGGAGAATGTCCAACGTCCGGCGCTGGATGACGGGGTCGGCATCGAGCATCATTTGCCGGATGTAGGCGTCGGAGATGCTGTCAGCGTTCATCTGCGTGACCGCGCGGAGGGCGCTCAGCCGCATTTCAGCATCTGCAGATCCTGTGGTGATGACGTTTGTCCAGAGCGAATCGACCTGGAGGATGTACCAGCCGTCCGCCCCCCTCACCGGGCCTGACGGCATTCCCACGGAAAGACCTTCTGCAATCCGGCTCATCGCACCGTTGCGCTGCATCAACCCGAACAGGGTTGTCCGCATCATGCGGTCGTCACGTTGAAGGTTGCTGTCGCTGAACTGCATGAAGAACAGTGAGTCGAACGAAGCCCCGTTCCGGAGTGCCTGGCTCCGGGTGCGGGCATCCTGTTCCTCCCGTGCGTACAGCCAGCGCATGCTCACTTCGACACTCTGCCGGTGTACGGCTGAGTCGATCTCTTGTTCTGTCACGCGGACCCGGCTCAACACATCGTCGCGATAGAGTTCTTCTGTCGCAACATCTCCCTCCACGGCCAGGAGGTTCTCTTCAACGCGGCGGTCCTGAATTTTTCCCTTTGCCTCTTCGCCGAGTGCCAGGAGTTTTTCGTGAAGCATGAAATCGAGGTGCCGCCGCCGTGAGTCCGGCCGTTTCTTCACGAATGATGGCCCGAACAGATAATTGAAGAAGAATTCCCGGGCCGTGATGGATGCGGGGCCGACGCGGGCCACGACCGTGTTGGCCACAGCAGTATCCAGCGGATCGGGGGAAAGCAGCGTGCGCAGGTCCTGCTCCTGGGCCGTCGCAGGTCCGCCGAACCAGGAGAGGAACGCCGCCAGGAGCAATGGGCTCCACGGGGAGCGGGCTCGCATCAGCGCAATAGCCAGACGAGTCGTGCGGAGCCGGTCAAAACCGTATCCCCAGTGAGATCATGTTGACGCCTCCCAGCCGGCCCATGTCGTTGTATGCGTAGTCCAGTCGCACAATCGTCATGGACGAGAAGAGCATTGACGACGTGAGCCCGAAGCCCAGCGCCAATCCTCCTTCTGCCTCGTCGAGGAAGAGCGAATGGTATCCGGCACGTACGCACAGGAATTCGCGGAAGGCCAGCTCCGTGCCCACACTCAGGCTCTCATAGTCGTCGCTCGGATGAAGCGCATCGACTGCCACCGTCCAGCGATACTCGTCGTCCTTCACGGGGTTGAAGGAGAGACCGAGATGGAACAACAACGGCAGATCCCAGGATTCCATTTCGATGGTCGAAGGAATCTGGTCATTGGAACCGAGTTTGGTATCATCCACACGGCCGAACTGGCGCGTATCGCGTCCGTCGAGCCGCATCGATGTGCCGAAGTTCGACAGGGAGGCGCCGACCACCAGTCCGCCGAGGAGATCCGTGCGGAACAGCGTTCCGATGTCGAGCGCAAATGCGCTGGCCGATTCGTGCCAGATGCTCTGCTGGATATACTTGACTGTGAACCCCACCGAGAAGCGTTCGCTCAGTTGCCGAGCATAGGAGAGTCCGGCAGCGATGTCCCCCGCGCTGAAATACTCGCCGGTCCCTTCGGGCTGGTCTACCGTCCGGACCTTCATGTCGTCCATTGAGAGTGAGGTGAAGCTCAGGCCAAACGTCCCGACGTCGCCCAACGGGATGGCGAGCGCAGCAAAGTCGAACCGCGTGTCCGCGATCCATGTCATGTGGTTCGCAACGATTTCGTTCTGTGTGAAGAGAGCTGCGCCCGCGGGATTCCAGTAGAGCGCCGACGCATCGTTGGCGATGCTGACAAACGCCGTGCCCATGCCCATGGCCGCGGCCCCGGCAGGGATCTCGAGGAACGGTGCAGCCACCGTACCCGTTTTGGCCACTTCCTGGGAGCCCGGTTGTGCGCACGCCGCAGCCGGCAACACAAGTACGACAAGAAGGAGCACACTTCGCAATGAGGTCATACGCTCTCTCCTCCTACTTTAGAACGGCGAATTTGCCGACGGTGGTCCCCACGCCGGGCGCATCGACATGGTACACATACACGCCATAGGCGACATCCATACCGTCACGCGACACCAGGTTCCATGACGTCTGTCCGTCGGCAAGCGATGAGACATGTTGAATGGTCTGCACAAGACGGCCTGCCATCGTGTAGATCCTGATCGTGCACTCGCGCGGGAGGTGAATAAAAAAGATGCGCCGTTCCCCGCGCCCCACAGATGTTGTGGCAGGTTCCCATGAGGCCGCACCGGCATACGGGTTGGGTACCACTGCTACATTGGCGAGGTCCGATTGGGCTTTTGCTGCATCGTACTGCTGCGATTGAGCCTGAAACCCCGTGAACTCGCCTGTACGGAACGGCTTCCGTGTCGAAATCAGGTACACGTCGCCCGGCTGAGGCGCACGCTGGTCCGCCTCGGCAATCAGCGTGTCCTTTGTGAACGCAAGGGACCAGGTGAACCGCGCATCGCGGAACGACGGCGCAGGTTTTCCTGCCGAGTCACCCACGGCAATAAAGATTGCCTCGCCGGGGTCCAGAACTTCGTTCGCATTCTCGTCGAAGAACACCAGCGCGATGCTGTCCCGGTTCTCGGTCAGGTTCTTGATGACAACGTTCGAGGGATTAGGGTTTGAGAACGTGGACCGCGGAAGTGCAATGGTGCCCTTGCCGGGATTCGTGAAGCGGATCTCGAAATCTGCGGGGTAG
>Ga0316601_100000313_pt1 | contig 20041 bp, 23 predicted proteins | sample OWC_soil_day5_no_FD_207663 | JGI IMG/M metagenome (GOLD analysis project Ga0316601, IMG submission 207663) | Wetland soil microbial communities from Old Woman Creek delta, Ohio, United States - OWC_soil_day5_noCT | ecosystem: Environmental > Terrestrial > Soil > Wetlands | place: USA: Ohio... | reverse complement strand
TTATTTTTAAAAATTACATTTATAAATTTAAGATTTTACAGTGTCACTTAGTTGCAACACCTTCAGTAAAAAAAATTTGTCTAAGTTTTCTTCTGGGAAAGCCTTTTTAAAGCCAGCAATAAACTGTTCTCCAGGGTTACTTTGATAATTGAGCACTCTCCAAAGCTGAGTTCTTGAGATGCCAATCTTCCTAGCCATTTTGCTTGTATTATAAGAATATTTCCTCTGTAGGTCTTTAAATTCATCAACATTTAAAATAAGTTCCATCCTCTCACCCCTATTCGTTGCATAATAGTAACACCATTTATTTACATTATAATCATATCTGTTACTATTAAGCAACACTAATTGTAAAAATTTTTCAAATTGTTGTTTCATTCATGCAACATTTATTGTAAAATAGTTATAAGGAGGTGTTTAAGATGTTGGAAAAGCAAGCCACTGAGACCTTGGGACAATATATTACCAATCTAAGAAAAGAAAAAGGCTATTCCCAAAGAAAACTAGCCTCGATATCAGGAATTAGTAATACTACAATTAACAGAATAGAAAGTGGTGAAACAGCCACTCCAGATGCCCCCACACTTAAAGCTTTGGCAGAGGTATTAGGGGTAGAGGAAACTTCTTTGCTTATAGCAGCTGGATACATTAAAGATAACGGCAATAATTCTCAAAGCTTTGCAGCAGTAAAGGATGAAGAAAATCTATCTACAAGAGATTTAAAGCAAATTGAAAAAGATCTAGAACAAATAATGGAACACATTGAAGGAGATCCAAAAGAAGGCTTTGCAAGCTTTGATGGAAACTCAAACATAGACCAAGAGGATATGGAATTATTTCAAGATGCTCTAAGAACAGCATTAAAAATGGCAAAAAGATTAAATAAAAAAACCTATGGGACAAAAACGTCTCACTGATTGTGATAAAATAAAATTAATATATTGCAAGGAGGCGATAATCATGGACATACCTAGCAAAGTTAAAGCACTGGTAGAAAGCTATAAAACAAATAATCCCTTTCAGATAGCAGACACTCTTGGTGTGTTAGTCCTTATTACGCCCCTTGGCAATTTAAAAGGCTGTTACAAATACCTAAAACGGAGAAAATTTATATTCATTAATTCTAACCTAGACTATAATGAACAAAAGGTTGTATGTGCTCATGAGCTTGGTCACGCTATCATGCACCCAAAGGTGAACTGTAGCTTTATGCAAAGCTACACCCTTCTATGTACAGAAAAGATTGAAATTGAAGCGAATAAATTTTGTTCCAATCTCCTTCTCACTGATGATATCTTAAAGGATTATGAAGGCTACAGCTGTGAACAAATATCACAAGCCACTTTTATCCCTGTGGAGATAGTAAGACTTAGGCAAGCTCAACAGAAAATGATTTGAGCATTTTTTTAGATCACTCACGGTAAATATTTTGTATCTTTGTAATTTATAGCTTTAAGTGATATAATAAAAATAAGGTGTGTAAAATATTAAACCATGCCCTAGAGGCAGCAGCAGATTCTTGAAATCCATAATTGAGGTTCACGAAACCCGAGCAAAGGCCAAAGAGCCACTTGTGGGGTTTTATTTTTTTGAATTAAAGGATAGGTGAACTTTATGGATTATGAGAATATTGAAAAGTTAGTAAAAGACGCTAGGCTCGGAAATAAAAAAGCTAAAGAGAAGCTGGCAGAGGAATTTACGCCCTTCATATTGAAGCTTTCAAAGAAAACTTTTATAAATTCTTATGAATTTGCAGACATACAAAACGAATGCTACAAAACCTTGTTTAAATGTGTAAATGTATATAACCCAGAAAAACACCGCTTCGTTGCCTATGCAATAAAGGCCATTAGAAATTCAGTTAATCTTCTAATTAGGACTTCTATAACAAGATCTGGCGCGGAAGGTTCAGTTGCCTTTATACTAGATGGCAAACTTGAAAATACACTTTACTTTAGTCTTGAAGATGTAGATGATGCTATATTAAGAGAGGAACAGGAAACTAAGCTTAAGGTAGCTTTGAAAAAGCTGGATTATAGTGAGCTAGAACTGATAACATACCTGTACTTTAAGGAATATCCATTAAAAAAGTATGCGGAGCTTAAGGGGATTAATTATTCTGCTGCTTTTAGGAAAAAGGTTAGTGCTTTGGATAAGTTAAGAAGGTTGGTGCCTGGCTCTTGAGTTTTCAGTTTTATGAATAAGAAGGACTCCTTAAAAAATGATATGCTCCCCTTGTAGTAGACAGTTAAAATAATAAAACTGATTATTTCAAGGGGGGCATATTTTTTATGTATCGAAAAGCTTTTCACTGCATCATTAATATTATGCAGTTACAATAGACTATCGTATTTATGTGATTCTAACCTTTTACATTAATCTTTGATATTATGCAGTAAGCTTAACATAGTTATGTGGTAAAAATGCCCACCTATTGTACTGACTAATATTTAAAATCATATTTATTTAGCTCTTTATTAAAATTTACATTAATAATTTGTGCTTGAAATCCACATGCATTTGCAGCCCATTCAATTATTGCAGCAGTCAACCCTTCTTCCTGAAAATCACATAAACTAAAAACTAGTGAATGTATAATTATTAACGTTTCTGCTTTATACGGTGAGGTGTTAACTATTAAATCACCAACTCTTCTCAACCCTTCCCATAGGAATATTTTATCTTCCTCTAAAAACTTTTCACCTTCTACTAAAGGCTTACTTGCATACCCTGCCATTAAACCATCACATATCATATCATAATTATGATTTTCATTGCAGTTACTAATTGATGTAATTTCAGCAATTATTTTAATATTTATACCCCAAGATGATTTAAATACACGATAAGTGTGTTCATATATACTCATTTGCATCACTCCATAATTATTTAGTAAAGTTCAAATATTTAAAAACTGAACTATGAAAATAGTTCTCTACACCAATATTAGTTCCTCTTCGTATATATTCTAGCCCATGATTAGGATTACCTCCATTTAATTTAGCATGATTATTGAAAAATGCATCTATCGCATCATCAGATAATTTAGTCATATCAAGATTCTTCATCTTAGCTAAATTCTCGTTAGATACTTTAAACTCATAAATATTTAAATCTACATTTGTTCTACGTTGCTTTAATTTTAAGTAGTTTTGAGCATCCTCAAAGTTATCCCATGAATATACACCTTCATCAAGGTTAGCTTTATGCGGCTCTGTTGGCCAAGGTGTCCCATCATTTAAAAACCTTGCTCCATCTTCTGAATTTTGCACAGTATAGAATGATTTACTTCCGCTCTCCTCAATAGCAACTGCAACTTCCTCTTCAACTTGTACTCCCCTATTAACTTTACTAGCAACTTTTCCAGTCCTAATTCCTTTAGTAAACTTATCTACTCCTTTCGTACCAACTATAGCTATACTAACTTCACCTGTTACTCTGCCGGCAATATGAGCCCTTGAATTCGAATCTCAATTAATTACTTCATTCTGGAATATAGTTGCATACTGTAGAGTCTGTGCATACTGCATTTCATCATGATGCGTTGCGGCGTATGTGACATTTATTGATGTTCGTATTGGGTGGCCAATAATATTTACCACTCCAATTACAGCACTTTTTCCAGCCTCAAATACACCTCCAGCAAAGTTCTTTGCTATTGACCAAGCTGTGGTTTTACTCTTTTGAGCAGTGGCCTGCATTTTTTCTATAAGGTGATTTAATGGAAAAGAATAAATCAATGATCCAACAAGAATAATAGCTGTAGCACTTGATGCAATAACTCAAAGTGAAGCGCCTCCAGTGGCATTAAATATTCCAGTATGCTTTCCAGTACCATCACCTATAAAGAACGCTTCCTCTTCCATCCCTTATAATCTGTGCATATGCATTTCCCCATTATAAAAAATGACCCATAAGTGTTTCTCTAAACACAAATGAGGTCATCTCAGTGTTTGGTTCATCTACAAGAAGATGATATATTGGATGTTCCATTGCTTTCTCTTTACCTGTTTCAGTATATTTATATGTGGGAAGCAGTAATGATGCTATTGTTTCAGCGAGTATCCTAACACAAGAATAACCTGTAGTAGTTTGCATTGCTGTTTTTTCATTTACTATTTTACCACTTGTAGTACTGCCAAAGAAAAAACTATAAGCACTACCCCAAAAACTATTCTTAGGGACTGCTCTAGGCTCCCAAAGTCTTGATATTATTGGTATTTTCATTGCGTTTACCCCCTAAAAATGGGTATGAAAAAACCACTCCATTCCTGAAGTGGTTAAACTCTTAATAAAACCTCAATTATCCTAACCAAGGCTACTTTATATTTTTAGTATTATACTACATCTCCAGTAGTGATCAAATATTTTAAAGCGTTAGGTAAAATACTCCCGCTTACTAGTTCATTATGCTCAATAAAAAATTTAGAACTAGTTTTTTTTATATATTCATCTACACTTTCAGCTAGTCTGAATGTGTTTCTTTTATAATCTGAATTAACAACTTCACATTCAATAAACCTATTTTTTTTATTACCATTAACTAGCATAAAGTCAAATAACACTTTACCATAGTCTATCTCAATTGCATTCTTAAGTTCATCTAAATTACTTAGCGAACTACGGTAATTAGTAGCAATTATCAAGTAATTGTAAGGCTCATTATGCAGTTTTATAATATTAAAGTTATTCATAACGACACCTTCCTTCATAAAATATTTTCTTAATTTATTATACCATTATATGTACTCTCTATAAGATTGATGACTTTATTTATAATTAAGTCTGCTTCTTGTCTATTATCTAAAGTAACGGTATTGAATAGTATCTGTTCTGTATGAAACAATACATGCCTATTTTGTCTAAAATAATTGTAAACTTCCTCCATAGCCACTTGGGTCTTGCTATCATTAACTGCTATAGAATAGTCATTATTTAAATAGTGTTGCCCATTTGAAGAATTATAATCATAGAAAGGTACAAAAGTACGGTCTACAACTATGTTTTTTGATAAAAATAAAAATTTTAAGTATCCTTCTAATGCTCTTAAAGCCGGAAAAACATAGCAAGAATAATCCTCTAACTCAACTTTTATCTTCTTTAATACTAGAGATGGGGTTAATATTTTAACTATTGTATCATCTATTTTACCATATGCTGTTGGCATTAGTACTTTAAGTTCATCTCTAATATCATCAGTTTTAACATCAACATTTTGAAATTTATTATTAGCCTCTAATATATCCTCTATAGTAATTTTAGGACAATATGATAAAAATGATATTGTCTCACTATATAAATAAGCTGGCTTACCTTGTATTACTAGTTTCCCTGTATCATAAATGTTAAAAGTAATTTTGTCACCTATACTACTAATGAATTGATAGCTGTCATACTTGGGTTGTTGATGGCTTGTATAATTACACTTAACATTATCTAGAGTATTCATAAAACCTACTAATTTAGTTGCCCATTCCTTATTTATTAATAATGAATGAGTTTTTGATACTCCTGTATCTTTATAAATACATTGTTGCTCAATTAATAATTTTAATCGCTCAGACAATTCTATGTTAGTGCTTGTAGGTTTCATTGTTGTAGGGCCGTCTTCTTTAAAGAAAAAATCTAATACTGCCTTCTTACCTTCAACATAAAATACACACCTATCTGCAATACCTACCTTAGCTAATTTTTCGCGCTCAAAACTTGTCCATTCTTCGCTTCCAACCGTAGAAATAATATCATCTATCTTTTCTTTATCTATATAGACTGGTGTATTAGGAACTTTCTGAACCTCCTTTTGAGGTATATTGTCTATCTTTGGAATTTCTATCTTTGTAGCAATTGGTTTTTGCATTGCTTCTTTAGCTAATCTATCAGCTAATTCATTATATTTATCTCCACTATGACCTTTAACTTTTACAAACTCTATTTTTACTTTTCCTTTAACATTTTCGTAAAAATTTTTGTATGCCTTAGTCCCTTCTTTTTTAGCTTGCCATTCACCTGTACACCATTTTGCGATTCCTTCATAATCATGGTAAATAAATAATTTACTTATTTTATTTTCTAATGCAAATTCCATTGCCTTTTCAGAACCTTTTAGTTCTCCTGCAACGTTATGCATCTCTGCTAGTTTTTCATCATTGAACTTATTTGAAAATTGATACTCCTTACCTTCCCAAAATATAACAGCACCGTACGAAAATTCTTTTGTATCACTATTGAAGCTACCGTCAACATATGCAACTGCTCCATCGGTAACAGGACTATTAATTTCATCAATTTTCTCGTTTACTACTTGTCCGTTGTTTAAATAACTCTCTGCCTCTTTTTTAGTAGTAAAGCTTTTATATTCAGCACCAGAGTATCCTGTAACATATTGTTTACATTCATCCCAGGTTGTATAAATTCCTGTCTTTTTTCCTTTTCTTATAGCATAAAATTTATTTCCCATAACATCACCCTTCTTCCAATAGGTTATTTTATCATGAAAACGTGAATTTTTCAATTGGTATTGAGAAATTTTGTATAAGATACCATACTACTTTCTTACAAAACAAGTATTCCTCTCTCATCATAAACACTACCACAATTTCTTTCATTTCTAATTGCTATATCCAAAGCAATAATTAGAGCAACTGCACCATCAATTTTTTCTGTGCCTTTTTCTTTATCATGCTTAATATTTCCTGCTGGGTCTGTCTTAACATATATATTATCCATCATCCATATAAATACTGGATTTCCTCCATGTGCATTTCTTCGCAAGGGTCAACTTCATTAATTCTTAGAAGATGATGACATATCTTTATACCCCTGTCCAAAAGGAATAACTATTAATCCCATTCCCTCTAGACAAAATATTATAAGTATGAAGTAATTCATATTATTCCAAGATTATCTTGTAATGAACAAAAAAATATTTATGCACATTGGATAGGCCATACGGTTCTACTTATAAATATAACTTATATAACATCACTGGTATTTTCGCTTTAGCGATCTTGAGCTAAATGCTCATTAAATTTTTCAATCTTTTTCCCGTCCCTTTAATTTATGTTGAATTGAATTTTGTTTGTATTGTTTAGATTATGTTGTATGTTATGATCTTATTTACTATAGAAATGCAACATAATATATCTTTTGCTGCATTATTGTACTTATAAGAATTTTTTCAAATATAATAGATAAAATAAAAAAGTAGAACGGTAAAAGTTTAGTTTATCTTTACCATTCTACTTTTTATCTTAATTCCCCCGCCCCTAACCCAGGTCCTTGTTCATCTCTTCTTTGCCTCACTTAGTAGCTACTACGAGTGTTGGGGTATAGCTCCGATTTGCGAACTCCCTATTGCTTATATATTCATGATTTTATATATTTATTACAATCTTTTATTTTATGAATACAGTTACTACAAGAACTACCTTAAGCAATGTAGATAAGAATAATCATAGAACCTACCGCTAAAGCAGATTCTATATAGACTTAAACTCTAAAAATATGCTCATCCCTCCCATTGTTTGTTATGATACTTACGATATGAATCCATCTCATTCTCCTACAATAGCCAATTGCTCCGTAGGCTTGACGAGCTGTACCTCCTAAAGTTGATATTACATAGTTCTGAATATCTGTGGTTGATGCAGCACCTCTTGATCTAACATAACTTTGTACTAATCTGGACATATAATTGACCTCCTGAAATTTAGTTTTAGGGATAAAAGCCCCCACTTACTTATAACCAATTTGCTTGTCCAGTTTAAACTAAGATTTTGTAAACTTTTTATGAACATATAAAAGAACACCTACTAAACTGTAGATGTTCTGAGATTTTTAATGTTTAAAAATTTCTTTTAAAACTGACTTTATTAATAGCTGGCTGCATTTTTGACTGTTATTTATCATAACTTCCAGCTCGTCACAAAGCTCTAACACTTCTGCAATCCTTTTTGTAATTCTCTTTTGTTCCTCAAGTGCTGGTAAAGGTACTAAAATATTTGATACAACTTTTCCTGAGACTTCTTTAAATGTTGTTCCTGAAGCATTTGCATTTATTCTCTCGGCATCATACATTAAAAAATAATAAATATATTCATTCATATCCAGAATATAAGTTGTACATGACTTAAAACCCTGATTGGTAGCTAAATCATTTTCTGCAATTGCTACATATCCAATAGGAGCTCTGCTAGAAAATAATACACTCCCTTTCGATAATAACCTTGCTGAACTACTTTGTAATCCTAGTTTTGTAATATTCCTACGACCTTTTGATATATATTTTGCGGTGAATCCATTTAAATCTGCAGGTGTTAGCCAAGGAATATCGCCATCCTCCCAATATTCTTTTACATTTGTATCAGGAGTGCCGCCTCCGATTATCTCACCTAAATCACCTAATCTAACCCATTGCCAACTATCAGGTATTTCAAATGCCATATCTTCATCTTTAATCGGGGCTAATGGTTTAGATTTTTTTATAACTTTTTCTTTTATAAGTCTGGACTTTTCTTTTTCAATTTTTTCTAATAGAATCATTGCATTTTCATCATTTTGACTTTGTGGAACCAATAGACCTCTAAATGCTAAATCTAAAACTTTTTCTCTAAGTTTAGGTATATTATCAAACTGATTTTCATGTTCTTTATTAACAAGTATTGATAATGGGTTCACGTTCAAATATAACTCTTTTATTTTCTTCTGAGTATCAATTCTAGGAACTGGTATTTCTAGAGAACTTAGAGAAGTTATAGTAAGTGATACATTTGCACTTCCTTTCATTAAAGGAACTAATACCTCGTCTTTAAAGAAAGAAAGATAAATATATAGATATTTAGTATCAAGTAATTCTTCATCCTTTGAAGTCATCTTTGCTAAGATTGTTCCTAGTGCAAATTTTCCATCATAGTAATGTAATCTGTTAATACTAGCATGACCATGCCCTGTTGATGAAACTAATGGAATACATACAGCTTTACAGTCAAAATCAAATGTATTGGAACTCTTAAATTCTTCGGCAGTTGCTATTAATGGGTATTGACCCTTTACAGCCTGAGAAATCCCTGTCTTTCCCTTCTCTATATCACAAATATCTGATAGCTTATAATATTTCAGACTCATTTATTAGCTCCTTAATTTTATTTGTTAGTTCCAATATGCTTCTTTGTGATTTATTTATATTTTCAAGGATTTCATCAACAGAATACTCAATTTCTACAGAAGGTTTGTTAGGATTTTTAAAGTCGAGATTATATCCATTTTCTATAATAGTATCAATCTTAATTTTCCAAGCAAACTCATTTTCTTGACGGTTATTCCACCACTCTTGTTCTTGCTTAAATTCTTCAAATCTAATGGGCTTTGTCTTTGAATAGTTCTTATATCCTATGGGCATTGGATGCTCATAGAACCAAATCTCTTTTGTTTTCTCCCCTTCATTAAAGAATAGTAGGTTTGTAGCAACGTCAGCATAAGGAGCAAATACCTTTTGTGGTAATCTTATAATTGTGTGTAGATTAAATTCTTCTAATAATTTTTTCTTAATTGCTACTTTAGCATTATCTGTTCCAAATAAAAAACCATCAGGAAGAACTACACCTACTCTGCCAGCCTTTTTTACTCTATTTAAAATTAGCGTCATGAATAAATCTGCAGTTTCAGAAGATCTAAACGCTGCAGGAAAGTTCATTTTTACACCTTCTTCTTCAGTGCCACCAAAAGGTGGGTTCATAGCTATCACATCAAATTTCTTAGATTCTGGGTAATCCCTAACACTTTCAGCTAATGAATTACCATGTATAACATCAGGGAAGTCTATATCATGCAGAATTAAATTTGTACAGCATAATAAGTGTGGCATAGGTTTTTTCTCTACACCATGTAATGATCTTTTAACCGTTTCACTCTCTTCGGTAGTCAGAGTTTCTTTACTAGACTTCATATGATTTAACGCTGATACCAAAAAACCACCAGTGCCGCAAGCAAAGTCTGCTACCTTTTCGCTAATTTTAGGATTAAGTCTGTCAATAATAAAATCAGTTACAGCACGTGGAGTATAATATTCACCTGCATTACCAGCTGATTGAAGATCTTTTAATATAGTTTCATAAATATCATTAAAAGCATGTCTTTCCTCAAAATTCCCAAAATCTATTTCATTTATTTTATCAATTATCTGCCAAAGAAGTACTCCGGACTTCATATAATTATTAGAATCCTCAAATACATCTCTAACTAAGACTTTCCTTCTATCTGAGTGTTCATCAACTGGAATATCTTTTAGAGCTTTGAACATTCTATCAATAAACTCCATTAAATCATCTGAATTCATTCTATCTGCTTTTCTTATTCCAGCCCAGTTACTCCATTGGTAGTTTTCTGGTACAAAAGGTCCTTTAGTTTCATAGTCATCTTCAAATGCCCATTCCTCTTGTTCCTTAGTGTCAAATATCTTTAAAAACAGCATCCAGGTTAATTGACTTATTCTTTGAGCATCACCATCAACACCTGCATCCATTCTCATAATATCTTGAACACTTTTAACAAAGTTAGTTAAATTCATGCTAGCTTACCTCTCCTTTATATATCTCATTCTCTAGTTCTTTAATTGCTTCTAAGTACTTTTCTTTCCCGCCAAACATCTGAAGTATACGACCCGGCATACCAATTTGCTTAAATTCATCTAGCTTTAATATTTTAATATCTTCAATCTCAGAAATATTGTTATCCATATACTTATCAAGAAGTATCTCCAGGACTTTTCTGGCTTGTTCTCCATACTTAGCAAAATAGTTTCTCTTTTTAACGTTATTGATTCGTTCGGCTTTAGTTAATGGTCTCATATCAAATGCAATATGACATATTAAATCGAAGTCGTCAATGTCGGTTTGCCCTACTTCTTCTCTAAGCTCATCAAGTATTATACCTTGTTCTAATAATTCGTCATAAATCATTTGCTTTTTATCTTCCTTAGACCATCTTTTGATAAAATCATCAATAGTTGAATATTGCTTCTTAATATTTCTTTTTGAATAATCTTTATAAGATTCTGATACTAATTTACCATTTGCATCAAGATATTGAACACGTTTATTTAGTAGGGTAACTTCAACGTTATTTACATAAAATTTGTGCCTGCCTCCACCGCCAGTATTGCCATCTCCAGTGCCCCCATCATCTCCACCACTAGGAAGTGTAGTACCACATGGTTGACCTCCACCAGAGTCATTACCTCCTCCCTCTTCGCCATCATCAAGGGGAATCGGATCTCCGTCAAATGACGGGTCAGCAAATAGCCTTGTAGCGCCTCTAAAATCCATAATAGTAAAGTAAAATTTATCAAAGTCAGGTCTTAGCCTAGTGCCTCTACCTATGATTTGCTTGAATTCACTCATAGAACTAATATTCATATCCAATACAATTAACTTACATGTTTTAGCATCAACACCAGTGGTCATGAGCTTTGAAGTTGTTACAATAACAGGATATGTCTCAGTAGGCTCAATAAAATTATCAAGTTGCAGTTTACCTTCAGGATTATCACCTGTAATACGCATAACATATTTATAGTTCTGCTTTACTAAATCACTATTTTCATTGCTTAAAGCTGTTCTCATACTTTCAGCATGCTCTATGGTCTGGCAAAAGACAATTGTTTTAGCAAATCTATCTTGTAGTTCATCTCTCATGTAACGAGTTATTTCCTTTGCTATTAGCACATGTCTTTTTTCAAGTACTATATCTCTGTCATAATCAATAACTCCATATTCTCTATCATCAATAAGGTTTCCGTACTTATCAGTCTGCCCATTTATAGGTCTAAAACCCATAAGGTCTACATCAAGCCCCATTCTCACCACCTTATAAGGTGCAAGGAAACCATCTTGAATACCTTGCTTAAGTGAATATGAATAAACTGGCTCGCCAAAATATCCTTGCGTTGAAACATCAGTATCTTCTTTAGGAGTTGCTGTTAGTCCAATATGAGTGGCTTGACTAAAATAATCAAGAACTACTCTCCAAGCGCTATTATCTTTAGCACTACCTCTATGACATTCATCAATAACTATTAAATCAAAAAAGTCAGGACTATATTGTTTAAATGTTTGTTGCCAGTCTTCTGAACCAGTCATTGATTGATACAAAGCCAAATAAACCTCATGAGCATAAGAAATATTGTCCCTCTGAATTTTTATCATTTTATCTCCAAACGGACTAAAATCACCAGTTATTGTTTGGTCAACTAATATATTACGATCAGCTAAAAATAAAACTCTCTTCTTTATACCTGCTTTCCAAAGGCGATGAATTATTTGAAATGCAGTATATGTCTTACCCGTACCAGTAGCCATTACAAGAAGTATTCTGTTTTGGTCCTTTGCCACGGCTTCAATAGTTCTATTGATAGCTATTCTTTGATAGTATCTTGGTGCTTTATTATTTATCTGATAAAAATAATCTTGAAGATAAAGTTGTTTCTGATTACTATTAAATTTTTTGTGACCACTAAACCTCAGCCATAGTTCATCAGGAGAAGGAAATTTATCTAGTAAAATTTCTTTCTCTATTCCTGTAGTTCTATCATGTTCAATAAATCCTTTACCATTACTAGAATACACAAAAGGAACATCCAAAACTTCAGCATATTCCAAACCTTGTTGCATCCCTCCCCCCATTGGAAGTGAATCTTTTTTCGCTTCTATAATAGCAAGAGGAAGGTTGCTTTTATATTGAAGTATATAGTCAGCTCTTTTAGGTTTAGCTCTTGACACCATTTTTCCACGAACAATTACCCTTCCATCTGTGAAGCTATATTCTCTTAAAACCTGTGACTGAATATCCCATCCAGCATTTTGTATTGCTGGTGTTATGTATTTCATGCATACTTCCGTTTCTGTATGTGCCATACGAATTCCCTTCTTCCTCATAAATTCCATATAAAAATTATACTATTCTTATGCATACTTATCAATGACTTTAACCCAACTATCATTTTCAATTAGAATGATTGAAATTTACTTCTTTTCAATATTGACTTTTAAATAAAAATCTGAATTCAAAAATTGCAATTTATTTGCATTTCAGGTCGAGGGGGCAAAATCTTCTATCGGATAAATAATTAAGTGAAACTAGTATTTATTGTGCGTTAAAGCATATATTTGCATTAAATTATAACGACTTTCCCTTACTCAAACTTTCTTCTAATTCCCCAAGTGGAGTTTTCACTTATGCTCCTTGACTCATCTTGCATCGGTAAAAGCTATAAGCTTGAAAGGAAACACATACAACCAATAGTATACAAACCTCTATTTCAAACTATATATTGTATACAGCTATTAACTAGTTCCGATGCCCATTGAATGTGTGGCAAATATACATTTCTTACCTAATTTATTTCAAATAAAAAAATCCTATCTCTACATATTAATATAGTAGAAATAGGATTAAAATTTATTTTTCACTATGAGTTTTTTCCTTCATACCCTTCAGATGTTTTTCTTAGTTCTAATTTGTACTTACCAATAATTTCTTTAAAATCATTATTATTAAATATCAATTCATCTGAAAGATCAAACCAATCTAATTTAATATCTATTTTACTAATAATTTCATCAATATCGGTAAACTTAAGTTTATTCATAACAAATATATTTATATATTCCTTCAATACCTCTTCTTCAGAGATTCCTTCTTTGTAATATTTTTCTTTAAGGTGTCTACACTCATTAAAAACTTTATCCAAAAATTCAACATTTCCAATACACTGCTTAAGCAAGTGTTCTTCTAATTCTTCTCTACTATTTTTAAGTAATGTTTCTAAATCAGTTTTACTAGAATTTTCATTGGGATCTACAACTCCAAATCTTTCTTTTACTTTTTTATCAGCATTTTTACCAAGATATTTCTTAAAATCTTCTTTTAGTTTATTTATTTGCTCTTCAAACTCAGATTTTTTTCTAACATCTATAATACTGCCGAATCGTCCTGCATCATATAGATAATCCTTATAGTTATCTTTTATTTTCTTTAACTCTCTTTCAAAACTCTTGGTATCTTGTAACTCATCTATATCTTCAGACTTTAATATATTCCAACTACTTCTTAGTCTCTTATTAACTTCTGGTAATAAATCATAAAATGACCTAAGGTTAATTTTTTTATTTTCTATCCTAACCCCACAAATCTGCATCTTTAGTATTTTATAATTATTACGATAAAATTGTACTTTTTTCAATTTTGCTGGATCAGGAGCTGGATTATCTTTAAGACTTTTTATACTTTCTTTAATACTACTATTTACAACAATACTATCTAATAATGGGATACATCCTCCTGGAAGTATAATAACATTCTCAATCTTTTCTACCAAATCATTATTGCTTGTTTTTTCCTTAAACTGATTAACAATCTCCTTAGTGATATCCTCATTACACATAAATCCATTAGGGAAAGATAATTCACTTGCTTCTTCCTCAATAAAAGCTAAGTTTGGCATGTACACTAAAGCCTTATCATCCACAATTAAAATAGCAATTCTTATCCTGTCAGCAGTATGAACGCTAAAAGCGCCATATTTCTCATTAATAAACTCTAAAGCAGAAGCCTCACCAAAACCATATCTAATAGCAGCATCTCCAGACTCCATATATAAATTGCAATAAACACTTTTTTCTTTAACTGCATCGTATAAAAATTCTACTTCTTGTTTTAAAAATGCTGGTTTAGCAAAAATAATCCTTTTTTTTGCAACCTTAATAAAATTTAAAACATCTTTAGTTGTAACTCTAACAAATGATACTAATCCATTATTATTCATACATACAATCTCCTTGTAAATTGAAAAATCTAATATTTAAAAACCTTGACTTGCTTTTTACTTATATAATAATATATGCACTAGCGTATATCTATAAGATAAATTCTATCTTATTTAATATTAAACATACCTACGGTAACTGCATAATATTGAAATTAAATTAGTAGCAGTCATACAATAAATATTTGTTTTTATTCTTTCCTCCATTAAAATAAGAGTACACCGTATTCCTACTTGTCTACTTTTATTATACGACAACTTCATAAAAATTCCATTTATTTTCTATAATATTTCCTTCACTTTCAACCCCGAATTAAACTGAAACTCAACCTCCACTATGGAAAGCACCGTTACCCTCTCAATCACTTCTCTAAACAACTCTTCATCAAATCCCTTCGCTAAATCCTGTTCCTTAATAATTGCTGCCATCTGTTCAGCTCTATTTTTTCTTATTGTGTCATCCAGCTTTGCTTCTTGAATCCTCTGTTTCTTTTCCCTTAGGCCTTCTATTTCTTTAGCTGTTCTTCCATACTCCCTATCGGAGACTTCTGAATCAAAGCCTGTATTAACATTTAATCTTACCAATCTCATTAGGTCCTGCTGCAATTCTTTTAGTCTTAATTCAATTTCCTCAAGGCTTAATTCTTCTTCAGCGGCTGGAAGCACTTTCTTCATTTTTTCTATTATCTTTTTCCCAAAGGTATCTTTATCTTCTATAGCTTTATTTATAGCTCGTACAAAGGCCTGCTTTAATTTTTCTTCATGAGCTGCTGGCATCTCACAGGCTTCTACCCCTTTATCTACCCTTGTCATACATATCCACATATCCTGAGCATATTTTTTTGTTCCCCATTTTTTTCTTTTTACTTCATACCACACTAACCGCAGTAGGTTATCCCTGAGAAAGGATACTCACTAGTGAATCTTGTTTTAACACCAATAGATTTCTTGCTTAAACTGCTTCTTCTTTTAAGCTCCTCTTGAATCTGATGAAACATTTCTTTTGAAATAATAGCTGGATGACTATCTTCTACATAATACTGTTGAGCATGACCTTTATTTTAACCTTCTTTTTAGTAAGGAAATCTACTGTCAGTGATTTTTGAAGAAGTGCATCTCCCATATATTTTTCATTTCTTAAAATTGATGTGACTGTTGACTCCCACCATCTTTTTTTACCCGTTGGTGTTTTAAGTCCATCCTTCTCTAAATCCTTTGCAATTCTTGTTGCGCTTTTATCTTGGAGATATTCTTTATAAATTTTTTCTATTATCTTAGCCTCTTTAGGTACTATTTTTAAATCTCCATTTTCATTCTTCGTATAACCTAAGAATGTGGTATGGGTTATCCTTACCTCTCCTTTACTTCCTGATATTGGTGAACTATGCCCCATCTCGTGTTTGTAGACAGACTGCCACTTTCTTCTTGCGCTAATGATCCCATTATAACTAATAATAATTCTCCTTTAGAATCCAGCGTATTTATATTTTCTTTTTCAAAGTAAACTGCTATTCCTTTTTCCCTAAGCATCCTTATATATTGAAGGCAATCCAAGGTATTGCGCGTAAACCTGGATACCGATTTTGTTATTACCATGTCTATTTTACCAGCCATACAATCCTCTATCATGCGGTTAAATTCAATACGCTTTTTAGTGTTGGTGCCTGAAATCCCCTCATCTGCATATAGACCAGCAAACTCCCATTCTGGTTTACCTTTGATATAGTTTGTAAAATGATTTACCTGTGTCACATAGCTTGAAAGCTGCTCCTCATTGTGGGTACTAACTCTACAGTATTCCTTGCAAACCTAGATATGCTTTTAGTAATTACCATATCTATTTTTCCACCTTCACATCCCTTAATCAGCCTTATAAATTCAGTTCGTTTTTCTTTGCTTTTCCCTGAAATCCCTTCATCCGCGAAGATTCCAGCGCTTATCCATTCTTCATTATTTTTATTAAATTAGTATAATGGCTAACCTGTGCATCAAAGGAATTTAGCTGTTCCTCTTTTGAAGAACTTACTATACAATAAGCTGCAACTCTCATTTTTACTTTGTTTTTTATATCTGCTATATCATTAATCGTAGCTTTATTAGCCTCTATTGTTAGTACTCTTTTGGCCACTTTTTCATCCTCCTTTTTTGTCATTGTGATGTTACCTCTGTACCCGCCACTTATCAAGTTATTAGTTGCGGAAACATATAAAAATGTAAAAAATAAAAGCTTGAGCAGAACACCCAAGCAATTACCTTATTTATTGAAAGTCTTAATATTTTCTTCATCTATTTTATTAAACTCATCCTCTGTTATTAGCCCATCTCCTAGTAATTTCTTTAGAAGATGCTTGTAATTAAATATTCAATTGAATAGTTTATGTTTTTTAACATGGCCTAACTCCTGGAATTAAAATTAAAAATATATTTTAAGAAGTAAAAACGCCTCATATCACTGAAGCGTTCATTACTCATTTTTTTATTTATTCTAACCTTCTTATCTCCTACTCAAGATCTGATATATTTTTTTCAAGTTTAGAAGCATGTCTTTTTGATGTATCTAATTCATATTCTAAATCATTAATAAGGTTATCTTTTTCTTCTATTTCACTATGTAAATCATCAATTTTATCTTCAAGCTGTTCAATAATTTCTTTCTGAGTATTGACTTCTTCCTCTAATTCCTCAAGCCTCTCTTTAGCCATTAAAGATTGTCGTACACCTTCATCTATTAACTTACCATCATTATCTACATATACTAATTTGGGAGAGCCTTTACATTTTACACACTCTGGCTCCCAATATTGATGTGAATTGTCCTGTTCATCAACTTTTATTCTAACTTTAAAGATATCACCACCACATTCTTCACAAGCTGGCATAACGGTTTCATACTTACCATAGCTTACTCTTGCTACTTCATCATTACAATTTACACAATTGTAAATAACATATCCTATGCTTGGTTTAATTTTGAATAAAACCTCCTCACAATTTCTGCATTGAGCTGTTCTATTAACTCTATTCACCGAGTTTCCCCCCTAAAATTATACTTCCACCTTAAAATATATTCTTATCAAAACATATTTATTATCGTAATAATTAAATCTTTAAAAACAAAAACGCTTCATTAGTAACGAAGCGTCTGCAGTAATTTCTTACATTCTATTTCTTTATTAAGTAACAATTTAACCAGTATTCCTCATTTCTTCCTGGCCTTACATCAATTGTTATATTAATTTTTTCTATACTTAATTCTGGAATTTGTAATATAACAGCTTTAAAATTTTCCTCATCAAAACAATTAAAATATCGCCCATCTTTCTCATATTCCTTATCGCCATATTTAAATGACATATAGAATACACCTGTACCTTTTAAAAATTTGGCAAGATTTCTTATAACATTAACACTATCCTGTCTCCTAACATGAAGTAAGGATGCACAAGCCCATATTCCATCATATTGCTCATCCAGCTTTAGTTCCTCAAATCTCATTAATAACACTTCTTGTTTAATAAGCCGAGAGCTAAGTTTAACCATCTCTTCTGATGCATCAAAGGCGGTTACAGAGAATCCCTGATTCTTAAAGTATAAACTATCCCTTCCTGATCCGCACCCAGCATCTAATATTTTTCCACCAGGGACTACATATTCAAGAAACGATTTATACAATGAATCCATTTCAGCAGAAATCGTATTATTGTAAAACTCATATGAATTATTATTATAAAACTCAACTGTTGAACTTACCATTTCCTTAAACTCCTTACAATAGATTTATAAAATTCATCTGTTTCTGGATTATAACCCCTTATTCCTTCCCAAGTATAAGGTATTACAATCCTAGCATTAGAATATACCTTTTCAACAAATTGTTTTCTTTCTTTTGGTGTCCTACCCATCGCTTTTATTAATTTTTCTTTTATAGGATGATTACTTGCTATAAAGTGCTCGTTTCTCATTATCAATTTATCAATATATTTTCTATCTGGTAACGCATCACTCTTTTGTTGATTGCAGAATTCATGGGCTAAAACTAAGTTCCATATCTCATCATGATATATAAGCTGCCTTGGAATTACGTGATCAACATGTATTGTATGCCCTTGCATTGATTCACCACAATAAAAGCATATCCCCTTTTGATATCCATTTAAAACTGGAATTGTATTAGTAATATTTGTTCTTTCATATCCATTTGAAAGGTATATTGATCTTATGTCATTTTCAAGTGCAATATCCTCCCGTTTTATTTTAAATGCAGCTTCAATTAATCCCCATCTTGAATCAACTTCTTCTATTAGTTCTTCCTTATCTTTACTTAAAAGAAGCTTGTGAACATTATCTGTTAAATACAGCTTATCTTTATCATAGCTATAAAATTCTAACGGTATTTGTTCTCCATTAAGTCTTTGAAAGGCTCTAAGAACATCTCTAAAAGCATTTTTCTTAACATATTCAATAGCTTCATCCTCTTTTATAGCTCCTAGCTTATACCTGTTCACTACCTGTTCCATTACTGTTGTTCTCCCTGGTAAATCTAGTTGCGGCATACCATTTTCTAATCTATTTAAATACAGTTTAAAAAACACTTCAGCTAATTCAATCATTGGTACATCTGTTTTCCCTATATTAACAAAATGATCTAAGCTTTTGGCAAAAGCCATTTTGTAAGTAGCTGTATTTAATCCATAAAGTATTAACGCACGCCAATAATCCTTTTCAGTAAAATTATCCATAATCTTCACACCCCTATAAACAGATGTAATGATTATATCATATCTACTTATAGGGGTATATCTTACAATTAACATTTCTATCTCTCTTGTTTCATATCTATTACCTCTTTAAAATTTTAACCGCTACTTTTTTTGAAATAATGGCTATTTATTAAAAATCATAATTGCAGCATAAAAACCTGCTGCCTTTAATTTCTGAACTTGATTTTCATCATTTTCTCTGACTTGATATGAACCTGCCATTACTCTATAAAGAGTTTGTCCAATTGTTGGTTGTGCTGGTGTTGAAGGTTCAATATAATTAACACCTATATGTTCAAGAATAGCTTTTGCTAATGCCTTTATTATTTCATTTCTCTTTGCATCAAACAAATTTTATCTCCTGTATTATCAATAAAACCTATCTCCATAAGAACTGCTGGTGCTTTTGTTTCTCTTAATACATGATAGTTAGCTTCCTTTACACCTCTATCTGCGAACCCCA
>Ga0316601_100000312_pt1 | contig 20075 bp, 13 predicted proteins | sample OWC_soil_day5_no_FD_207663 | JGI IMG/M metagenome (GOLD analysis project Ga0316601, IMG submission 207663) | Wetland soil microbial communities from Old Woman Creek delta, Ohio, United States - OWC_soil_day5_noCT | ecosystem: Environmental > Terrestrial > Soil > Wetlands | place: USA: Ohio... | reverse complement strand
AATAGAATAGATTCTATACATACAAAATTTTAAACCAAATCTCTATGAATGTATCACATTACAAAGGTGGAAATAAAGGACGCCCGTCATTTCTTGAAAACAGTCCGATGGCAGAAGTTATCAACTCCTTCAGCAGTTTAAAATACGCAAGCCTCGTTGACGATATCCGAAACGGCAATACAGATACTGCCAAAACCTGGGAACAACTACCCTCTTTCACATTTGGCGCCACTTTCAACGGTGGTCGCACCAAAACCAATATGGAGCAATACAACGGAATTGTTCAGCTTTGCAGCACAAAACTGGAACCGGAACAAGCTGCTACACTTCGCGATAAAGCAGCCAAAGAACCAAATACCCTAGCCTCTTTCATAAATACAGAGGGAACAGAAGTTATCATTCTTGTTCCTGTATCTCGTCCGGATAATTCACAGCCGGATACAAATGATGAGATTGCACAGTTTCACGAGCAGGCATTTGCAACTGTCATCATCTATTACGAAGCATGCTTATACGCTGATTTTAAGAAAAGTACACATTCACTGGCACAACTAACCACCGCCACCTACGATCCGCAATTATTCTTTAATCCTGACGCAGAAGTGTTTCTGGTAGCCACCAAAAAGGACTACGAGAAGAAACCGGAAAAATTGCTCCGAAATATGGAGGGAGACCCCATTTCATTTGCACATCTACCTATTGGCGAAACACGGGATATTGAAATAAAAAGAGCATTCGACCGCGCTTACTCTAATACACTCAACAAGGAATCATTTCTGGAAGAAAACCGGTCACAATTTGTGTACGGTTTGGCATACTTTTGCTGCCTGGCAGGAATTCCTGAAGCCGAAACCGCCAAACTGGCACTTTCACGCTGCATCACCAGCAATTTTACAGCCGACGACCTCCGCCGCACCATCCGAATTAAATACAAAGAGTACGAAAATGCATTTGGTACTGACAGCGGACTGACAAAAGTGGAAAAAGAGACACAGATACTCGAAGAGTTTATCAAACGTAACTTCATGCTTCGCCGCAATGTAATACTGCAAGGCATTGAATTTCGTTATGCCGATCATACAAGTCATGAGTGGACCGAGCTTCGTGACCATCACCTCAACACCATTTATATCCGTGCCCACAAAGAAGGAATAAACTGTACCCTGAATGATGTAAAGGCAATGGTAGATTCTGAGTTTACCCCCTCCCATCACCCTTTCAAGGATTATATCTTTGTTCCTTTCACCGAATGGGACGGGCACGACTATATTGCCGATGTGGCAGCCACCGTACCCACTAAAGATCCCGAGTATTTTGAGTGGTGCTTCCGTAAATGGTTCGTGGCACTTGTGGCTACTTTAATAAACGACCGTGTAATCAACCACCAGATTCTGGTATTGATTGGTGGTAAGCACGGTATGGGAAAATCCACCTGGCCGGAACGCCTCTTGCCTCCCGAATGGCGAAAAAGCCATTTCGATGCCAATGTATTTTCCAATAATGCCAATGCCACCCGCATGAAACTAAGCACCAGTGCCATTCTGAATATTGACGAGCTAGATACCATTCAGCGCTACGATCAGGAAACGGTAAAAGAGTTGTTCACCACGTTCAACATCAATATACGCACCTCGCCCGACCGTCCTCCGCGAAATTTCACGCGCCATGCTTCTTTCTTCGGCACAACCAATCACATGGATATTCTGAGAGATTATACCGGTAGCCGTCGTAACCTATGTCATGAAGTAACCGGTCCAATCAATTTCGATTTCGTCATAGATTACAAGCAACTCTATGCCCAGGCATGGAACTTGATTCTGAATGGATTCCGTTACTATTTCAATTCAGAAGAAAACAGCATTGTAGAGCAACACAACCAGCACTACATGGAAACGGATGCAGATATGGAACTATTCTATGAATACTACCGCAAACCGGAGGGTGATGAAGAAGGTATATTCCTTTCTGCAGCAAAATTGGCGGAATATATTAAGAGTAAGACGGGGATTGCTATTAGTAAGAAGATGATAGTTAAGCTGGGAAGGAACTTAAAATCACTTAATTACAAGTTTAGAACATACCAAGGAACAATCCAATACAAGGTTATACTAAAAGATTTAGGTGGAGAGGGTGGAGAGAAATAGTCCTTTTTTCGTTTCCAGAAATCTTTTTTTGAAAATTCTGCAAATTGCGGAATTTTCAAAATTTAATTTTCAGAAAGCTAAAATACTCTTTTTTACTCCACCCTCTCCACCTAAAAGACAACCCCTAAGTAGAAAGAACTTATAAATCTGACAATTACAAAAAGAGCTAAAGACATTAGCAATAAGTCATAGTCTACTTAACAAACATGACTAAATGAATTAGTAAAAACAAAACGAGACATCAATTCGATCATGTACACGATCGATATACGAACATCTACATGTTCATTTTCAATCTTGTACATGTTCGTCGAAACCATAAACCAATAAAGCATTAATAACCATGGGAATACCATATAAATTCAAGGAGATAAACGATAATTTAAGTAGTGGAACACAGAAAAAAGGCGGTGTTCATCCTATAATAAAAAGCAGAGAAAAGCTAAACACTAAAGCATTAGCCGAATACATTGCAGGAAACGATCCAGTACTACGTACAGAAATGGAGCTGGCAATAACCAAAACTTTTAGTGCAATAGAAAAAGCTTTAAAGAATGGTTACACTGTTGCCTTAAACGATTATGGGGCTTTTCAGCTTTCTGCACAGTTTCGTGAGGATTTTGATCCCGAAGAACCTCATCGTGCCGAGAGTATTGAAGTGAAGAGTGTGAATTTTCGGGCTTCTACTAAGATGAAGAAGCGGATTACTGCAGCTGGGTTTGAGAAGAGTGAACAGTAAAAAGATATTCAAAAATATTTCAATGAAAAATGCATAAAAATAAATTAGACAAGAGTATTCATTTTTAGAAGTTCACTATTGCAACCAAATATACATGGAGATTTCTTTGTTATTTATTGGCTAAAAAATAGAAACTCTTTAGAATTCATTGATGTTTGGGAAAAAGTTTATAATCCAACTTTTAATTATGGCGAATTCGCCATAATTAAAAGTAAAGCAGGTTTGAATAGCTTTAAAGCAAACGCTAAAGAGTTAGTTTAGAGGAAGCATGCTCAAGAATAATTATTAGAATAAACCGCCTTTTTAAATCCATATTGAATAGTCATTGTTTCTTTGTTTCCAATAGGTCCTGATAAAAGATGGTTATTGCATGTGATATTAAAAATACAATCTAAAATAATCAAAATGTAAAAATGATTTTGTAGCTTTGTAACTTAGAATGGTTTGACTATAACCCCATTGAAAAAGTGACTAGGGAAACTTCAAAACTGGCACATGATAACCTATTAGAGTTTATTGTTGAACTGGCAAGAAAAATGTAAAATTCACCCTCGCTCAAGAAGCTGAATTGGAAGAATACATCCATGCAGAATAATCAAAAGCACTCGAAATTAAAAAGAAATGACGATACCGACAACCAAATTGATAGAATGCTGTATGATCTATATGGATTGACAAAAGAGGGAGTAAAAATTGTGGAGGGCAAGCGAGAATGTGTTTTAACAGTGAAATTAATAATCATTAAGTATATAATATATGGAAATCATTTTTAGCAAGTTATTTAAGATTGACATTACAGCTAAAATAGCTGAAGAAAGGCCAGATTTACATAAGATTGCGAACTTCAAGATATATATCCAAAATATGCTTGAACAAATTAGTAAAAAAAGCCCAGATAGATATTATCAATTTCGTAGCGAGTATACAGAAGTCAGAAGTTTAATTAGCAAAATCTTGTTCAACAATGAATATGATGATAGTAGCTTAGCTATAGCAAATAGATTGCTGACAAAGGAAAAATATGCTCAAGAGGATTTAGATAAAAAGAAACTAAAGCAAAGAATAACAAAGGGTATGCTCATTGTTTCTTTAATACGAATGACAAGCGAAGCGTCAAAGCTTGTCATACTAAAAGTGGATTATGATGAGTTTATATCGGATTTGACAGGTGAAATTGCAACAGGTTTATCAATCAGAAGAAAAGTATATAAGGCTTTAATTTGCGAACTTGATAATGAGAAGACTATTCTAACTACTGCAATATATGATACAAATACTTCGGGAAGCACATATTGGTGGGATAAGTTTTTAGAGCTAGATGTAATACGGCAGAATAATATCAATACTAAAAATGCTTTTGATGCTATACATGGGGAAATATTAAAACCATTAAAAAGAAATTACAAACAAGATTATTTACATTTATGGAATATCACTCTTGGATATTTTAAATTAGGTGGAGAATTTAGTCTTGATTTTTATGTCAATGACATTTTAGGTAATTATAAGCCATATAACAATAAAGTAAATATGGCTGAATTAATGACTAAATGTGCGAAACTTCCAGAAAAACTTGCTGAGAATAATAAATTTGACAGAAGATTCACAAAAGATAAAGCAATTCTTAAAGGAAAAAACTACCATAAGACAATAAAAATATCTAATGAAATAGATTTGGTTTTAAATGATTATGTTGCAAATCTTCCTGATATTATTACTGCAAAATATAACCCGGAAACAAATGAAAAGTTTCTAATATTAAGAAGTGATTTAGGTTATGAGTATGCCAAGAGTTTAAAGAATGAGATCGATGAATAATGTCATTCAAAATGTTTGTAATTTATTTATTCCTGCAAATTGCGATCTAGTAATTATTGAAGATATTATACAAGTTAAGTGTGAAGCAACTTGTAGCAGTATTCTTTATCCAATTAAATCAGATTTTGAGGATCTAGTATCTCTAATAAATATAAGAGATAACATCCATATTTCAGTTGTAGCTGACGGTGACACACAAAATTTTACAGATAAATCAGATAGCAATTTTGATCAATATGTGGAGGACTGCAAAACTTTTTTGGAGAGTCAAGATGACTTTAAAATAATAATTACGATTGAAAAAACACGATCGAATAATTGTTGCTCAATATATGATATAGATAAATTTGTCGATTATTTTAACTCTCTGTCAACTTTAGGTCAGTTGTTGAAAATAAATGAATTAATTAACAACAAACAGAAATTTATATTTGAAGTTCAAGATGATGTGTTTCCTATATTTAGCACACCACTTGTAAAATTTATAGGTCGCAATTATACACCTATTCCATATGAGGAAAGGAATAATAGTAGTTTTGTTAAAGTAAAAAATCTTTGTCATTGCCCTTTATTGACAAAATATGATTTTGTACCAAACGACTTTTATTCATTACAAACAGAGAATGCAAAACTAACTACTATTTTCAATAGATTGGTTTTAATATATTCAATAATATATATATTTGATATTGTTGATATCAATAGTAATGTGATTAATTATAAATTAAATGGATATAGAACAATAAATCAGCAAGTTAACATTAAAGACATAGATACTTCTTCGTGTAACGATTACTTTGAAATATATAAATGGGTATATGAAGGTGGAAATATTGTTGATAAAATTGGATTAACAAGGAACTTATTATCATTAAACTTTACTCCAAGCAATCTTCATTTGTCAGAAACTACATTTGATGCAATAAAATCAAGTTTTAAGTTGTATCAAAAAGAAAACATCAAACAATATATTGAAATACGAAATAAAATTTCAGAACAATTGTTAAGCCTACAAGAGAAGGCCGAGAAAATTGTAGAAAATTACGTGTCGGATTACAAAAAAAGTTTCCTTACAGTAGTATCATTTTACATCTCAGTTATTGCAATTCGAGTTGTATCAAAAGGAGATTTTATTGGAGGTTTCACGTTTGAAGTAACACTTCTATCAATAGGTTTTTTGTTGATATTCCTGCTGGTAATGTTTTATTCGAGGTGGGAAATTAATAAGCAAATAGAGAGATATGAAAAGGTATATCAGAATCTGAAAACTAGATATTCTGATTTGTTGGATTCTAGTGATATAAAGCGAATTTTGAATAATGATAACGATCATATTTTAAATTTAGAGCATATCAATAATAATAAGAAAAAATATACTCAACTTTGGATTCTTTCATTGTTTGTTCTTTTCATTGTAACAATTACACTATTCATATGTAACAGTACACAGTCTGTTTTACAGCCAATAAATAATATCACAATAAAACTAATTATTTCAATAAAAACTATACTAAATGCTATATAAGGAATATATTAAGCTTTCAAGTTTGATAATACATCAAGTTGGAAATAAATTAAACCAAGATAATTTTAGTCTTTCAAAAAAGAATGTTGAATTAGATAATGATTTAAATCAACTTTTAACGACATACTTTTTTTCAGCATTTAAATCAGATGAATACTATATACTGAGTCATGAAATAGATTTGAGTATGAATGAAGTTTATGTGTGTGTTGGTAATATTTTCCAGAATCCAGATTCATTTTTATTAGAATCACAGAATATAACCAAACACCTTTACGAACAAAGTACCCATCCCAAGATTAAAGGGGGCGAATTTTATGTCGTTTATTTCAAAAACTGTATTTTAGATGGTGATACAGTAGATGCAGTGGGGTTATTTAAATCAGAGAATAAAGATACTTTTCTGAAAGTGTATCCTAAAGCAGGTGGTTATGAAATTGAAAGCCAAAAAGGGATTAATATCAATAAACTGGATAAGGGGTGCTTAATCTTCAACAAAGAAAAGGAAAACGGTTATGTAGTATCAGTTATTGACAACACCAACAAAGCAGCAGATGCCAAATATTGGACGGATGATTTTTTACATGTAAAACCACGCAACGATGAGTATTCTAATACTAAGAATGTACTCTCAATGGCCAAGAATTTCGTGTTGAATGAATTGCCTCAGCATTTTGAAGTTTCAAAAGCCGACCAGGTTGATTTGTTGAACAAATCAGTTGAGTTTTTCAAGAAAAACGAGAACTTTGATATGGGCACTTTTGCTCAGGAAGTAATGGGGCAAAAAAAGATAATTGAATCTTTCAATACCTATAAATCAGAATATGATTTTGCTTGTGAACTGGCTGTTTTGGATAGATTTGCTATTTCAGAAGCTGCTGTCAAGAAACAAGCCAAGTCATTGAAAAGCGTCATTAAACTGGATAAAAACTTCCACATTTATGTGCATGGCAACAGAGATATGATAGAACAAGGTGAGGATGAAGAAGGAAGGAAGTATTATAAAATCTACTATAACAAGGAGAGCTGATGGAAAAATATAATAAATATAGTGATTTTAATATCCCTCAAGAGCTTTTATATACCGAAAGTTTTTCAGAAGATGTCAATATAATAATTGGAGAGAATGGGAGTGGTAAAAGTTTATTACTATCAAGACTCAGCGATTATTATTTAGAACGAAATTATAGGAATGTAATTGTTGTCGCAAATTCAATACATGATAAATTTAGAAATAGACTGGATAAAAGATATCATGCATTAAAGTGTAGTAATGGTAAAAAGAAGGTAAAAGAGATAGTAAAACAAACATTAATTAATATAAATCAAGATTCTCAAAAAAGAATGAATTATACCACGCTAGCATTAAATTATGTTGGGTTTGATGCTAGGATCGGTTTTAGAATTTCATTCTTGAAGGATGTCAAAAAGAAGCATTATTCACTTTTAGATCTTGTTGGTGATAACCTTAAGATGAGTGATTCAATACACCTTGACAATAAAGAATATTATGAAGAATTAAGTTCTTTGATTTTTAAATACCAAGATTATATATCTAAATCTGAATTATATTATACATATGATAACAATTATGATTTAAATAAAAATATATATTGGTTTCAAATTACTGATACAAAGTATATTCAAAACATAGACCAATTATACCTTTTAAATTTCTTTAAATGGGAAAAATTTCTTGTAAAGAATAAGGTAATAAAGCCTATAGAGATATTTCTTTCAAAGGAAAATAAAACAGTTTCATTATTGAATGCAAGTTCCGGTGAGCTCTCACTTATTGCTTCAATCATATATATATCTTCAATTATTGAGACTAATAGTGTTATTTTAATTGATGAGCCAGAGAATAGCTTACATCCTAAATGGCAACGAGAATATGTAAACAAACTTGGAAGTTTATTTTATAATTATCAGCCTAAAATTGTAATCGCAACTCACTCTCCACTAATTGTCACAGGTGCAAAATTAAATATGCCAGAAACCAAAGTTTTTAAAGCACAAAACTTTGAATTTGAAAGACAAATGAATAAAACACTAAATATCGAAGAAGTGTATTATGATTTATTTGATACAATTATGCCAGAGAATCGAATTTTATCCAATATTCTTATCAATCAATTAAATAAACTTGAAAGAAAAGAAATTAGACTTGAAGATTTCATTGCATTTATTGGGCCAATTTATGACAATGTTAGTGATATTCGCCAAACGAAGATGTTGCATGGTATTTCAGAGTTAGCTAAGAAAATTGTTCTTCAAATAAAATATTAGTAATATGTTTACACAAGCAGACATCGATATAATTCGCGAAGCCAAAGATGATGGCGACAAGATTTGGGAAAATGAAAAAATTAAGCCAATCAAAGATAAAATAAAGAAATATTTTAGAACAAAAGGAAACCATTGCTGTTACTGTCAAAGAGAATTTGTTGGTGAGTTTTCAATGGTTATTGATATTGAACATATTTTACCCAAGTCCGATATTGATTTTAGAGAATATATGTTTAATCCTTATAATTTGAATATCTCATGTAAAAGATGTAATATGGAAATTAAAGGTACAGATATATCATTTATCACATCAAAAGTAGAAATAAAATCAGCCCCATTTGTGACTGAAAAATATAAGTTTATTCATCCTAATTTAGACGATTACAAGGTACATATTAATAGAATAGTCCAGATAAACGATGACACCAAACTTGTCAAATACAATGTGTTGACAAATGATAAAGGCCAGTATACATATGATTATTTTAAGTTGAAAAAGCTTGAAATTAATCAAATAAACGAAGCACAAGGAGTGCATGATACAAAAATAAGCAATGATTTTTCGGACGAAATAATCTCAGAAATAAGTGCTTTGCTAAAATCCTGATTAGCGTATTGAATCCATTTTCTTAAGAATAAACAAAAATAAATACAAACAAAGAAATTGTGGATATTATTAAGTTGCCTTATGGATTACAAAATGGAACTATCGTTTCAATCGATACGGTTGAAAAAGGGTAAGCCTTCGATAAGCAGAATATCATCGAGATGTACATTTTCACGAGAATATTCTGTCTTTATAAAAATTAGGGAGAAAAACACTAATACTCTTTCATAAATTACAAGAAAACACATATTTTTATGTATCTTTGCACAAGATAAGAAAGAAAAACAATGAAGAAATACCTAGAACAGCTTCATATTCTTAAACTCTTTCACTTGAAAGATATTGTTTCTATAACCGGAAATGAACGTTCCGGGCAAGAGCTATTGCTTAATTACAAGAAACAAGGCTTAGTAAATCAAATACGCAGAGATCTATATACTGTTACGGATTTAGCAACTAAAGCAAATATTGCTACCAAATTTGAAATAGGCAGTCACATCACTTCATCTGCCTACACATCTTATCACTCCGCATTGGAATATCATGGAGTTGCACATCAGGTTTTCTATGATTTATTTATTTCCAGTGAACAGCGTTTTAATGAGTTCGAGTTTGAGGATATACATTATAATTATTGCAAATCCTCTTTTGAATCTGGTGTCTATACTCCACAAATGAATTCCATGGTAAAAGTAACTGATTTAGAACGAACGGTTATAGATTGTTTGGATAGAATAGATCGTGCAGGTGGTTTGGAAGAAATTATTCACTGCTTTTCTCTTATCACCTATTTGGATGAAAAGAAGTTACTCTTCTACTTGAGCAAATACAATAAAGCGTTTCTTTATAAAAAGGTGGGCTTCGTATTGCAATACTTCAAGGATAACGTTAAACTAAGCGATGACTTTATTTCAGAGTGCAAACAAAAGGGAGGTCTGCACGTAAAATACTTAACTAACAAGGAAGAATCGTCCACTTACTTTGGAGAATGGAAATTATGTGCTCCTAAAAATATTTTATCATATTTAGAACAGGGAGAAAATGAGCTTGTATAGTAAAACAGACTTAGATAGAATTGCAAAACAGAATGGATTTATCAGGGATAATCTGGAAAAAGTAATCCGCTTGTCTGATATATTAAGCTATTTCAATAAGAGTCCATTGCTAATAGAGAATCTTGCATTGAAAGGAGGAACAGCTATTAACCTGACTGTCTTCAATCTGCCAAGGCTATCAGTTGACATTGATTTGGATTTTACCAAGGAATGCAGTAAAGAAGAGATGATTGCTGCAAGAGAACTTATCAATAATGAGATTCTGAATTATATGTTTGCCCAAGGATATACTTTAAGCCCAAACACAAAGAATCCTCATTCGCTGGATTCATGGGCTTTCTATTATCAAAATGCAGCAGGCAACAAGGATAATATCAAAATTGAGATTAACTATTCCATGAGGAATCATATTCTTCCTGTTGAAGAAGTTAAAACAGCAATAGATTTCATTGAGCCTTTTAGCATTCGTACACTTGCTCCGCTTGAATTATTTGGAAGCAAGATTAAAGCGCTGATAGAACGAACAGCTGCACGTGATTTATATGATGTTTATAATATGATAGATCAATCTTTATTCTCTGATGAAGACTTAAACCTTCTGCGAAAAACTATATTTTTCTATCTGGCTGTTGGAGGAAGCAATCCGCCTCAGACTAATTTTAAATTCGATGCAATAGACAAATTGAAGTTTCCGCAAATACGAGCTAATCTGATACCTGTATTAAGAAAAAGTGAACACTTTGATTTTGAGAAAGCAAAAACTACAGTTAAGGACTTTCTTTCGAGCTTATTAATACCCACTGAAAAAGAAATTGAGTTTATTGAAAATTTCAATAACAACATATATTCACCTGAGTTGTTATTCGAAAATGAAGAGATAATTAATCGAATAAAAGAACACCCAATGGCTATATGGAAAACAAGGAAAATATAGTTTTCTAATTTGATGAAAATGTGTACCCGATTCTGTATTTTCTGGTATATATCAATTATAATGTGTACCCAAAATCAAACTTTTGGGCACACATCAAATCTATAACAGATTATTCCCCCTCAGCAATATACTTAAACTCACTAAAATCTCCATAAGCTTTAGACTTATTGCTACCGGACACAGCATACAAGCCTAAGTAAACACCAGTAAAACCGCCAGCAGTTTCAGAGCTTAGGTACCTTACATTCATCTTGCCTAATGGCTTGAAGTTCTTGCCGTCTGTGGCGTAAAAGAATGAATAAAGCTCTTTGCTTCCTTTGACTTGCAACGTGATTTTACCTTTCGGTACTGCGATTTCACATTCTGTGTGGTTCAATTCGCCCATACGATACTGCAATACCACTGTTTGTTTGCCTTCAGATGCTTGTTTAAGGTATAAATCGTAATGTGCATCATTGTTCATGAATACTGTCAATCCGGCTTTATCGCCCGGTTGTGCATCGTTAAGGGTCAGCATAGTTTCTGCTGTAAAGTTTATATGTTCTTGTCTGCGTCCTACAAAAGTGGGAGAATCGGTATCATCTAATGAAATTGGAGTTGCTTTAAGGCGCAAAACTCCTTTCTTCTCCTTTAACGAGTAGTTTTCCATAAAAGGATTACGCAGATAGTTCCATTCGAAACCTAAACCTGATTCTTTGAAATCTGTAATGCCGGACTTTTCTTTAACCAGGTACAAAGGCAAAGTGGGTACATCCATATCCAGATTTACTGTTCCATCTCCATTCACCACTGGCCAGGCATCTTTGTCCCATCTCACCGGAGCAAGGAATGTTTCACGCCCCAGCACATGATGCAATGCACTTTGTGGACGAAATGCGAGAAAAACAACCCACCAGGAACCATCGTGAGCCTGAATAATATCTGCATGTCCGGTTCCTTGAATGGGATTCGACTGTGCATTCATATTGATATGGGTAAGAATTGGATTGGCTGGGTTCGACTGGTACGGACCGTCAATATTCAGGCTTCTTGCAATGGTTACTTTATGTCCGTATTCAGTTCCTCCTTCTGCTATAAGAAGATAGTACCATCCATCTTTTTTGTATATGTGCGGAGCTTCGGGATAGCGACCACCTGTTCCGGTCCAGATAACTTTGGTTTCAGTAAGCTGTTCACCAGTTTTGGGATTTATTTCACATAAACAGATTGAGTTATTGGGGTTTGAGGTCATGTAACATTTACCGTCTTCGAAGAAAAGTGAAGGATCAATGCCTTGTTGTTTCAGCCATACAGGTTCCGACCACTCTCCTGCCGGATTGTTTGTATATACGATGAAATTTCCTTTGGATGACACATTTGTTGTGATCATATAAAAGGTTCCTTCATTATAGCGAATAGTTGGTGCATATATGCCTCCTGATAACCAACATTTATTTAATGATAACTGCGAAGGACGTGTAAGGCAATGACCTATCAGTTCCCAATTTACCAGATCTTTACTATGAAAGACGGGCACTCCTGGGAAATAGGCAAAACTACTGGTTACCAGATAATAGTCGTCATTTACCCTACAAACACTTGGATCGGGATGAAAGCCTGGAATAACGGGATTTTTATATCCTGCCGAAGTACTTCCCCAGCATGTACCTGCAATTACTAATAATAACAATAAAACTTTTTTCATAGTTATAGCATTTATTTCGTGTTTATATTTATAACGAAACAAAGCTAGGACTTATTTATCTGAAAAAGAAAGGTAGCAAGACATAAAAAAGGCTATTATGTTTCGGATATAGGGTTAATATGTTTCAAACAGGCTTATTTTTTAAGATAGAACTCTGGTGTTATATTTGATATTTTATACACTGAATCGTGGCGCAGACTAAGCTCTCCTAAAATAAGCAAATCTGATTTGAGTTGTATCTTCAGTAGAGCAGAATAACGGGATTTAGGTATAGTGTCTGACTGGGTAAGACCTGCCTTCTTCATTTGTACAGTCAGTAATGAGTCTAGATTCATTCTGTAAAGCATAACGCCTTTTTCAGAATATAAATCAAGATGGTTATCTTCGTTATTAAAATACATGGCATCCGATTTATTATATTGAAAAATTTTATTCAGAGAACGATATCCTTGCAGTGAAACTGGCTCCAACAACTGTATATCCAATGATGTGGTAGGTGGAGCTACTTTTTCCTGAGGTCTGTTGCTTTGAGATATCCGCTCTATGTCTAGCGCTCTTATGCCGGGTATATAAGTAACTACTCCAAACAGCAGAATGGCAAGCAACAATACATACAGATAGCGACCGGTTCGTTTGGTAAGAAACAAAATTGCTGTCAAAGATATAACTAGTCCGGCTATCAGTAAGTACACCCTATCTTCGGTAAATCCATACTGATTAATTCTGTATAGGGCAGCTATCCAGAACATGATATATGCAGGAAACACAATAAAGCTGGCTTTGTCATAAAACCATTTATACGGACATTTATTTACTAGCAGCACACATCCTTTCAGGAAAAACAGACCAATAGAAAATGCCAGAACAATGGCTGCAACACCTCCCTTAGGAAGCGACCACACAAATGCTATCTTGATAAAATAGAGATAAAGTATGACTGTGTAGATTAGTAAAACAGGAGATAATACATAATTGAGCAATATATCCGTCAGCTTGTTAGCTATTATCTTATCTGATTTATCGTAATGAAAATAGATGAATAAGGATGGAAAGATAACCATGGATACGGCATATCCCGAATAATGAAAAAATCGGGAATCTCCGGACTTCCATATTTCAAAAATATATTGAATGCAAAAATAGACAGACGCGAGCAATGCATAGGTTATTGCAGATAACACAAATGCATAAAGCAAAGAACGTAACAACTGCAAAACGCTATCCATGAAAGAGGTATTCTCTTTCTGCCACCCTGAAGCCAGATAGGTTCCGGTGAGTACTCCAATAGTTACACACAAAAAGAACTCTTCACTTTCCGGCTTATGAAGCCATAGCAATGGGATAATTAATAGTAAACACCCGTAATATATCCATCGAATCTGTTTTTTGTCGGCAAATTTATTCAGCGTATATGCTATAATCATCAGCATTGGGAAATAGTAATAAAGTGATTCTCCCAGCTTTATCACTTTTTCGAACAACAAAACATTAATAACGTAGCAAATCAGTGCAATAAGTAATTCTACCGGATTAGAGCGTACTGCCTCATGCCACTTAGACAAAATGTTTCTCATAGATTTTTTCATAATACAGCGTGTTGTTTCTATTGCGTTTAAATACGAAGTAACGAATAATTATACAAAAAAGCAATAAATTTCTTTATATTTAACACAATAGACGCTGTTTATAAAATGATGAATTACATCATCTTTGTCGCTTTATATATTCTGACGGAGATACTCCATATTCGTCTTTAAAGCATTGCCTGAAGTAAACTACATTATTAAAGCCCACTTTATAGGCTATTTCCGAAATTTTGCTTTCTCCTTCCAAAAGCAATTTTACCGCATTTTGCAACTTCACTTTGCGAATGTATTCATTGGTAGACATATTAGTTAATGCTTTCATTTTCCGATAGAGTGTTGAAGTACTCATACACATTTTATCGGAAAGATAAGTTACATCTATTTTATCGGAACTAAGATCTGCTTCAATATATTTAGTTACTTTATTGATGAATTCGTTATCTAATTTATTTAATGTATTGCTTACCGGTTCTTGCTTTATAACTATGCCTTTATTTCCGGAAAACAGTACAGCCAGTTGCTTTCTTGATTCCAACAGGTTATTTACTCTACTCCTTAATAAGCTGGCACTAAACGGTTTGGTTAAATATGAGTCGGCCCCAACGGTATAACCATATTCTTTATCCTGCATAGAATCTTTTGCAGTAAGTAAAATAATGGGGATGTGACTGGTACAAACATCTTGTTTCAGCTTTTTACATAACTCAACACCATCCATTCCCGGCATCATAATGTCACTGATAACAAGGTCCGGAATAATAGTAAGAGCCTTTTCCAAGCCTTTTCTTCCATCCTCGGCAGTTACTACTTCAAAATCTTCAGAGAAAGTATCACTTATGTATTCACGGATATCCTGATTATCTTCAACTACCAGAAGTATTTGTTTTTCGGAATTAAACTCTTCTTCTGCAACTTCTTCTACGGTTTCTATAACTTCCGGTTCTTCTTCTCTCTCGGACTCATCTGTACGCAAGGCATTTGGATAGGTGTTGTTAGTCTGGAGCCTTACATAAAAATCGCTTCCTTTTCCCACTGTACTTTCTACCCATATTTCGCCCTGATGCAATGTTGCAAGATTCTTAACTAAAGCTAGTCCTATACCTGTACCCGAAGCTTGATGCTTACTGTTTACCTGATAGTAACTTTCGAAAATCCGGGATAGGGCTTCAGCCTCAATTCCATGTCCGGTATCGCTGACTTTTATTTCGGTATATTCTACCTGATCTTTAACTGTTGAGTATAAAGATATGGTTATAGAACCTTTTTCTGTGTATTTAATGGCATTCGATATAAAGTTGTCGAGGATAATGGTAATAACCTCTCTATCGAACATCAACTGCATATCCTCTTTCTCTATAACGACATTAAACTCAACATCTGGATTACGGTTCAGTTCTTTATATTTGAGTCCTATTTCCTGAATTAGTTTTGCTATGTTATTTCTGGATACGCATAGTTTACGGTTCTGTGTCTCTGTCTTTCTGAACTCTAGTATCTGATTGATCAGATTCAACAGGCGAATGGCACTTTGATGTATCACTGAAATTTTGCGAAGCTGCCTGGTTTGAAGAGATTTCTCTTTCATCAGATCTTCGAGCGGTCCTAAAATTAGGGTTAAAGGGGTCCGCAATTCATGGGTGATATTGGTATAAAACCGTAATCGTTCGTTATTGAGTTCCTGTTCATGCTCATGTTTTTTTCTCTCCATCTGGTAGGAACTTCTCCAGCTAATTCTTCTTTTATAAGCACGTAAGGAGACATAAATCAATGTTACAAAGAGTATAAAATAGAGAGACTTTGCCCACCAGGTAAGCCAGAAAGGAGGTGCTATGTGAATAAATACAGAGATAGCCTCATTACTCCAGTCCTGATTATGAAGTCGTGCCTTTATCTGGAATTCATAATCGCCGGGTGCCACATCTAAAAAAGTAACACTATTGTGTCCGTCTTCTAAGGTATACCAGGAGTCGTTCAATCCTTTAAGAATATAGGTGTACTCTACCTGATTGTTCAGTGAATAGTCCAGTTCATTAAATGCAATGCTGAAACTGTTTTGCTTATAATTTAGTTCTATGTGTTTATTACCTCCCAAAGGGATAACCTTTTCATCATGCTCCAGGGTGGAAAGCTTATTGTATATTTTCACCTCTGATATAACCGGATGAGGATATTCTCTGCCATCAGTAAACTGTTCCGGATTGAAGTAACAAACTCCACCCAAAGAACCAAAATAGATAAATCCGTCTTTGTCCTTTGTAATAGATCCACTCATAAAATTACCCGCTGGAATACCATCTGATATATCGTAATTCTCGAACTTTTTCTTTGCTTCGGAATATTTATTGAGTCCCTTATTGGTACTAATCCAGATATTCTTTTTACTATCTTCAGTAATGGCTCTGATGTGGCTATTGACAAGTCCGTCACTTCTTTTAAATGTTCTATAATTATAATTGCTCATAGACGAAAACAGAACCAACCCATCTCCGGTTGCTACCCAGATTCTATTTCGTGAATCTCTGAATATGTAATTGATTGTATTTGAACAGAAGCCGGAATAATCATCGAACTTCTTCAAAAGTTTCATCTTTGGAGAATAAATTCCAAGACCGTTTCCAAAGGTACCTATCCACATACGTCCTTTAGAATCCTGAAAGATACTTCTTACCAAATCGCCCTGAAGACCGCTGTTCTTTGTATTATAAGCAGTAATTTTCTGCTGATCTAGTAAATTGATGCAATAAAGACCCTCACTGCTTCCAATCCAGAGATTATGATGTAAGTCTTCGAAGAAACAACGGATATCCAGTTTGCTTTTTCCTCCCAGAACAATTTGTTTGAACTGCTTATTGTTGTTGTTATAGCAGTTAACGCCTCCAAGATAAGTTCCAATCCAGGTATTATTCTGAGAATCATTAAACATAGACAACACGGCATTGTCACTCAGTTGTCTGTTCTCTTTATTAAAAATAGCTATACGTTTTCCTTTCTCAAAAACATTAATTCCTCCGCCATCGGTTCCTATCCATATTTTACCTTGTTTGTCAGTACACATTCCCCAGGCTACCTTATAGCTAAGCTTACTGTTTTTACCTAGTACAGGATTGTAACTTAAAGTATTAAATAAAGGAGGATTATTGCTTATAAAATTAATGCCACCGCCATACGTACCAATCCAGATGTTATGGAATGAGTCCTGAAAAATAGTGCGCACACTTGAAGCAGATAGCTGGTATTCATCATCTCCGTAAGGTATATGTTTAAAGCTTACCTTATCTGCCGACATAATAGAGAGTTGGCGAATATCGAGAATAAAGATGCCTTCAAACTCTGTAGCTATCCATAACTGATTATTATTTATTTGCTGAATGGAGTAGATGGAATTTAGTTTGGGGGCAAAGAAAGCTGCATTGTTATTTCTAAATACCGTAAAATTGCTTCTATCCGGATTAAATAAAGCTAATCCGCTATTTGTACCTACCCAGATATTATTGTTGCTATCTCTGAAAATGCATCTTACTTCATTGCCGGGAATACTTGTGGGATCCTGAGGGTTATTCTTAAAATTCCGGACTCTCTTATTTCTTAATGACAGGATACTCAGACCTTCGTTTACATGACCTATAAACAGGTTACGATCATTATCTTCCATAACTGTCCACACATTTTCATTTCTCAGCCCTGATAATGTGGATTTATTATAATGAGTAAACTTTTTCGTTTTCTTATCGAAATAATCTACTCCACGATAATAAGTGCTGATCCATAAATTACCATCAGCAGCGTTGGTTACAGAAGTGACATCGTTTGTTATAAGACTATTCTTGTCTGCCGGATTTTTTTTATAGACGGTAAATGTGTTATTATTATAATTATAAGCATTCAGACCGGAGCGTTGAGTTGCTATCCAGATAATACTATCTACCTTATCGGCATAAACGCGATTTAATTCATTACCGCTTATGCTCGGAGATTGTGTGGAGTATTTATAATAATTAATAAAGCGGGAACCGTTAAATTTGTTTAGTCCCTCCTCTGTAGCAAACCAAAGAAAACCTAATTTATCCTGGGTAATACTTACCACATTATTGTTTGATAAGCCTAGTTCAACTCCTAAACGTTTTATAGAATAGGGCTGAGCTGCAGAAATTGTTGGCAAGCTTACCAAAATTAGATATAGAATTTGTATCAGTCTGTTTTTCATATATTTCGAATCATTAGACTTCACAAAAATAGCAATAAAATCTATCAAAATAGAACAATAAATCGTGCATTGCACGATTTACAATCTATCAATGCACGATTTTTTATATATCGATTTATTCGCCTGATCTATATTTGCCGCAAAACAACTAAGAGTTAAATCTTAAATTAATGTATTATGAACAAGAAACAGCTAACAGGCTTAATGTCATCTTTCTTGCTGTCCTGCTTTTTGGTGGGTTGCAGTAGTGACGATTTTAAAGATGTAGATGGAAAGGTTCCTACTATTGAATTAGTAACTGATCACATCCAGAGCGAAGTAGGCAGAGCATTTAAAATCTCTGGTACGATTACCGACAATGATGGTATTCAAAGCATTCGCTTACAGAATGAAGAATTAGATTTGGATAAAACGATTGATTTATCTGATATTTATGAAAAAACACTTACCTCCTATGATTTAGATTATTCATTTAAAACTCCTTCTAATTTAACAGGGGATAACTTTGCAATTAGAGTTACTGTAACCGATTTAGGCGGACGCAGTACTGAACAGACTATCCTACTTACAATGGATGGTGACTTTACAAATCCAACATTTACTACAGTTCCTGATGCGAACATTACAGTGTTGATTAAGACTCAAACAAAACTTAATCTCCGTTTCAGCGTACAGGACGATAAGGCATTGGATCATATTAACATTTCAATTCCAACATTGAACTATAACAAAACAGTAGCTGTAACTGGCAAAACTTACAATTACAGTGATGTTGTAGTAATGCCATCAAGCGTTGGAACTTATGCTATGACAATTTCTGCAGTAGACAAGTTCAATTTGACTACTACTCAAAATTGTACTATCAATGTTTCCGAAATGCCTGATTTTGATAAGATGTATCTGACAGATGTGGAAGATGCAGCTTTACTGAACAGTGATGTATTTGGAGTTCCTTCTATAATTGATCATACCGGACCATATACTTATACAGCTCGTTACTATTCGGAAGCTGCAGGAAGTAAAGTTCGTTTCATTCCTCAAAAAACAGACTTCTCTCCTATCTGTTTCGGTGTTGATCCTGACAACGCTAATCTGTTGACTGATGATCCAGACGTATCTAAACCTATCGTTCTGCCTACCGGAAAAGAGTATTACGAAATTACTTTCAATGTAAAAACCGGAGAATATAGTTACAAAACTTATGTACCAGCTAATCCATTGCCACAGGCTATAGGATCTGATTACTATCTTGACCCTGCACAACCTCAGTATATTATTCCATTCCAGATTGGTTTGGTTGGTAAAGGTTTACCAAATAATAATAATTCATGGAGTCCTTCAAACATTACTCCTCTGGATCAGGATAAGGATAATCCGTATCTGTTCTCTACAACAATGAGTTTAACTGCAGGTACAAAGATGGAATTCATTATCCATAACAAACACGACTGGGGATGGTGGGATTACTGCTTCTGGAGATTCGACAGCAA
>Ga0316601_100000311_pt1 | contig 20081 bp, 18 predicted proteins | sample OWC_soil_day5_no_FD_207663 | JGI IMG/M metagenome (GOLD analysis project Ga0316601, IMG submission 207663) | Wetland soil microbial communities from Old Woman Creek delta, Ohio, United States - OWC_soil_day5_noCT | ecosystem: Environmental > Terrestrial > Soil > Wetlands | place: USA: Ohio... | reverse complement strand
ATGAGCATAATCTTCTAATTCCTTTAATATACCGCTGTGGTCAGGAATTAATGCACGTATATACTGCTCCATATAATCATAAGTTATACCACTCATTAACGTTCCTCCAATATATTTCTAAGTAGAAATCAAATTTACTTGCTTTGATACTTCCTCTGTGCTTGTAAATGCTCATTAAGTGTTACCGAAAAGGCTTGAGCTCCAGTTCCATCTCCCTTAGAAACAAAATATAAATAATTTGTAGTTGAAGGTTTTAAAGCAGCAATAATACATTCTTTTCCCGGACAACATATTGGACCTACAGGTATTCCACTTTTCACATAAGTATTATATGGTGAATCAACTGTAGTATCTTTATTTGATATATATTTTTTACTACCCTCTAAACCAACTTTTCCTTGTGCATATAAAACAGTAGCACAAGATTCAAGTTTCATACCCTTAGCGATTCTATTATAAAAAACTGAAGCTACTATTGGTCTTTCCTCTGGCTTCTCAGCTTCTTTTTCCACAACTGAAGCCATTGTAATAATGTCATCAAGTTTGTTAAAATCCACAGGCGTATTTAGCTGCTTTGAAATTCCTTCTATAACTGATTCAAATCTAGATACCATTGCATCAATTATAGTTTTTCCCTTCATACCCTTTTTTAATTCATAGGTATCTGGAAATAAATATCCTTCTAAGGCATATTTTCTGCTTGGGTTATTCTTCATATAGTTACGAATATCATATCCCTTGCAGGCTTTCAGGAAGTCATCTTTACTTATGACTCCCTTTTCTTCCAGCCTCTTTGCAATCTGTTCAACATTAAAACCCTCTGGTATTGTTACCATAATAATATCTTTATCTACAGTTCCATTATTTAAAGCATGAATAAATTCCTCTATTGTTACACCTTTAGAGAATTTATATTTTCCTGGCTTTATGGTAGTGTTGAAATTTTTACGTTTTATATAGTATTTAACCAATTTTTCATTATACAACTTACCTTGACCACTTAACCTATCTAACACAGTGTTAAGGGTATCCCCCTTATCAACTGCAAAATAGTTCACATCACTTTTCAGTGGATGCTTAACCTTGCTCATTGCATTAAAATATATACCTGTTCCTATAGCCAAAACTAATAGGATGCTCCCCAAAGCAATACATATTTTTTTCACCCTCATTACCCCCATAAAAACACTTATTTACTTCTGCTTGCTTTCTTTCTTAGGTCACTGTTTAATATTCTCTTTCTCATTCTGATGCTCTTTGGAGTTACTTCCACAAGCTCATCAGAAGCTACGAACTCTAAACATTGCTCTAAAGACATTGGTCTTACTGGTGTTAATTTTAAAGCATCGTCAGAACCTGAAGATCTAGTATTAGATAAATGCTTCTTCTTACAAACATTAACCTCTAAATCATCTGCTCTTGCACATTCTCCAGCTATCATTCCTTCATAAACTTCTATACCTGGCTCTATAAATAAGTTTCCTCTTTCTTGAGCATTGTATAGACCATAAGTTATAGCAGTACCTGATTCAAATACAACTATTGATCCTCTGCTTCTTTCAGGTATTTCTCCTCTGTACTTTTCATAACCCTCAAGAACGTGGTTCATTATTCCGTTACCCTTAGTATCAGTCATGAATTCACTTCTGAATCCTATTAATCCTCTTGCTGGAATTAAGAATTCAAGTCTTGTATAACCATTAACAGCAGAAGTCATATTAACCATTTCTGCCTTTCTAGGTCCTAACTTTTCCATAACAACGCCCATAAATTCCTCTGGTACGTCAATAGTTAATCTTTCAACAGGCTCTAAAGTTACGCCATTTTCTTCTTTGAATATAACGGAAGGCTTAGAAACTTGAAGCTCATAACCTTCTCTTCTCATTGTCTCAATAAGAATTGATAGGTGCAGCTCTCCTCTACCACTAACCTTAAAGCAGTCAGCTGAATCAGTTTCCTCTACTCTTAAGCTTACGTTTGTTTCAAGCTCCTTTGTAAGTCTGTCCCTTATATGTCTAGAAGTAACAAAATCCCCTTCTCTTCCTGCAAATGGAGAGTTGTTAACCATAAAGTTCATGCTTAGAGTTGGTTCATCTATATCAATAAAAGGTAGAGCTTCTGGATTTGATGAATCAGCAATAGTCTCTCCGATATTTATATCAGGAATACCTGCCACAGCAACGATATCTCCAAGCATAGCCTCTTCTGCTTCTTCTCTTTTTAACCCTTGATATACATATAAATTAGAAATTCTAGCATTTTCGATTTTTCCATCTTTTCTTACTAGAGCGATTTGTTGATTCTTCTTTAAAGAACCTCTCTCTATTTTACCGATAGCTATTTTTCCTACATACTCATTTGAATCTAATGTAGTAACTAGCATTTGAAGTGGTTTGTCTAAGAAACCACTTGGTGCCTTAACTCTCTTTATTATAACATCAAAAAGTGCATCCATATTTGTTGACTCATCACTTACGTCCATCTTAGCTATACCTTCTCTTGCGGAAGCGTAAACAATTGGGAAGTCAAGTTGTTCATCATTTGCACCAAGCTCAACAAATAGGTCAAAAACCTCATCAATTACTTCAATTGGTCTTGCATCTGATCTATCGATTTTGTTTATTACAACGATTGGTTTTAAATTAAGCTCTAAAGCTTTTCTTAAAACGAACTTAGTTTGAGGCATTGTTCCTTCATAAGCATCAACAACTAAAAGTACGCTGTCTACCATTTTAAGAACACGTTCAACCTCTCCACCGAAGTCAGCATGTCCTGGTGTATCTACTATATTGATTTTAACACCTTCATGCATAACAGCAGTATTCTTAGAAAGAATAGTTATTCCTCTCTCTTTTTCTAGATCGTTTGAGTCCATTACTCTTTCTTGAACCTTTTCATTGTTTCTAAATATATTACTTTGTCTTAATAGAGCGTCTACCAATGTAGTCTTACCGTGATCAACGTGGGCAATAATTGCTACGTTACGTATGTCGTTTCTAACAAAATTATTCATGTAAATTCCTCCATGCTTGCTTAAGCGATAAATATTTTAAAAAATTATTTCCAGTATCTTGTACATTTAGATATACATAACAAAGATTGGATACACTGCAGCATCCAATCTTATGCATACCTCTACTTATTCTAATATTATGTTCATTAAAAGTCAACTTAAGTGAATATTTAAATTATTATAGTCCAGCTCTCACATCAATTGCTTCATTTAATATTTTCATTATATCTTCCCAAATAACTGCAAATCTTGCTTCCGCCTGCAGATACATTCCCACATCTGGATTCATTGAAATTACAGCACCAAGCCCTTGTAATTTCTTCTCTGTTTCCTCTGAAAGCTTTCCTTTTTGCATTTGCTCATTGTACGCCTCAATTTGAAGCTTTCTAAAATCCTGAAGCATTTTCTTGCTTTTTTCATTTCCTTCAACCTTTTTAGAAGCCTTATTAAGTTCTATTACTTCTGGACAACTCTTTAATTCTCTAGCTAATTCGTGAGTCTTATCATATATGTTCATGTTATCCCTCCTAAAATATATAATTATATATTTATAATATGTAACAATCTTAAAAATCTTACCTAAGGTATTTAAAGACTTTCAAAAAACCAAGTTCATATTAAACCAATTAATTTAATTGATTAATAATGAACTCGGTTTTTTTATTTAGACATTATTTTCTTTTATATTTCCATTATAATAGGTAATATCATTGGCTTTCTCTTTGTCTTTTCATATAAGAACATTCTTAATGATTCTTTAATGTTGGATTTAATAGTTGCCCAATCAGTAATATGCTTTTCTTCACACTCTCTTAGAGCTTCTTTAACTATAAGTCTAGCTTGCTCCATTAAGTCTTCAGATTCTCTTACATACACAAATCCACGAGATATAATATCTGGACCTGCTATGACACTTCCTGATTCTTTTTCTATTGTTACAACTACTGTTAAGATACCATCTTGTGAAAGATGCTTTCTATCTCTCAAAACAATATTACCAACATCTCCTACACCTAAACCATCAACAAAAACTTGCCCTGACATTACAGTACCATTTTTCTTTATAGAATCCCTAGTTACCTCTATAACATCACCATTATCAGCCAATATTACTCTATCAGGTGCCAAACCTAATTTAACTGCTAGCTCACCATGTTGTTTTAAATGTCTGTATTCACCGTGAACAGGTATAAAGAATTTAGGCTTAACTAAAGTTTGCATTAGCTTTAACTCTTCTTGACAAGCGTGTCCGGAAACATGTACATCTGCTAAAGCTTCATATATTACATCTGCACCTTTTTTGAATAATTGATTTATTACTCTAGAAACAAGCTTCTCATTTCCTGGTATCGGGGATGCAGATATAATTACCATATCTCCAGGAATTATATTTACCTTTTTATGCTCAGATGCTGCCATCCTAGATAGGGCTGACATTGGTTCACCTTGGCTTCCTGTAGTAATTATAGCTACTTTATCATTTGGATATCTATTCATTTGATCAATATTAATTAAAGTTTCTTTTTCAACTGTTATATATCCAAGTTCAATAGCAACTGCCACCACATTTTCCATACTTCTACCAGAAACAGCAACTTTTCTACCATACTTTGATGCTGCTGATATGATTTGTTGAATTCTGTGAATATTAGATGCAAAGGTTGCTACAATTATCCTGCCTTTTGCTGAGGAGAATATATTTTCAAAGGTTTCTCCCACAGTACTTTCTGACATGGTATATCCAGGTCTTTCAACATTAGTACTATCTGACATTAAGGCTATAACACCTTTTTTACCTAATTCAGCAAATCTAGTTAAATCTGCTACCACTCCATCAATAGGAGTAAAATCAATTTTAAAATCTCCTGTATGAAGTACAACTCCTAGAGGCGTATGAATAGCTATTGCTACTGAATCTGCAATACTATGATTTGTTTTTATAAATTCAACAGATACATTTTCTAGCTTCACTACATCCTTAGGTTTTACACATCTTAAGTCAACCGTACTTAACAATCCATGCTCTTTTAACTTTGTTTCTACTATTCCCAATGTCAACTTAGTTCCATAAACCGGTACATTAAGTTGTTTCAATACGTATGGAAGTGCACCTATATGGTCCTCATGACCATGTGTTAAAAATATACCTCTTATTTTTTCTATATTTTTAACTAGGTAACTAACATCAGGTATTACAAGATCTATTCCAAACATCTCTTCATCTGGGAACTTCAAACCACAGTCTATAACAACGATATCATTTTTATACTCTATAGCTGTAAGATTTTTTCCAATCTCATTTGTTCCACCAAGAGGAATTATTTTAACTTTATCTTTTTCTTTACGCATGGCTACCCTCCTTTTCTTAATGTTATATAATTAAATTTTATTATTTTCTCATACACTCGTTACAAACACCATAAAACTTCACACTATGATTTTTTATAATAAAATCATACTTTCTCTGAATATCATTCTCAAGGCCTTCTAGTAAATCTTCTTCAACTTCTATAACCTTTCCACAAATATTGCAAATCAAATGATGATGTTGATGATTTTCATTTTCATGTACAAGCTCATATCTACTGCAGCCGTCATTTAAATCAAGCTTGCAAACTATGCCTATTTCTTCTAATAGCTGTACTGTCCTGTAAACAGTAGCTAATCCAATTTCTGGACACTCAACTTTTACCAAATCGTACAATTCTTCTGTAGTAAGATGACTTCCTTCATTTCGAATTATAATATCTACTATAGCTCTTCTTTGAGGGGTAAGCTTATACCCTTTTTCTTTTAAATTTTCTTTTAACTTTTCTATCTCATTTGAAGAGAGCTTTGCCATAATACTACCTCACTTAAAACAAAAATAAATTTCACCCAAATCGTTCCTATATATTTCAGTTTAATACTAAAATGTTCCATTGTCAATTGATAATCATTATATTTTATATCAATTATTTTAAATCAATGAGCTATGCACAAACATAGCTCATTGCCCTAATTTAAATCTTCACCTGCAAAAAGTGTTTCATATGCCTCTGATACCATTTCAAATTCTTCATCGTCATCCACGGTTACAAGTATATCTTCCCCATTTTCATCTTGTTCTATTCTTAGAGCTACCGCATCTGTGTCCTCATCACTATCCATTGGTACAACTATTACATATTCTTTGTCTTCAATATCTAATTTTGTTATAACCTCGAATTCTATTTCATTACCATCTTCATCATTTAAAACTATTGTTGTTACATCATTTTCCATTTTAAAATCCTCCTTTTATTCTTATTGCTATTTTAAGGTATGTCTTATATATTGTCAATATTATCTAGATATGCTGTCTAAATATCCCTGTAAAATATATGTAGCAGCAATTTTATCTACAAGTTTTTTTCGTTTAGCACGAGATAAATCCGCTTCTAGCATGGCTTTATGAGCTGCCACCGTTGTAAGCCTTTCATCCCACATTTTAATTGGAATATCTATTGCTTCTTTTAGTACTTCGCAAAAGCTCTTCACTTTTTCCCCTTGAGGTCCTAAAGTTCCATTCATATTTTTAGGAAGTCCAACTACAAAGGTATCCACCTGATACTCATTACAGATTTTTTTTAATTCTTCTAAATCTGACTCTATACTTTTTCTTCTTACGGTTGTAATTCCCTGAGCAGTAAAACCAAGAGGATCACTAACAGCAACACCTATTGTTCTATCGCCTACATCTAATCCCATTATTCTCATAATTAATCTCCTCTTATTTTGCGTAATTTTAAAATAAAAATGCCCCTTAGGGCATTTTTATTTTATTCCTAGATAAGCTTTTAAAACCTCTTCAAGTATTTCATCTCTTTCTAGCTTTCTAACCAATGCTCTTGCACCATTATAATTTGTAATATATGTAGGATCTCCTGAAATTAAATACCCTACAAGTTGGTTCACAGGATTATAACCCTTTTTAATTAAAGAATTATATACTTCCGTAAGTATAGCTTTAGTTACGTCTTTTTTATCCTTAGAAAAATCAAATTGTAAAGTACAGTCGTTAATATCAATATTTTTATCCAAAGTATCTCACCCCATAACATTGTTTGTAGGATTGTTCTTAAGTTCATTATAAGGTATATTCCTCAAAAAGTACACTATTTAACTAAATTTTCCATAACCCTCTCAACTATACCAATTGCTTCCTCTAACTTCTCTGGCAGTTTTCCTCCAGCTTGAGCCATATCTGGTCTACCACCACCGCCGCCACCAGCTATAGTAGCAACTTCCTTAATTATCTTTCCACAATGAACGCCTTTTGATACAGCGTCCTTAGATGCCATTGCAATAAACTGCACCTTATCTCCACTAGTACTTCCAAGCACTACTGCTCCTTCACCTAGCTTATCTCTAAGCTTATCAGCCAGATTTCTAAGAGCTTCACCGTCTACATCCTTTAAGATACCAGTAAGAAGTTTAACTCCCTTAACCTCTTTTATATTGTTTAATAACTCATCTTCTTGACCGCTAGCTAACTTTGACTTTAATTCAGTGATCTGCTTTTCTTTATCCTTAAGTTCTGAAGCTTGCATTTGCAATCTTACAACAATATCCTTTTCTGAACACTTTAAAGTACTGCTGATATTCTTGATAAGTTCATTCTTATCGTTTATGCTTTCAAGAGCATTTAAACCTGTAACTGCTTCTATTCTTCTTATTCCTGCAGCAACACCAGCCTCAGAAAGAATTTTAACTAATCCTATTTCTCCTGAATTATTTACGTGAGTACCACCACAAAGCTCCTTACTGAAGCCACCAACAGATACTACTCTAACCTCATCCTTATACTTATCATCAAATAGAGCTATTGCTCCGCTTTGTTTAGCTTCATCTATAGTCATAACATCAGTATTAACGCTATAAGCATTCATTATTTCTTTATTTACTATATTTTCTACTCTCTTAATTTCCTCTTCATTCATAGCTGTAAAATGAGCAAAGTCAAATCTTAATCTTTCTCCATCTACATAAGAACCAGATTGATGAACATGATCACCTAAAACCTCTTTTAAAGCCTCATGAAGCATATGAGTAGCAGTATGGTTTTTGCAGATGTTTCTTCTTCTATTTTCATCTACTTCAATAGTCACCTTATCATTTACCTTTGCAATTCCTTCAACGATTTGAACATAGTGAACTATCTTACCAGTAATGTTCTTTCTGCAATCATTAACCACAGCTTTAAAGTTGTTATTGTAAATTACTCCGTTATCTCCAACTTGGCCTCCCATTTCAGCGTAGAAAGTAGTATTTTCTGTAATTATTATTCCTTCACTTCCTGACTCAAGTTCTGAAGCAAATTCTTCATCCTTTATTAAGAAAGTAATTTCACTATCTACCTTTAGCTTATTATAGCCTTCAAAAGTAGTTACTGCATCTTTAGGTATTCTATTTAATATAGTATCTGCGCTGCCCATGAAGGTAGATTCTCCTCTTGCTGCTCTTGCACGTTCCCTCTGACTCTTCATTTCACTGTTAAAGCTATCAATATCTACAGTAATATTTTTTTCATGAAGTATTTCCTCAGTAAGCTCAAGTGGAAAACCATAAGTGTCATAAAGCTTAAATGCCTTATCTCCACTTAATACAGTACTATTTTTTTCTTCAAGCTCAGCAATATAATCCATTAATATTGCTATTCCTAAATCAATAGTCTCTTCAAATCTTTCTTCTTCAAGCTTAATAACCTTTTTGATGTAATCTTGTTTTTCCTTAAGCTCAGGATAGTTTCCACAGGAATTATTTATAACAACATCACATAATTCAAATAGGAAAGCTTTCTTCATTCCTAGTAATCTTCCATGTCTAGCAGCTCTTCTTAAAAGTCTTCTAAGTACATATCCTCTTCCTTCATTTGAAGGTAATATGCCATCACAAATCATGAAAGTTATACTTCTTACATGGTCAGTAATAACCCTTAAAGAAATATCATTTTTTCCGTTTTCTCCGTATTTTACTCCAGATACGCTGCAAACTTCTTTTAATATGTTTTTCATTGTATCAACTTCAAATACACTTGTAACTCCCTGCATAATTGCAGCTATTCTTTCAAGACCCATTCCAGTATCTATGTTTGGATTAGCTAGAGGTATGTATTCTCCCTCTTCAGTTTTATCAAATTGAGTAAATACTAAATTCCAGAACTCTATTACTCTATCTGCTTCACTAGCCTCTTCAAATTCTTCTGCTGTGGATATCTTTCCTTCTCCTCTATCGAAGTGAATTTCTGAACATGGTCCGCAAGGTCCTATGCCGTGCTCCCAAAAGTTATCCTTCTTACCTAATCTGAATATTCTAGCTGGATCAATATCTGTGTATTCAGTCCACATTTCATATGCTTCATCATCCTCTAAGTAAATAGTTACATAAAGCTTATCCTTTGATATTTTTAAAACCTCTGTTACATACTCCCAAGCCCATGGAATTATTTCCTTCTTGAAATAATCTCCAAAAGAAAAGTTTCCAAGCATTTCAAAGAAAGTACAATGTCTAGAAGTTATTCCTACATTATCAATATCTCCAGTTCTTATACACTTTTGGCAGGTAGCCACCCTTTTGCTTGGTGGAACTTGAAGACCTGTAAAATATGGCTTTAATGGCGCCATACCAGCATTTATTAAGAGCAAGCTCTTATCATTCTTTGGTACCAAAGAAAAACTTGGCATTCTTAAGTGCGCTTTACTTTCAAAAAATTTTAAATAAGATTCTCTAATGTCGTTTAAACCCATGTAATTCATAAAATCGCCTCCATCAAATAATTTAAAATTTAAAATTGAAAATTAAAAATGATTGTTGAAATTCCTGCGGAATTTCATTAAATATATTTATTCAAAAAACTCCTTTGAAGTTTTGTCATTCATTTTAGATTTTGCATTTTAAATTTATAATTTTCTCTTTGTACCTATTTTGGGCAAATAAAAAAACTTTCATTCCCAAAAGGGACGAAAGTTTGTTTCCGCGGTACCACCCTAATTATGTAATATGAAACAAAAAACTCAACATATTACATCACTTAAAGAATACGACTCCTAGACAGCTTCAATATACTCTTCAAGAAGTTTTCACCATCCACTTCCTCTCTGAATGAACCTAGTATATTTACTAATTCTAATCATTGTCACTACTTATAAAATTTAAACTAATAACTATATGTCAAATTATAAAATAAAACATATTCTGTGTCAATATTTAACTAAGTTGCCATTAGAAAATATAATAATTTAAATCTTCATAAATAACTTTAATCACAACACCAATAGGCACTGCAATAACCATACCTACAAAGCCCCCTAATTTACCTCCAATTATAAGCAATAAAATAACAACTAAAGGATGCATGCTTACGCTGTCTCCAGTTACTTTTGGGGAGATTATATTACCTTCTATCTGCTGTATGCCATAAAGCCACAAAGCTGTATATATCGCAGTTTTAGGTGACTGTAACAGTGCCATTATTATAGCAGGTATTGCTCCAAAAAGAGGACCAAAATAAGGTATTATGTTAAAAATAGCATTTAATAAAGATAATATTACTGGAAAATCAACCTTTAGGAAGAATAAAATAATAAAGGTCAACACTCCAATTATTAAGCACAGCATAAACTGACTAACTATATACCTTCCTAAAACCTTATCTATATCATGCAATATTTTTTTAACCATTACTCTAATTTTTGTTGGAAACAAAACTAAAAATTTATTATGCAATTTATCGCTGTCTGCTAAAAAGTAATAAGAAATAATAGGAAGCACTGCTAAGGATAATGCATCTTCTCCTAAGTTTAATGCCGCATCAAAAACCTTACTAAACAAATGAATTACAGCGTTATCTACTTTACCATAGACTGTATCCAATATTACATACATAGTTTTATTATTTTTTATAGGTTTAATTTTTTCATATATATTATCTATAAAATCCTGCATCTCATTTACAGCAATTTTTATATTTAAGCTTTCTCTAATAATAGAAGGCACTAGTAAACCAAAGGCAACCATTACAAAAAGTATGCATGCAATTATAAGCAGGGTAGCAGAAATCCTATTATTTACACCCTTTTCAACTAGCTTTTTATGTATGGGCTTTAGGGTATAAGAAATGATAAATGATATAAAAACAAGATAAAAAACATCTCTAATTACTACACTTTTAAAACAAATAATTATAAAAATTATAGAAAGAATTACTACAATTATTCCTTTAACCTTCTTTTTCATCGCAACCAACTTCCATTGTTAATTTATGAGGCATACTTACTAAACTTAATTTATTACAGTCCCCATAACACCAAAGATTTTCTTCTCCTAAAATCAGCCTATTAACTAATATAATTTTTTTACCCATTACAAAATCCCTAATAAAACCTGTAGATACTAATACACCTCTTATTCTAAAGCTGTTCCAATCAAATAATATATCCTCCACCATTCCTATGATATCCCCATATCTATTAAGCACATCCATGCTTCTCAGCTGCTTTAATTCAAATCTTTTGTCTTTTACACAATTGCGAGCAATCATACTTTTATTAAAGAATATTATATCTTCTGCCATTACATAAAGGTCTCCTTGAAAAAGTTTGTAGGTAGAAATTACAAACCCCTCTACTCTTCCGCCATTAAAATCTAATAACAAATCCTTTATATACCCTATTTTTTTGCCTTTTATATCCAATACATCCATCAGTAAAAAATCCTTGCTCCTTAGCATAAAACCCTCACCTAACAAAATATTCTTTGTGAATCCTTTAATATACTTTCCATTATTGGATATGGTTATGCTATAAAAACAAAAAATACCTGTAAAAATTACAGGTATATATAACATAGAGATTATTATTTAATTTTCCCTTCCCAAACCTTCTTGAGTTTAAAAAACATAGTACAATTTTAAAACTTCCAGAAATAGATTATTCTAGGTCCCTTTGATACCTTATCGCCAGTTCTTGGTATCTTTATTGTTTTAACAGGTTCAATATTTAGTGTCCATTCTGAAATTATTTTTTCATCAATCATATGATGCTCAGGGTAATTTGCATTATCCTTTGGGCAATCCCACATATAAGGGAAGCTTAATATAGCCATCCTTGAAGTTCTCATAACTTCTTTAAAAGCCTCTCTTTGTTTTCCCTCTAAATGTTCCCATACCTGCAGAGCAATAAATAAATCATATTTTTTATCTTCTAATGGCCAGGGAACTATTGTTGCATCATGCTCATATTGCTTTGCAATGAATTTTTCCGGCCTGCCCCAAACATCATTCTCTGGTTTAACCATAATGTCGCAGTTCTTTACTATTGTTTGGAATGAAGGTCCTAATTCCAAGACGCTATTTATATCTTCATTTTCTTTTATAATATTTATTACTTCACTAAAATAAGCCCATCGTCCCTCATAATAATTCCCTCTTGAACTATTTAAAAGTTCTTCGAAATCCGAGTAATTCATTAGTTTCATATTATCACCCCATCTAACCATTGTTATCATTCCATTCATGAAACTTTTATTAAATATTATTTTTTGAGACGTTACATTATTAATACTTCGATAAAACCTAATACAAATCCAATAACTGGAATCAATAAAATACCACCACTTATTATTACAGCAGTTATTGGTAAACCTTTCTTTGTCTCTTTCTTGGTTATACTTATAATCCCTAAAATAAAACTAATAAATGAAATTAAAACCATTAAACTCATTATTAGTAATGCACTAGATATGCCTTTACTCTCATTAAATTCTTCAACCTTTATTGGAACAAATATATCTATAAATGTTTGTATAAAAATATACAATATAGGTATTAGAGAAAATATGAAAGATAAAATTCCAATTTTTGAGTGTTTTAATTTTTCCATGATATCCCCCCCTTTTTATCCTTTACTTGAATTTTAGTGCTGCTATCCTATAAGCGTGTAGTATAATTATATACAACTATTGCCATATAATCAACTTTTATGAAATAGTAAGAAGCAACTCTCTATTCAGTGTTTAATGTTCTTAGCATCGACATTCCCTGCAAATCTGAAGTATTAAAGTTCTAAACATCGATTAAGGCCTCACCGTCTTCCTCAATAAAAAGAACCCCCAAGATTGTTAAAATCTTAGGGGTTCTACTTATCTGTATTATAATATTTCATCAATAACTCCGCCGCCTACAACTGTATCACCATCGTAGAATACAACGGACTGTCCTTTAGTAATTGCTCTTACCTTGCTGTCAAAGGTAACCTTTACTCTATCCTCTGAAACTGGAGTTATGATAGCTGGTGAAGGTTTCGCTGAATAACGAATCTTAGCCTGAACTCTCATTTCTCCTGTAAGCTTATCAAAGGGCATAAAGTTTAAATCCTTTGCAATAAGATCTGTCTTAAATATATCTTCTTCGCTTCCTAGAACTACTTCGTTTGTAAGCGGATTAATATCAGTTACAAATACAGGAGTTCCCAGTGCAATTCCGAGGCCCTTTCTTTGACCTATAGTGTAATATACTATGCCTTTATGTTTTCCAAGCACCTTGCCATGCTTATCAACAAAGTTGCCTTCTCTAACCTTACCAGGCATTTGCTTTCTTATATATGCACCATGATCATTGTCTGGAATGAAGCATATTTCTTCACTGTCCTTTTTATTATGAACAGCTAGACCAATCTCTTTTGCTATCTCTCTAATTTTATCCTTTGAATATTCACCACAAGGCATCAAAGTATGTTCAAGCTGGTATTGAGTTAGGTTATATAAAGCATAGGTCTGATCTTTTCTATCATCCTCAGCCTTTTTTAAAACATAACGGTCTCCAAGCTTTTGAATTTTTGAATAGTGACCAGTGGCAATGTAATCTGCTCCTAGAGCCATTGCCTTTTGCAGGAATATGTCAAACTTAATATATTTATTACATACAATACAAGGATTTGGAGTTCTTCCTTCCATGTATTCATCAATAAAATAATCTATAACATTTTTCTTGAAAACATCTCTAAAATTTAGTACATAGAAAGGAATATCTAATCTATCAGCTACACGTCTTGCATCATTTACCGCAGAAAGTGAGCAGCAGCCGCCCTCATTTTCTTCAAATTCCTTATCTTCCTGCCAAACCTGCATAGTTACACCGATAACATCATATCCTTGCTCTTTTAATAGATAAGCTGCCACAGAGCTATCTACTCCACCACTCATACCTATAACTACTTTTTTCTTCATACAATTCACCTATTCTTAAGTATTCTTTATGACTTTACGACATCGAATAGTACTATAGTTTCCCTATTTAATAAATGCTATTCTCCATGAACTTGGTCGTGAATATCATCATGCTCCACGTAATCCCATGGCTCTAGCCCTGCAGATATTCTATATTCATTGATTGCTTTATGAATAGCTTCCTCAGCTAAAACTGAACAGTGCATTTTTACTGGTGGAAGACCATCTAAAGCTTCTGCTACTGCTTTGTTAGTTAATTGCCAAGCATCTTCTAGAGACTTGCCCTTTATAAGCTCAGTAGCCATGCTTGAGGATGCTATAGCTGATCCACAGCCATAAGTCTTAAACTTAACATCCTTAATTATATTCTCTTCAACTTTTAGGTATATTTTCATTATATCTCCGCATTTAGCGTTACCTACTTCACCTATTCCATTTGCATCTACTATTTCTCCAACATTTCTTGGATTCTTGAAATGATCCATTACCTTTTCACTATACATTATTTATTATCCCCTTTCTTTAAATAGTCTTCATATAATGGTGACATATCTCTTAATCTTTGAACTATACCTGGTACAACTTGAAGAATAAAATCTACTTCTTCCTCTGTAGTTCTATCTCCAATGCTTAATCTTAAGGACCCATGAGCTATTTCATGTGGCAGACCAATAGCTAGTAGAACATGTGATGGATCTAAGGAACCAGAAGTACATGCACTTCCGCTTGATGCACAAATTCCTTCCATATCTAGCATTAAAAGTACAGATTCACCTTCTATGAATTCAAAGCACACATTAACGTTTCCTGGTAATCTACTTTCGTTTCTAGGTCCATTTAATCTTGAATGTGGAATCTCAAGCAGTCCATTAATCAGCTTATCTCTAAGCTTTGTTAATCTTTCTGAATGCTCTTGAAGATTATCTGTTGCAAGTTCAATAGCCTTTCCCAGTCCTACAATACCAGCAACATTTTCTGTCCCAGCTCTTCTTGCCTTCTCTTGTCCGCCTCCATGAACTAGGTTATCAATTTTTATTCCTCTTCTTATATATAAAGCGCCAACGCCCTTTGGTCCATAAATCTTGTGAGCAGCCATTGAAAGAAGGTCTATATTCATTTCCTTAACATCTACAGCTACATTACCAACAGCTTGAACTGCATCTGTATGGAAGAATATCTTCTTCTCTCTGCATAATGCTCCAATTTCCTTAATAGGCTCTATTGAACCTATTTCATTATTAGCAAACATAATTGAAACAAGTATTGTCTTATCCGTTATGGCGTTCTTTAAATCTTCTATATTAATCATTCCATACTTATCTACTGGCAAGTATGTAACCTCAAAGCCATGCTTTTCTAAATATTCGCAAGCATGTAATATAGCATGATGCTCAATTACAGTGGTAATGATGTGATTCCCTCTATTTTTATGAGCAAAAGCAATACCCTTTAATGCCCAGTTATCCGCTTCTGAACCACCGCCAGTAAAATATATCTCATCCATATTTGCATTTATAGCTTTGGCAACTCTTCCTCTTGCTTTATCTATAGCCTTTTTAGTATCTCTAGATAAAGAATAAACTGATGATGGGTTACCATAAAACTCAGTAAAGTAAGGGATCATTTCCTCTAATACTTCTGGTTTTGTAAAAGTAGTTGCTGCATAATCCATATAAATTGACTTATTCATTTTCCTTCACTCCTTTAGTCTTCAAGGTAATTTTGCTAGTATCATTAATCTTATTATAGTCCTTAACCATATCGCCTAAGGTTGTAGACTGCATTATGTTATCTAGGCTGTTCTTAATTCTTTCCCAAAGTATCCTAGTTGCACAGCATTCTTTATTGCTGCAGGCACCCTCCTCAAGACAATCAGATATCTCAATTGGTCCCTCCAGTACATACATAATATCTGCAACTGTTATATCCTTTGGATCCCTGTTTAATATATAACCACCCTGAGCACCTCTTATGCTTTTTATTAGCTCAGCTTTTCTTAAAGCTGAAAATAGCTGCTCAAGATAGTACTCAGAAACCTTTTGACGTTCTGAGATACTTTTTATTGAAACTGGTTCTCCACCATAGTGAATAGCTAAATCCACCATAGCTTTTACCCCGTATCGTCCTTTAGTAGATAACTTCATATAATCACTCCTTTAATGTTGAGTGTTTTACTATACTTTATAATCAAATAATATCAATTCCGAGTATACTTGTCAACTATGAAAATGAAATTCTATTAATGATTTTTTTAATTTTTAAACTTAAGTAATATTCTATTCCTTAATAACCTTAAAATATTGCTCTATGCTCTGTTCAAACTTATTTTTTCCCGGCACATAATAAACCGAATCCTTAAGACTATCCGGTAAGTACTGCTGTTTTACATAGTGGTTTTTATAGTCATGGGGATATTTATAACCTATCCCTCTTCCTAAATTTTTAGCTCCACTATAATGAGCATCCTTTAAGTAGGATGGAATGTCTCCTATTTCTCTTCTTTCTATATCATTTAGTGCACTTTCTATAGCACAAATGGCAGAGTTAGACTTTGGTGCAGTTGCCAGTACCAAAGCAGCCTGGGCTAAATTGATTCTTGCCTCTGGAAGTCCTACTTGAAGGGCTGCATCAGTGCAGCTTTTGACAATAGATATGGCAGAGGGATAAGCCATTCCCACATCCTCAGAGGCAATAACAAGCAGCCTTCTGCAAATAGATTGAATATCCCCTGCTTTTATGAGCCTTGCTAAATAGTGCATTGTAGCATCTGGATCACTACCTCTTATGGATTTTTGAAAAGCACTTAACACATCATAATGACTGTCACCAGATTTATCATAATTTAAAATTTTCTTTTGAGTACAATCAAAGGCAGTTTCCTGTGTAATATGTATTTTACCCTCTTCATCGGCAATAGTAGAGAATATTGCTACCTCTACAGCATTAATAGCTTTTCTTAAATCTCCATTACTAACCTCTGCAATATATTCAAGGGTGCTATCCTCACATATTACTGGAGCCTTCACCATAGTATCTTCCGCGATAGCTATAGCCCTTCTTAAAGCCTTCACAATGTCATTCTTATGAAGAAGCTTAAATTCAAAAACAGTAGCTCTGCTTAAAATAGCATTGTACACATAGAAATATGGGTTTTCTGTGGTACTTGCAATCAAAGTTATTGTTCCATTTTCCATGAATTCTAATAGAGACTGCTGCTGCTTTTTATTAAAATTTTGAATCTCATCTAAGTACAACAATACTCCATTCATACTCATAATTGTATTTAACTCATCTATAATATCTTTAATATCCTTAACAGAAGCAGTAGTAGCATTTAATTTATAAAATCTTTTATTAGTTTTCTGTGCAATAATATTGGCTACCGTGGTCTTCCCCGTACCTGGAGGACCATAAAATATCATGTTAGGAATTTGCCCTGAGGACAAAATCCTGTTTAATATCTTACCTTTGCCCACTAAATGCTCCTGTCCAACTACATCCAAAAGCCCTACTGGCCTAATACAATCCGCTAGCGGTTTCATCTAAATTGCACCACCCTTTTAATTAAAATCAAATTCAACCTTATCATCCTTCAATGTAAGCCTAGCACTAAACTGAGTTCCTTTTTTAGAGTTAAAGCCATTTATCATCTCTGTCTTACCATACTGAATTAATTGCTTTATATGCTTTGGCTCTATTACTCTACCACAAATATCTGCAATAAAAAATTTACAACCCTGCTGCCAGTTGCTGCAGCCATAGCCTTTTTTATTCTTAACCACTTGGCCATTCTTGCATATTGGACATATTCCTAAAACTTCATCATGCTTGCCCTCATCAAGCTCTATATTATTAACCTTAATTACCTCTGAAAATAACTTTTCAGTATTTATTACACTATTATTTTTCATTGCTCTTACCACATTGTTTTTAGTGTAATCCTCTAGCTTTTCCATAAATATAGCTGGCTCTATTTCCTTACTTGCCACCATCTTTAGCCCCTTCTCCCAGCTGGCTGTAAGAGTTGGATTTAAAAGCGTTGGTATAGAATTTTTAATAACATCATAGAGCATTTCTCCCTTAACCGTAGGAGTAATAATCTGTGTCTTTTTATTAGTACTTATATATTCAATGTTTTCAAGCTTCTTTAATATTTCTGCTCTCGTTGCACTGGTTCCAATACCTGAACCCTTAATCTGCTCTCTTAGCTCCTCATCTTCTACAAGCTTTCCTGCATTTTCCATGGCAATAATAATAGAACCAGAGCTGTATCTCTTAGGTGGAGATGTTTCCCCCTCTTTAATATTCAAGTCCTCTAAAAATATAACCTGACCTTTTCGCAAATTGTTTAAAAAGGTTAAATTAGTATTTTCTATAGCCTCTTTTTCAGGCTTTAGTATATCTAAATATCCATTTTCTATACAAACCTTACTTGAAGTGAAAAATAACTCACTGTCAATTCTAGTGGTAACAGAAATCTTGCTATATTTAGCTGGTGGATAAAATATAGCTAAAAACCTTCTTAACACAGCATTATATATATCCTTTTCCAATGGCTTTAAACCATTGTAGCTTTCTAAGCCTTCTCCTGTAGGAATAATCGCATAGTGATCTGTAATCTTGCTGTCATCTACATACTTAGTTTTCTCTATATTTTCATGCCATCTATTCTGTAATATATTTTCTGCTATAGGTTTAATCTCGCTATCAGCTGCAAAGGCTGTGAGCTTTTTAATATTCTTATGTATCTCCTTAGCCACCGCTGTGGATAAAACTCTTGCATCCGTTCTAGGATATGTAAGCATTTTTTTCTCATACAAGCCTTGTATAACAGTTAAGGTTTGATCCGGGTTAATTTTAAACTTCTTAGAACACTCATTTTGCAGCTCTGCCAAGTTGAAAAGCAGTGGAGCATTCTTATTCTCCTTACTCTTCGTTACCTGTTCAACATGTATTTTATCCTGCTCTGCCACTCTTAAAGCATCAACTAATTTTTCTGCATCCTCTCTCTTTTTAAAGCCGCCCTCATTATATAATAGAGGTGAATCAAAAAGCTTTGAGCCTTCAACAGCCTTCCATTCCCCTTCGTATTTCCCTTCTTCTTTAGTCTTAAAGGTTCCATTTATTTTGTAAAAATTTGTTTTCTTAAAATCTCTAATTTCTCTTTCTCTATCAACAATCATCCCTAAAACACAAGACATAACTCTTCCTACTGCAATAACTACATTATTTCCTCCAAGGATATTTGAAACAGCCTTTCCATAAATCAAAGTTAAAAGTCTTGAAAAGTTTATTCCAAGCAGATAATCTTCCTTTGCCCTTAAGTAAGCTGAATCCGCTAAGGCATCATACTCTGATAAAGGCTTTGCTTCCTTTATTCCTCTTTTTATTTCTTCTTCTGTTTGAGAGTCTATCCATACTCTTTTCTTTTCCTTACCATCTACCTGAGCCATTTGGTCCACTAACCTGTAGATATATTCACCTTCACGCCCAGAGTCGGTACAAACATAAATTGTATCAATGTCCTCCCTATTAAGCAGTCTCTTAACAATTTGAAATTGCTTTGCAACAGCTGGAATAACTTCATACCTATATTCGCTTGGCAAAAAAGGCAGAGTATTTAAAGACCATTTTTTTAGTGCTTCATCGTAAGCCTCTGGATAACTCATAGTAACCATATGACCTACACACCAAGTGAAAACAGCCTTGTCTGATTCGATGTAACCATCGCCCTTATTTCCCTTTACATTCAACAATTTAACAAATTCCATAGCCACAGAAGGCTTCTCCGTCACAAATAATGCTTTGCCCATTACCATTCCTC
>Ga0316601_100000310_pt1 | contig 20100 bp, 23 predicted proteins | sample OWC_soil_day5_no_FD_207663 | JGI IMG/M metagenome (GOLD analysis project Ga0316601, IMG submission 207663) | Wetland soil microbial communities from Old Woman Creek delta, Ohio, United States - OWC_soil_day5_noCT | ecosystem: Environmental > Terrestrial > Soil > Wetlands | place: USA: Ohio... | reverse complement strand
TTTGTCACTGCTGTTTGCGCTGCCCCCGCCCGTGCTGATAGTAAGGTCTCCATCTTTAATAAGTGTATTCACTTCGCCCTGGAGTCCGTCCTCGCCAGCGGTGATGCTGATCTTTCCGCCTTCCATAAGAATATATCCCTTTCCGGCGTCAGTATCATTGTCAGACACAATCCCGTCGCCGGCTGCTTCTACTGTTATGTCACCACCGGTAATCTCAACGGAATCCTTGCCTTTGATGCCGTCTGCAGCCGAAGTCACTGTCAGGCTGCCGCCCTGGATCCTGAGGTCATCACTGCCGACAACGCCTTTGCTGTTTGCCGATTCCACCGACAGGGTACCCGTTCCGCTTACAATCAGGTCAGCCTTGCTGTAAAGGGCCGCGTCCGCATCAGCATCAGCTGCTGCAGCGGTCGACAGATTATTTTCAGTACCCTCCGCTGTCCATATCACCGCTTTATCTGCATTCTCGACATAGATTGCCGGGCTATCGGAGCTGCTTATATCCGCACCGTTCAGTATGATATAAACATCGTCGCTGTTTCCGGCATTTACAACAATCTGCCCGTCTTCAAGCGTGCCTTTAACGCTGTATGTACCTGCAGCTGTTATCGTCACCGTATCGCCGTCCGCCTCAGCCCCTGATCCGGTGACGGTAATGCTGTCGCCAAGCGTTATTGATGTGCCTGCTTTGCCGATTGTTTCTTTTTCGGCTGCCGTTATGTTTATGCTGGTTAATATTCCCGCACCTGCTGTATCCGTGCCCGTATCCGTGCTGCTGTCTGTGCTGTTGCTGGTGCATCCCGCTGCGCCCAGGCAGATGGACAGGGAAAGGATTAATGCCATAATCTTTTTCTTATTCATGTTTTCCTCCATATACTTTATTAGCCGAACGATTTCTCTTCGCAAACGGAAAGGGTGAGCACTATATTTAGGTTTCCGTTTCTGCATCTCAGCTCGTCGATGAATTCTTTTTTGTTCACATCCTCTTTAAGATTAATTATATAACATAATTCGAACAAAGCACCGAAATCTTTGCTTTTTATGTGTTCAAGTTTCGACGAGGCAGTGTATTTAGTGAAAATCTCATCGAAGGCGTCGTCGTAATTCAGGTCTTCAGGGACCATTATTTTAAGCTGCATGTTTTTACCCCTTGGTTTAGCAAAATTTGTTTTCTCCAGTATGACCATCAGGCAGCACAATATAAACGTAAATATAACCCCGTAACCTATGTATCCCATTCCGCATGCCAGGCCGATCGCAAGTGTGAACAGCACATAAGATATATCCCTCGGCTCGCCGGGAACGCTCCTGAAACGGATTATTGAAAAAGCGCCCGCCAACGAAAACGCTCTGGCTATATTGTTGCCAACCAGCATTATTATTATGCAAATTATCAGGGGCAGCATGATCAAAGTTGTGGCAAAACCGGACGTGTACCCTTTGTTTTGGTTTGTCTTCATATAGACCACACTGATTATGAGTCCAAGCACGATTGACGCTGCCGTAACTGATGCTACGCCTGAAAGCGTGAAGGTTTCTGTTAATGGTGTCGACAGTAAATTCTCTAACATATCTGTTTCGATCTCCCCGCAATATTATTTTGAGATGCTGATATCCGGTCCATGTACTCCTGGCCGTATTTTGAAAAATGCGTGCTGTAGATGGACAGATCCGTTAGTATTTCTGCGAACCACAGAGGCACTGCTCCGAGTATTTTCACCTCCATAAGTAAATGGTTTTCTTCAAGAATATCCTTTCCGAAGCACCCGGACTCAAGGAACAGGTCTTCACGACGTGTTAGGATTCTCGAATCGAAGGTCAGCCTGAAATCCTTGTTTTCCTTTCCAAAAAAAGCTTTTCTCTGGTAGCCTATATAGACAGCCGGATGTACTTGGTTCTTGCTCAAATAATATTCTATCTCGTTCAGGACCTGCCTGGTCTTGAAGTCCTCAGAAACGGGCTTCACCCCTTCTTCCAGGAATTGCGCTGCCTCGGCAAGGGTAAGCACGGCCCTACGTTTGTTCACTATCCCGTCTATCTTCTTTTTCAGCTCAAGGAACACCTTGTCCTCCGGGCCTTCCGGAACGTTATAGCTCCTTAGCCTCAGCTTCTCCTTGTAATAAGGCTTTGAGACCGAATGCCTGATTACATCACTGTTATCTGTGTCATAGTAAATATTATAAATATTGTAGGTCCCGCCGGAACTGCAGTATTCATCGGGATTCATATGCTCAAGGAGTCTCGGAACAAGTCTGTCGTACTGCTGCCTGTCCAGAATGTATTTCTTTTCATATCTTTTGAAAGATTTTATTGCCACGGTGCTCCCTCCTTCATTCTTGTTATAGTCTTTATTATAGGAGGGAAATGTCGCAACAGTATAAAGAAACTGTGTTAAGATTGTGTTATTTGCACAATAACAGGAAAAGGCCCTCGGTTTTATTCACCGCGAGCCCTGAGGAACTCCTCTTTCGTTTCCTCTATCCTCTTCTTAATCCATTCCTCGTCGAATTCGCTTTTATAAAGGAATCTTGTCTCGTTTTCGAAATTCCAGTCGTCCTCGCTCACGGCAGAAACCTTTTCAAAGAGCTTAGAGCCCGGAAGAGGATAAGGAACATTAAATGAGATTTCATCAAGCCCAAGCGACAGTGCAAAGGTAAAGGTTTCCTCGATGGTTTCCACCGTTTCACCCGGATAACCTACTATGAAGAATCCTGCGCATTTTATCCCGTTGCTTTTAAACGTCTCGACACCTTTCACAACCTTTTTCAGGTCGATTTTCTTGTTCATGAGCTTCAGCACTTCGTCATTTCCAGCCTCGATGCCCAGGTATACCTTGCAGCAGCCTGCTCTTTTCATAATCTTTGCCGTTTCTTCGGTGATAGTGTCAACTCTTGAAAGGCAGCTCCAGGTAATCTGCAGTTCCTCTGAAATCAGCCTGCTGCAAAACTCGTTCAGGAATTTTTCATCGTACGTGAAAAGATCGTCGGCAATCCACAATGAATCGTAGCCATAGGAGAGTATATCCATTATCTCCTCGAAAACACGGTCCAGGCTCCTGTACCTGACCTGGCTGCCGAATACCGGCTTGGAACAGAAATCACAGGAGAACGGGCATCCATAGGTCATCATAATGGAAGTTGTTTTTTTGCCCGAAAATTCACTGCTTAGTTCCTGATATTTTCTATGGTCGAAGCCGCTCCTGTCAGGTATGGGGCATGCGTCTATTTCTTCCTTGGTCAGATGTTCTGCCGGTGAATCCATACCCGGATAAAGTCCTGCTTCGATTTTTTCCACAAAGCCCTCCCTGTCGAACGAGTTTAGGTAGTCCCTGCAGAAATCCGGAAAGCTTTTTGCAGCCTCTCCCCTGAACACGTAGTCGAAATAACGGTTGAATCTTTCAGGATACAGTGTAGGGAGAGGGCCTCCGGCAGCATATATGCTCTCGGGGTTCACGTCTTTGAGTTTTTCAACTATCCTTAGAGCATTGTTTGCAAGCGTTGTCATGACATAAACGCCTGTGATTTCTGGTTTGAAGCTCTCTGCCCTGCTCAGGGCTTCATCAAAAGTCAGGAATGTGCAGTCCAGGACCATCACCTCTGCACCGTTTCTCTTCAGCATTGCTGAAAGCAGAGCTATTCCCAGAGGCGGAAAAAGCTGATCCTTCTTTATTCCCGTATAGAAATACGGATACACCAGCATTACTCTTTTTGCACTCATCTCGCGACCCTCCTGAATACAACTTTATACCTGTAGTTTTCAAACTTGCCTGTACTGCACTTTATTTCGCTCTCAAAGCCCGACCAGGAGCAGAAGTCCTCAATATATTCCCTTCCCCAGTATAGGCTGCTCCTAACGTTTTCAGGCACGCTGTCCTCTGCCACAGTGAACGCAAGGGAATGACTGTCGCTGTATAATTCGCACTCAGTTTCAATTTTCTGCCACCCGGAAGGAGCAAATAAAACTTCACCATTCACGATGCTTTTATCAAATTTGCTCCCCCCGAGCTCGTTCATCACGAAAAATCTGCCGCCGATTTTGGCACAGCAGCTTAAATCCGTTTTGACAATGCCGTTCCCGACTTCATAAACTGTTTTCACTGTTCCCAAAGACGGACCCTTGACAAAGCATGTATTCACATCGAAAATTTTCCTTATAATTTCACCTTTCTTCAGAAGCTTTTCCTGCCAATTTTCCTGCTTCATGTAAAAATGTTTCACCAGCATCTCATGAGTCTTGGTCACCAATTTTGATTTAATTCCGAGCACGCTGATTTCAAGTCTCGTATCTATTTGACTTTCCACTTCGATAAAGGAACCTTTGCGTTCTATGCTTTTTACGGAAGCGAAATATGTATAGCCTCCTGCCTGGAATGCACAGGCTCCTATGGCCATGCCTTCCTCCACAAGAAGGGCTCCGTTATCGTAAACCAGGAGTCCTCTGTCAAGTCCCTTTGACACTCCGGTCCCTCTATATATCTCTTCGAGCTCCGGCATTTCGAATACTAGCATTCAATATCTCCCCCCGCCTATCGCCGACAAAAACAATCCCGGTTAATCCCTCTAATCACAAACCTGATGAAGGGCAACCGGGATAAATTGTTAAAACTCAGGTCTTATTCCAAATTCAGCGCTCTCATGCGTCTCCATTGACTGCCTCAGCATTCTGGAGATCTCGTCGAGCGTTTCAAAGTGCTGCTTTTCCTGTTCAATGAGATAGTCAAACAATTCTTTTTCTTTCTCATTTTCAGCTTTAAGCTTGTACTCTGTATACAGCTCGATGCTCTTCTGTTCTATATCCACAGCAATCCTGTAAAAATCAAATTGGTTAAGAGTTTCTTTTTGCGGAACAGACATGTCTCCCATTCCCGCAAAAACGTTCTTAGCTTTTTCAAGAGTATCCATTGGAGCCAATACGAAAGGCATTCCATTCATTTTATTCAACAGAATCTGTGCATGCCTGTTTTCGTCTTCGGCAAGCATCAGGCAGACTGTGTTGAGTGCATTGTTTTTATTTTTTTCTGCCTGGTCCCTGTAATATTTCTCGCCGTCCTGCTCCATTTTTATTGCAAAATTCAAATCTTTCATCTCCGCACTCCCTTTCAAATTTTCTAAACACCTTCGGAATTGACGTTTATGTCAATCAACGGTTATTACGCTAACCGGACACTGATCCTTTGCATCATTAGCGCACCCTTCGAATTCGCCAGGAATCTCTTCACCAATTACACTTGCCTTCCCGTCATCAGCCATTTCAAAAACGTCAGGGCACACTGATGCGCACAGTCCGCAGCCTATGCAGCCATCCCTGTCTATAGCAGCTTTCATACAAACTCCCTCCTCTTTTCAAGTTAGTTTCCATCCGAATTTTTGATAAGTATATGCACACCTCCCCTTAAACATAAAAAAACCGTCCGCAAAAGGACGGTTACACTGCAGGATTTCTACGAGAATAACTGTCCAGCGGGAAATCCGGGCCATCATGCTCTGTCTGTAATGTCTTTCTGTATTCTTTATATATCTAATTATATTCTAATAACAACCAAATTTCAATATTTTTCTGAATTTTCAGTCAATGCATCTGCGGACAGCCATGCTCTTAAGTGATGTTGGCTCTTCCGTTATAGACTATTCCTCTTCTTACGTCCATGCTTATGAACGTTCCGTTCCTGAGTATATCTGCAGCGCCGCCGGCACCGCAGATAATAGGGATCTCCCTGCTTATGCATTCTATTGCCAGGTGCGAAGTCAGGCCGCCCTCCTCGGAGATTACCCCCGCCGCCTTGTCCAGGGCAGCGATATACCTTCCATCAAGGTGTTCAATTACAAGGATGTCATCTCTCTCAATGAGCTTCGCCGCGTCATCGGGATTTCTGATTATCTTGACGTTTCCGAATCCCGGCCTTGAACCTGCTCCCCTTCCCTGAACCAGGATGTCGCCCGCAACATGCACCTTCAGCATGTTAGTCGATCCGGAAAGGTCTACCGGGACACCCGCAGCTATTACAACCAGGTCGCCCTTGCTGATGAAGCCGGAATTGAGGGAGATGGCAACGGATTTCTCGATAAGCTCATCGGTGCTTTTCATCGCAGGGGCATGCACAGTGACAACGCCCCAGTTAAGCGCAAGCCTTCTAGCCACCTTTTTGCTAGGTGTAACCGCTATTACGCTGCAGGCAGGTCTGTACATGGATACGGTCCTTGCTGTATGGCCGCTCTGTGTTGCGGTGATTACTGCAGATGCATTGAGCTCTGCAGCAGTTGTGCATGCTGCAAGGCAAATTGCGTTAGGTACGTTCTGCTGGTGATGTCCTTTTTTTGCTGCAAGCAAAGCATCATAATCAATATGAGCTTCTGCGGCCTGGGCTATGCTTGCCATTGTCATTGCTGCTTCCACCGGGTATTTGCCGTTTGCGGACTCTCCGCTCAGCATAACAGCATCCGTGCCGTCAAATATTGCATTAGCTACGTCTGAAGCCTCAGCCCTGGTGGGTCTCGGATTCCTTATCATTGAATCGAGCATCTGTGTAGCAGTTATAACCGGTTTCCCTGCCTTATTGCATTTCTCAATGATCATTTTCTGTGCGAGAGGCACCTCTTCTATGGGAATCTCCACTCCCATGTCTCCCCTTGCAACCATTATGCCGTCTGAGAACTTAATTATCTCGTCGATGTTCTCTACTCCCTCACGGTTCTCTATCTTAGAGAATATCTGGATATCCGCACCACCGTTTGACTCCAGGACTTTCCTTATGGCAAGTACATCGGCCGCTTTTCTTATGAAGGATGCGGCAACTATATCAACTTCCATCTCGCATCCGAATTTCAGATCAGCTATGTCCTTTTCTGTCATTGCCGGCAGCGAAACTGCCACACCTGGCACGTTTACTCCCTTGTGGTTTCCTACAAAACCGCTGTTCCTAACAGTTGTATATATTCTGTTTCCTTCAACGCCCTTTACCTGGAGTTCAACCAGCCCGTCGTCGATAAGTATCCTGTCGCCGCTTATAACGTCCCGGCACAGGCCGTCATAAGTTATGGAACACTTGCTCACATCGCCAACAACCGCCTCGCCGCAGTATACGGTGAAATCTGTACCTTCCTTCAGCTCGACCTGCTTCTCACAGAAATCACCTGTTCGGATTTCCGGTCCTTTTGTATCGAGCATGATAGCGATATGCTTGTGAAATTTCTCCCGAATTTCCTTTATCAGGTTCATCCTATCCCTGTGCTCTTCATGAGTTCCATGAGAAAAATTGTGCCTTGAAGCATTCATTCCAGCCTCTATAAGCTTGGATATTACTTCCTCGCTCTGGCTTGCAGGTCCTATAGTAAATACCATTTTCGTTTTTTGCATGGTTTTATCTCCTCTAAATATAATGCCCTGGGAAAGGATATCCCAGGAGCAATTATCGTTTGTTTATGATCTTCTCTTTTTAGTCTATCGTTATAAGGGTAGCCTCGAATAGGTCCTTCAGGCAATTTCCTTCTGCATACTGTGAGCAGTTTGCGCAGGTTCTTCCAGCACATGATGTCGTCATACTTCCATAATTTTCATAACCGAAGCAGTTGGTTGCTACATGCATCATCTGTTCTCTGTTTCCCATAAAATATACACCTCTTTAATAAATTTGGTTTCTGCAGGTAGGGGTATTAGGCAGACAGCTGTGTGTCTTCGTCGTCTGCCTTTGTTATATCCAGGCTGTCTGCAACGAATTTTGTGAGATCTGCAAGTCTCTGTGAGTATCCAAATTCGTTGTCATACCATGAAAGCACCTTTACAAGTCTTGGTCCGATTACCATTGTTGAAAGCGAGTCTATTATCGATGATCTTGCGTCTCCCCTGAAGTCCGTTGATACTAGAGGTTCATCGCAGTAGCCGAGTATTCCCTTAAGTTCGCCTTCTGAAGCTTTTTTCAGGGCTGCATTGATTTCCTCTTTTGTTACGTTTCTTGAAAGCTCGCAAACCAGGTCAGTGCAAGACACTGTCGGAGTTGGAACCCTCAGTGACATTCCGTTCAGCTTGCCTTTAAGCTGCGGAAGTACGAGCGCAACCGCCTTTGCTGCCCCTGTTGTTGTAGGTATCATTGATTCCGCTGCTGCTCTTGCCCTTCTCAGATCCCTGTGAGGCATGTCCAATATCTTCTGGTCGTTTGTATATGAATGAATCGTAGTCATGAGTCCGTTTACTATTCCAAATTCCCTGTCGAGCACTTTTGCAAACGGTGCAAGGCAGTTTGTTGTGCATGAAGCATTTGATATTATGTTGTGCTTCAAAGGATTATATTTTTCTTCGTTGACTCCCATTACAATGGTTATGTCTTCGTTAGTCGCAGGTGCTGATATTATTACTTTCTTAGCTCCGCCTTCGATATGTGCCTTTGCCTTCTCAGCATCTGTGAAAATCCCTGTGCTTTCAACTACTATTTCGGCGCCGATTTCTCCCCAAGGTATGTTCTTAGGATCTCTTTCAGCGAAAATCTTAACTTCTTTTCCGTTTACTACGATTGAATTTTCCTTTGCTTCCACTGTTCCATTGAAGCGTCCGTAGAGGGAATCGTACTTCAGCAGATGCGCCAGCACTTCAGGGCTTGTCAAATCATTTATAGCAACGACTTCGAGCTCGCCGTCATATGTATCGAAAATCGCCTTGAATACCGCTCTTCCTATTCTTCCAAATCCGTTAATGCCTACTTTTGTCATACCAATTCCTCCTAATTTCCATCAATATTATATTCATTTTGCAGCAGCTTCAGCATTTCTTTTGCAGCGCCTTCGTCTGTGACCAGCACTGTTTTATTGTTGTTCTTTATAACTGAAAGGATAGCTTCTGCTTTTTGGCTTCCGCCGGCTACCGCTACCTGTGTTTTTATCTTTTTGACTTCTTCATATTTTATGCCGACCGTTGTTGTTGAGTGCACTATCTTTCCGTGCTTGTCAAAATAGTATCCGAACGCCTCTCCTACAGCTCCCATATCAGCCAGGCTCTGGATTTCCTCTTCTGAAAGCCCTCTTCTTTCAGCCATGGCGTGTGTCAGACCGATTCCGTAAATCAGGATATCCGTCTTCTGGAGTATGTCCAGCACTTCCCTGACCTCTTTTTCCTTGACGATGGCATTCATTGCTTTTTTGCTCAGTGTATCCAGAACCTGAAGCAGTTTGTAGCTTGCTCCTATGTCCTCTGCCAGCTTGGCTGCAAGTGTGTTTGCCTGTGTTTCGACACTCTTCCCTACGCCGCCTCTTGCCGGAACCACAACCACATTCTTGAGACCGCTCACCCTTGGGAAGTTATCTACAAATCCCTTGACGGTGGTTCCTCCTGTCAGTGCAAGGATATCTCCGTTTTTCAGAATGCTTTTCACAAAATCTGCAGCCGCCCTTCCGAGATCCGCTGTGGCAACTGTATCGCTGTCTATGTCTCCCGGAACAATGATCACATCTTTCAAACCGACCTTTTCTTTTATGTACTTTTCAACATCTGACAGGCCTTTCAGCTCAAAGATGAATTTTTTCAGTTTCTCAAGTATCTCTTCCCCCTGTTTGGTAGTGATCATCCCGTCAGGCTTGATCTCAATGAGGCTTTGATCCTTCAAAAAGTTGACTTCAGCCCTTACAATTCTTTCACCGATGTTCAGTTCTTCAGAAATCGTCCTTCTCCCGACAGGCTGGTTATAATAAATCGACTTGAGGATTGAGTATCTTTTTTCCAGGAGTTCGGTGATTTCCGGCACTATCTTCTTTTGAAGCTTTATTATATCCTGCATAAACAAACCTCCCATATGGACATTTTATGTCCCACACTTACATTTTATGTCCCACTCGCTATATATAAAATACCATAAATAAAAACGGCTGTCAACACAATAAGACAAGCCGTTTTTCCATCATAACGTTTTCATAAAAAATATTTTTACAGACTCGAATAAGCAGAATGTTTTACGATTCCGGCATCACTCTATGATCGCCTGAACCCTGCCTATGTTTCCGTCCTGAAGCCTAACCTTGATTCCTCTAGGATGAAATTTCGAATTTGTAAGTATGTCTTTAACAATTCCCCTTGTCAGCTTGCCCGTAGACTGATCCTTTTTCAGGACAATATCCACTACTCTTCCCGGGTAAACATTTTCTCTGTTCTGACCGTTCATATGTTAATCTCCCTCCTCGGTATGCTGAGTTTTATTTGACTTTCTATCTCCTCAAGCACTCTTTTGTCCTTTGGATCCACAAACAGGCAGGTGTAGCCCTTCTCTCCCGCTCTGCCGGTTCTGCCTATGCGGTGGATGTACGCTTCCGCATTCTCAGGGATATCATAATTGTATATATGACCTACTCCGCTGATATCGAGACCTCTGGCTGCCACATCCGTTGCAATGAGGTATTGGATGTCTGCATTCCTGAAAGCTTTCATTATGCGTTCCCGTTTGGACTGCAGTATATCGCTGTGGAGCTTCTGGCAGTTGTATCCGCGCCTGTGGAGGGCCATCTCGAGGTCGTCCACCCTTCTCTTTGTCCTGCAGAAAATAATCGCCATAAACGGGTTATCCTGATCAAGCACGCTGCAAAGTGCATCCTGCTTTTTTCTGTCCGTTGTCTCCACAACGTGCTGCACAATGTTCTCAAGGGTGACCTCTTCTTTTTTCACCTCAACAACCATCGGATCCTTCATGTACCTGTAAGCCAGCTTCTTTACGTCCGAATTCATTGTTGCAGAAAAACACAGCGTCTGCCTTTTTTTGTTTGTTACCTTGATGATTGCCTCAACATCGTTTTTGAAGCCCATGAGAAGCATCTGGTCGGCCTCGTCAAGCACAAGGGTCTTCAGCTTGCCGAGGTCTATGCTCTTCCTTTCGAGGTGGTCCAAAAGCCTGCCCGGGGTTGCTATTACCAGATGGATATTGCCCTTCAGCTTCTTAAGCTGAGACCCGATATCCTTTCCGCCATATGCTGCCAGTATGTTGATATCCCTGGCCTCCTTGAGCTTCATGGCTTCATCTGTAATCTGAATGGCGAGCTCCCTTGTCGGAGACACGATCAACACCTGAACCTCATTTGTTTTCGGAGATATGTTTTCGAAGACAGGGATAAGAAACGCCAGAGTCTTCCCTGTGCCTGTCTGGGCTTCCGCAATAACATCCCTTCCTTCCCTGATCGGCCTTATGCTCTTTTCCTGAATCTCTGTCGGTTCCGTTATCCCCGTCTGCTTCAATACCTTTATTATATCTTCACTGATTCCCAGTTCTTTAAAATCCATTTTACCGTACCTTTCGTTTTCATCTTTTTTCTTTGTATCAAGACGATTAATCATAACACATCGGTACTTTAAAAGCAAAGCTGCCGGAGTCATCACAACTCCGGCAACTTTGCCCATGTATCAGGTTATATCCACCCGAAGTGCCTGCATGCGTATTCGATGCCGTCCTCCACGTGGCTTTTCGTGACGAAGTCAGCCTTTTCCTTAAGCGCATCCCTTGCATTTCCCATGGCTATGGAGGTCCATTCTTCTCTGAACATTTTAAGATCGTTCATCCCGTCCCCGAAAACAACGACATCCTGTTGGGATGCGTTGAAATGCTGAATCATTTTGACTATGCCTGCAGCCTTGTCGTCCGGCTCAACGAACAGACAGTTCGGATTGAATCTGACCGACGGAAGGTGTTCCAGCATTATTAACTCGTTCTGCTTTTCCAGACTGCAGCTTATGAATACCTTGTAAAGCTGGTCCAGCTTGTTGTAATCCAGCTCCGGCTTGACTATGGTCGTCATATATGTGTCTTTTATTTCACGGGTAAAGTTTTCGTTCTTTGCATAGCGTATCCTTGAATTTTCACAGGTCACTGCCCAGCTGATCCTTTTCTGCTCCAGTTCGTCCAGCAGCTGAATTGCCAGCGGGATATCCAGCGATTCCAGGTAAATCAGCTTCCCGTTTATGGTTAGCCCGTTGCCTCCGTCGCTCACAAAGTTGTGAATCCCTATCTTGTTGCAGAGCTCGTGTGCATCGCACTGTATCCTTCCTGTAGCCACCGCAACAAAATGTCCGTTTTTCGAGAGCAGGTCTATGGTTTTTTTTGCCGATTCCGGGATATCCCCCCCGGGTCCGACGGTGAGAGTGCCGTCATAATCAAAAAAGAAAAATTTTTTCTTTTCCATAATAAATCCTCCCGTCTTGTTTCCTTGTTGTGATTATAGCACGTCAAGTATACTTTCGTACATAATTTCAGCAGGGTCTATGATCAGTATATCCGTGAGCTTTCCAAGCTCCTCATGGAAATACGGAAAATGGGTGCAGCCTAAAATTATTGCCTCCACTTTATTAGCGTTGAAAAACTCCATGATGCTTTTCAGCGAAAACTTTTCGATAATTTTTTCCGGAGCCGTCCCCTTCTCTATCTCGACAACCAGCGGAAGGGCCCCGAGACCAAATACATCGCATTTCGGATTTGCATTCTGCAGCACTTTTTCTATGCCGGCAGCGCTTTGGTTGTTTGCAGCCATCAGCCCAACAAGGCTGTATTGCGCCGCGATTTTCCGGTATGCGGTGAACGGTGTGATTATATTGATTTTTTCTTCAGCAGCAAGCCTCTCCATGTCCACAGCGGCGCTCATCGAATTGCAGTATACCATTGCGGCTCCAATCCCCAGTCTCTTTATCCTTCTCAGAATATTTCTGACTTCCTCTTCAAGCTTCATAGGGGACAGTATCTGAAGAGCGGACTGCTCTTCAGGGGTAGAAGACACCGGGTAGCCCGCGCCTAAAAGCCCTTTTGACAACAGAAAATCGACCCCCATTTTCGTATCAACGGGAGTGCCCGCAATAACCGCCACTCTAACCTTCTCCATAAAAGCACCTCTTCCATTATTTTGATTTCCTGCTAATTACATGCCATTTTTCAGTTTGAAAATTCAAGCCCCCTGCCAGCAGATTCACAGTCCGCTGACAGGAGGCTTTTTGAGTTATTCGCTTCAGTCGGCAAACTCAACTATCACCTTTTCAACATCCCACAGGGACTCTATCTTCTCAAGCGCCTCTTCCTTTATCGCATTTGCAAACTGATGGTTTTCGGGGAGATCAATTGCTATACGCACTACACCGTCCTTTACCTCGACCTCTTTTACAAGGTTGGAGGCAACCATATCAAGCCCCTTTATCGGATTCATGACTTTCTTAAGCCTCTTCCTTACGATCTCCTCGGTCGTTGCAACCTTCTCCTTTACAAGCCCGTGTTTTTCTTCATAATTCTGAATGGCCGACCTCAGGGCTTCAACAGCGAGAACCGAACAGTGCACCTTAATGCTTGGAAGCCCTCCCAGGGCTTCCGAAGCCTCCTTCCAGGTGATCTTCTTGGCTTCATCGATCGTCTTGCCCTTAGCAAGCTCTGTTATTATGGATCCGGTTGCAATGTTTGAAGCACAACCGTAGGATTCGAACTTGATATCGGTTATAACCTTGGTTTCAGGATCCACCTTCAGGTATAGCGAGACCATATCCCCGCAGGCAGGGCTTCCTTCTGTGGCTTTGCCGTCGGCATCATCCAGCTTCCCTATGTTTCTCGGATTTTTGAAGTGCTCAAGCACTATATCGTTGTATGGAAATGGCATTTTGCATCCCTCCTATTCCTGTTTTCCCAAAGGACTGATTTTCCTCAGGTTTTCCACAATGCTTTGCAGCTTTTCAACCACATATTCGACTTCATCCATAGTATTGTACCTGCCCAGTGTGAACCTTATCGAGCCGTGGGCCCTTTCATGGTCTCCCCCGATAGCCCCTATCACGTGGCTGGCTTCCAGGGACCTGCTGAAGCAGGCCGAACCGGTGCTCACGGATATCCCGTACATGTCCATGTGAAGCGTTATCGATTCTCCTTCTACGTAATGAAAGGTGATGTTTGCATTCTGCGGCAGCCTTTTTGCATGATCGCCGTTCAAGGTCACGTCCGGTATTTTTTTCTTAACCAGTTCGATTATTCTGTCTCTCATCTCTTTGAGCCTTGCATTCTCGGGCTCTGTCACAAGCTCGGCTGCTTTCGCAAAACCTACTGCACCCGGAATATTATCCATGCCTCCTCTCAGGTCGAATTCCTGGAACCCCCCGTCCATAATCTTGGCAAGCGGCGTACCTTTGCGGACAAAGAGTCCGCCGATTCCTTTCGGTCCGTGTATGGTGTGGGCAGAAACCGTTATGAGGTCTGCCTTGATGCTCCTTACATCCAGAGGAATCCTCCTGAAGGTATGTGTTGCATCCGTATGGAACAGAGTCCCCTTTTCCCTGCAGATTTCTCCTATGCTTTCAATGTCCTGAACCGTCCCTATCTCCTGGTTGCCATGCTGTATGGATACGAGTATCGTTTCATCGCCTATGAGAGACCTGAGCATGTCAGTATCAACAAAGCCATGCTCATCCACGTCCAGGTAATCCACCTTGAAGCCCTCCTTCGCAAGGGTCCTGGCGCTGTATAGGACCGGGAAATCCTCTATTTTCGATACGATAATATGCTTCCCCTTTTTTGCGCCCAAAGCTTTTGCGACCCCTTTCAACGCGAGATTGCTTGACTCGGCGCTTCCCGATGTAAAGACGAATTCGTCATGCCCGGCTCCAAGAAAATCAGCCATCCTGCTCCTTGCCTCTTCCAGCGCCTCCCTCGCCTCTATGCCTAGGGAATATCCGAATTCCGAGGTGGCCACGGAATATGTTTCAAAAAAGTATGGTTTCATAGCCTCCAGGACCTGTTCGTCAAGCCTGGTCGCCGCTGCATTGTCCATATAATAATTTTTCGGCATGATATTCCTCCTTAGATCAGCAGGGTGATTGTCGATTCCCTGGCTTCCTGTATATATGTCCCCACAGCTCCGTATTCATCGATAAGCTCTTCCATCAGGTCGCTTTTCTTAACTCCCATGATTTCCATGGTCATCTCGCAGGCGATAATCTTCCCGCCAAGCTCCTTGAAGTCTGACATAAGCCTCTCAAGGGATGCCACGTTGTTCTTCTTCATCCTGCTCTTTATCATCATTCTGCCCAGCCCCAGAAAGTTCATTTTGGACAGCGGACCTTTTTCCAGACCTCCCTTTTTTAGCCTGAGGAGCCCCCAGAATGTAAAGTAGAGCGAAACCTCCATGCCCATTGCCAGGGATCCGTTTGCAACTATGAGCGCGCTGTACATCTTGTCCAAATCCCCGCTGTGGACTATGATTGTAGTTTTCTCGGCCATACGATCACCTCCCTTATCTCAGGATTTTGATAGTCCAGAACTCTGCATTCTCGTCAATGCTTAAGACCTTTAACTCCAGTGCTTCAGCCGCCATGGGAATCTCTTTTTTAGACGCGGCATTTGTTCCTACAATCTCGATAACATCCCCCGGCGCCGCTTTTTTTACAGCTTTCCTCATCTCAACCAGCGGAACCGGACATGTTTCTCCTCTTACGTCCACATGAATCTCTGCCATGATATACCTCCCGATTATAAATTTTCATCTCTTAAACCGGATGAATATAAATCAAGCTGACTGAGGGATTATGCCTGAGCCAGCTCTTTGCGTTAAATGTCTAAGTTCATTGTTTCCTGGATTGCAGTTGTTTCCTTTGGTTTCTCTGACCCGATATTTGCCGCCACCAAGGCTCCCAGACCTGCAAGGGTTACAAGGAGACCCGCCAGGAAAGCAACATACGGGAGATTAGTCAGGATAGCCAGAACTATCAGCGCCATAAGAACAGGCCATACCCCTTTGTGGATTGTTGCCCATTTGTATCGTTTCCCCATCCACAGACCGAAGGCTGCTGCCACAACAATTTTCGAAAGATAGATCGCCACGCCGTACGCGATGCCTAAAATTATTCCCACAGGTATCCCGACTACTGTAACCATCAGCAGAATTGCAATTATCGGGGTAACAAGCAGCGCCAGAGCTCCGGTCCCTAAAGCTTTCAGCGGTTTCTCGATAATAACCTTAGAATTCTTGTTCCAGAATTCAGGACGCCAGAACCTCACGATAAGCCATATAAGCAATGCGCTGGCTATGCTGAGCAGTACGCTCCACCATAAATCCGCCGACGTAGCCTGCTGTGCCTGTTCGGTTTCCCTGTATGTCCATTCGGTATTGCCTCCTATTGCTGAACCGGAAGCGATATTGGCCTTGTTCGGACTGGTGTAGTAGAAGTTCCCGTTGATGCTTGAGCCACTCAGGATGTTGATAGTATCTGCGTCGAGAACCGCATCCTGACCCACCGTTCCGCCCAGGGATATATCCGATCCGCCTGCTGAAAGCCTTCTCTGGACTGTTCCGTTTTGTGAAATTGAGGCGCCTCCAGCGAAAAGATCTCTTCCTATAACAGCATCATTTGTGATTTTTATGTTCTGCCCGGCAAGGAATACATCCCAGATCGTCTTTGTTCCTATCGTCAGATTCTGGCCGGCAGAATAGATATTGCCGTTTACAGTTCCGTTGATCTCGATATCCTGGGCAGCAACAATCAGGTCTCCGTTGATTGTCCCGTTTACCTTTACATTCTGTCCGAAAGCAAAGGCCGTGCCCTCCACCGTGCCGTCAACCCGGATGACATCACCTGAAAAAACCACAGTTCCGTCCACTGTCTGTCCAGCCTCGAGCACTCCGGAACCCGGCTGGAAGCTTGCTCCCGAAACCGTAAAGCTGCGTGCCGGAAGCACTGCGGACATTACTGCGAAAACAAAAAGAACAAGAGTCGTTATTCCGCACCTTTTCAATAATTTTGAAGACATTAAAATTCCCCCCTTATAATTATTTAGCCATCTTTATTTTTTCTGAATTTTCTTGATATTCTAATGTTATCATCCTGACATTTCCAAGTCAATTTTTTTGTTTGTTTCAGCGCAGCCTGTTGTCCCTCACCCTGAAGTTGTTCCCAACCTTAACTATGCTGATATTCAATATCTCAGTCAAAGGCTTGAGGCTTCTCACTTTGTTTACGTACTTTACATTGTTTTTCTTCACCGTATTTTCGATGACCTTGATGATGGCCTTCCTCTGGGGATTGCTAAGCCTGAGACCGTTATTCAGGCACTCCCTGTTTATATAAGTCAGCGTAGTCCAGGCCTGCTCCTCGGATATGCTGTTAATGTCCATCAACACCCAGGTGAAATCCTTTCTCCTGGTATCCTCCGGATATGCCTGCTTGAAAAATTCGATGAATTCATCTTTAGGCATAGGATCCTTTTCAGCAACATACTTTCCGAGCTGCGCCTTGAGGCGGTTCTTCAGATACATCGCAGTGTTTGGCTTGATGATCTCCTTCATGGCGTCGATTTTACCGTAAATGAAGTTATACGTTTCCTCAAGCTGTTTTTCGCTTGCGTTCTGCTTTTTAAGAACACCCGCCATTTCGATATATTCAAGGATGTTTTTTTTGCTGTTGAGCTCCTTGTTGTAGAGCTCGCTCCATATCTGCTCTGCGTTCATTGTTTCATCCATCTGCTGTACACCTCATCATAGAATCTCTGCAGCACTTCTTTCATTTCATCCGGCAGTATTCCCATGACCCTTTCCGTAATATATTCAGGTATCTCCTTGTAGTAAGCCTCTGCCAGCCCTCCGGTTATGCACGCGATTGTATCGCTGTCCCCGCCTATCGAAATTGCATTTCTCACGGCATCCTCATAGCTGTCGGAATCCATGAAGCTGATAATAGCCTGCGGCACGCTGCCCTGACAGGAGACATCAAAGCTGTACCACTTCCTTATGCTGTCTATGCTTTCGCCAAGCTCATAACCGAAGGTCTTCTCCACGTAATCCTTTAACTCCTTTTTCGTTGCTCCGTTTTTCGCCAGGTAAATTGCTGAAGCAACCGCCTTTGCTCCCTTTATACCCTCGGGGTGGTTATGGGTCACAGCCGAACTGTCCTCTGCCATTCGCAGGACTTCCTCGAGTGAATCGCAGAAATAGCCTACTGGACTCACCCTCATTGCAGAGCCGTTGGAAAAACCGTAGTAAGGCTCGTTTGATATGGCCCATTTCTTGAAATTGCCGCTGAATCCCGCTCCAGGGTATTTCCAGAACCACTTTTTGTAGCTCTCCTCGAAAGTATTCCCATGAAGAACTGAATCCATGGTAGCGATGGTCAGCACAGAATCATCAGTAAATCTTGATTTTGATGAAAACAGTTCAAATTCCTTTGATTTAACATTGTCCCACTCATAAATCGAGCCAATCACGTCACCGGCTATAGCTCCAAGCATACATTAATCCCCTCCCTGATTCCACCTTACATATCAATATTACCACAAGTTAAGCAAAATTTTAACATTTCTCGCAATCTACGCCGCTAGAACCCTTAGCCGGTTTAACGCACCCACACTGAATGTAAAAAAACTTCTGCCTTTCATCGAAGGCAGAAGTTCTTATTTTACACAATCCTGACATCAGTGACCGCAATTATGGTTTCCTTGACCAGCTCATTGTGGCCGGCATGATGCACCACATCAAAATATACGTCGGCGTGTATGTCTCCCCGATCATCGAAATCCGCAACAAAGTTTCCTTCATTTATGATGTCTCCCCAGTTGTCTAAATAATATACATCCTCAACTCCGAACTTCTGTAGCTCCTTTGAAAGTTCCAGTATGTTGCCTTCGAACCCCACAATCTGATCTATTTTATCAACCGTTTCTCTATAATAACCACTATCCATGTCGTTCTCCCCTTTCAATATTTCCAGCTTCATTGTGATCTTAATCTAATTATACAGAATATTCTCACAAAATCAAACCTAATATTTGTTTGTTTTTTTCGCCATGCATCTGTCATGCAGAGGCCCGAAAACAAAAACCGAGATGCTTGCGCCTACAAGTGCATAAAACATATCCCATACACTGTCGAAGTAGTCGCCCTGGATCCCCATAATGTATTCAACAGGCATACCCAGAACCTTTGCCGTCGCAAATTCAATCAGTTCGTAGGCTCCGCTGAAGCCGAGACACATGGATATTACGATCAAGTACATCATCTTTCCCCTTTTTATGTATCCGCCCCTTATCAGCAGTTCCTTCGTTATGAACGCTGGTGCAAAGCCCTGTGCGAAATGCCCTACCCTGTCATAGTAGTTCCTTTTCAGGTTGAACTCCTCCATCAGCAAATCAAACAGCGGATTTTTGGTATAGGTATAGTGGGCTCCCACCAGCAGAACCACCACATGAAATAACACAATTACATAGACCATTGTTGAAAAAGTGAATTTCCTGTAGGTAAGCGCAAGCACGGAAACAATGATAATAGCGGGCAATGAAAGCAAAACCCAGGCCTGCCGGTTATAGGGCAAGATGCCCGACCATATGAAAACCGCCAAAAAAGCAAGCAGAAGTCCGATATGAATATTTCTTTCTCTTTTCATATTTCAGCCCTTCTTTCAGATTTTACTGTTTTTTCTTCCTCAAGAACCTTCTGTAGAAGAAGTATCCTGCGCCCGCAATAGCTGCGAACGGGATCAGTTTTACGATGAAGACAATCACCCAGGCTGTGATGTTCAGCAGCAGGTTAATCGAGGCGATGAAGCCTTCCTTTATCTGCTGGAATATATCCGAGAAAGGCGATTTCACAGTGCTTGTTGCCAGCATTTTCTCTGTTATAGAAATATAGATTGTCGAGTAGGAAATCTCCTTGTCCCAGTTGTTGAGTATGGTGGTCCTGTAATCTATTTCTGTCTTTACCCTGTTCAGTTCAGTCTCTATAGCCAGCAGGTCCTGAATATTTTCCGCTCTTGTCAGATACTCCTGGAGCCTCTGCTCCTGTATCTTCAGGTTGTCCAGCTGCCCCTTGATGTCCTGATACTGCTGTGATATATTTTCGCTGTTTGTGCTGGCGTTTACTGTGGTGCCGTACTTCTGAATTTCCTTCATGGCTTCCTGGAATTTTTCCGCCGGCACTCTCATCGTTATATAGCCTGAGTTTACAGTTGTGTTCTTGGTCTTGTCTATAAAGGATGAACCTGAGCTCTGCACAAAGCCGCCTATGCTTGCTGCATATTCGCCGACCTTTTCGAAAGTGCCCTTGTAGTCATCCGTGTAAAGACTTATGTTGCCCGAGTATATGATTTTCGAGATGTCGAACTCGGCATCCAGGCTTGTTATGTCTGCTGTCG
>Ga0316601_100000309_pt1 | contig 20125 bp, 25 predicted proteins | sample OWC_soil_day5_no_FD_207663 | JGI IMG/M metagenome (GOLD analysis project Ga0316601, IMG submission 207663) | Wetland soil microbial communities from Old Woman Creek delta, Ohio, United States - OWC_soil_day5_noCT | ecosystem: Environmental > Terrestrial > Soil > Wetlands | place: USA: Ohio... | reverse complement strand
GCTGGGCGATGGACCAGTCGCGCCGCAGGACTTCGAGCAGGTGCTCGGGCGTGCTGAGGCCACTCGAGCGGTCCACGGCGGCAGCGAGCGCCCCGGGCGCGCTGCGGGGAACCGGGCGGTAATGCAGGGCCAGCCGCCCGTCGGGCAGCAACACGGCCCAGCGCTCACACTCGACCATGACGGCATCGGAGCGCCGCAGCCGCACGCGCAGTCCGACGCCGGCGCTGGTCGCGTTGGGATCCGCCGGCGCCTCCGCCTCGATCTCCTCGAGCGGACGGCCCTCCAGCCACTCCTCTGGCCTGCGCAGCAATGCCGACAGGGTGGCGTTCGCGTAGATGAGACGCGGCGTCCCGGCGTCTTCGACGACTGCCACGCCATCCAGGGCATGACGCAGGACTTCCGCAAGCAGGTGTGGGTCTGGCGTGCTCATGACTGGAGTTTAGCGGCTCCTCAGGCGTCGAGTTGCAGGCTGGGGGCGTCGCGGCAGTGGTCGACGGCGCTGCGGCATTCCTGCCAGCGGGCCGTCTGCTGCAACGTGTAGCGGTCTGGCATCGGACGCCCGTGCAGGCGCGCGAGCCGGACCTGGCTCAATGGGTCGGACTCGCCGGCCAGCTCATCGAGCGCCCCGAGCACCGCGTCACGATCATTGCAGAGCGGCAGGACGTCGCAACCCGCGGCGAGCGCCCGCCGGGCTCGCTCCGGCACCGTGCCTGCGAAGGCGGCGCCTCCCATGCTGAGATCGTCCGAGAACACGGCCCCGGTGAAGCCGAGGCCCCAGCGCAATTCCTGCTGGATCCAGCGCCGCGAGAATCCTGCCGGCGCGTCGTCGACCTCAGGGAAGAGCACGTGAGCCACCATGACCGAAGCGAGCCCGTTAGCGATGAGGCGCCGGTATGGCAGCAGGTCCTCGTGCAGCTCGTCGAGCGGGCGCCGGTCGATCGGCAGGGCCTTGTGCGAATCGGCGACCACCGCCCCGTGCCCCGGAAAATGCTTCGCCGTGGCCGCCATGCCGGCCGAGCGCATGCCCTGGATACTGGCGATCGCAAGCCGCGCGACGACCTCCGGATCGCGGTGATACGCGCGATTGCCGATCACTTCGCTGACGCCGTAGTCCAGGTCCACACAGGGTGCAAAACTCATGTCGATGCCGACGGCGCGCAGTTCGGCGGCCAGCAACCAGCCGCACTGCCAGGCCAGCCTGCGTCCCGCGTCGGGATCGAGGTCGTACGCGCGGCCGATGTCGCGCTGAGGCGGCAACTCCGTGAACCCCGTGCGAAACCGTTGCACCCGCCCGCCCTCGTGATCGACGGCGACGAGCAACGGCGGCTTGCGCACCGCATGGATCTCCCGCACCAGTGCCTCGAGTTGCTGGAGGTTCGCGAAATTCCGCGTAAACAGGATGACCGACCCGACCAGCGGGTGCGCAAGTACGCGGCGGTCCTCGGGCGTAAGTTCGGTCCCGGCGACGTCGACCATCAGGGGGCCGAGCGTCACGATGCGCCCTGCCGGGCCTCAAGCGGCCATGTACTCCACGGTTGTTGCGCGAGGCTCGAGTTGTAGTAGCGTGCGTCCTCGGTGACCTCGCGGCCCAGCCACGGTGGGCGGGCGAAAACCTCGTCCTCGTCGTCCAGTTCGAGTTCGGCCACGACCAGGCCCGCGTTCGGCCCGATGAACTCGTCCACTTCCCATTCGCGGCCGGCGTAGGGCACCCAGTGGCGTCGCTTCTCCACCCGCCCACCTGCGCACAGCGCGTCCAGCATCTCGTTCGCCTCGCGGACGGGAATCGCATACTCGTATTCGAGGCGGCTCGCCCCTGGCACGCGTCCCTTCAGCCCGAGCCACGCCCGGTCGCCACCGACGCGCACCCTCACCGAGCAACGCTCGCTGCCGGCCAGGTAACCCTGTCGATAGAACTCGCTGCGCTCGACGCCAGCGCGCCAGCCATCGCCCTGGACCAGGAATTTGCGTTCGATTTCTACCGGCATCGCATCATCGTTCGAAGACGGCCATGGCCTCGACGTGGGTCGTGTGCGGAAACATGTCCATGACACCGGCCGCGACGAGCCGGAAGCCGTGGTCCCTGACCATGAGGCCCGCGTCTCGGGCCAGGCTGCCCGGATGGCACGAAATATACACGACGCGCTCGGCGCCGCACCGTCCCACCACCGGCAGCACCTCGCGGGCGCCCGCGCGCGGGGGGTCGAGCAGCACTCGCTCGTATACTCGCTTCGCCCAGGGGGCGTCCGTCACGTCCCGGGCGAGATCGGCGGCGTGGAACGAGACATTGCCGAGCCCATTGCGCCGCGTGTTGTCACGTGCGCGAGCGACGAGCCCGGCATCCCCCTCGACGCCGACGACTTCCCGGGCGCGCTGCGCGAGCGGCATCGAGAAGTTGCCCAGGCCGCAGAACAGGTCGAGCACTCCGTGTGTCGTATCGGTGGCCAGCAGGGCCACGGCCCGGCTCACCATGGCCCGGTTCAGCGCGGCGTTTACCTGGATGAAGTCCGTGGGTTCGAATTCGACCTCGATGCCGAACGCGTCCAGCGAATAGTGAAGCGGCGGCGCACCCGCGAGGAGCGGCGCGACCGTCTCCGCGCCGCCCGGCTGAAGGTAGAAGCGAACCCCGTGAACCGTCTCGAACTCACGCAGCCGCTCGAGGTCGGCGGCCGCCGGCGTGTCGAGCACGCGCAATACGAGCGCGCAGGCGTCGTCGGACACGGCCACTTCGATCTGCGGCACCCGGGCCGCGATCGTGAGGCTTCCGATCAGCGCCGCCAGCGGGTCGAGCAATCCTCCCACCGGCGGCGCGAGCACGCGACACTCATGCAGGTCTGCGACGTACGGGGCCGAGCGCTCGCGGAACCCGACCAGCACGCGGCCCTTGCGCGGGACGAGCTTCACGCCCAGCCGCGCGCGGCGCCGGTAGCCCCACACGGGCCCCGCCAGGGGTTCCAGGACGCGCTCGGGCTCCACGCCCCCGAGCCTTGCCAGGTTCTCGAACAACTGGGTCTGCTTGAAGGTGAGCTGGGCCCCGGGCGCCAGGTGCTGCAGCGCGCATCCCCCGCAGACGCCGAAGTGGGGGCACGCGGCCCGCACGCGGTCGGCGCTCGCCTGCAGGACCTGTTCCAGCACCGCCTCGTCGTAGTTACGGTGCCGACCGACGCGCCGGAGCACGACGCGCTCGCCGGGCAAGGCATCTGCGACGAAGACAGTCTTGCCGTCGATACGCGCGACACCGCGCGCCTCGTGCGAGAGATCGACGATGTCGGCCTCCTCGGGGGCCGAACTGATGCGCTTCATCCCCCGCCAGCCGTCCAGGCGTCGAGGAACTCGCGCAGGTGGGGCTTGCTCGCACCCTGCAGCCACGCGCGCACGAGGTCGCACTCGCGCTCGTGTTCCTCGGGATTGAGGCGCCCGCGCAGCAACTCGAACCGCAGGTAGACGAGGTACGTGTTGATGACGTCGGTTTCGCAATAGTTGCGGATGTCGTCGATGCGACCCTCGAGGTGCGCCTCCCACACGCCCTCCCCCGTCATGCCGAGTTTCCCGGGCAGGCCGAGCAACTGGGCCATGCTGTCGAGGCGGACACGGCCGCGGCCCTGGTACCCCGCGATCACGTCCATGAGGTCGATGTGACGCCAGTGAAAACGACTGATGTAGTTGTTCCATCGAAAGGCCTGGTCTTCGTCGCCGGTTTCCCAGTAGCGGTGTGCCTGGATGCCGTGGCGCAGCGCACGGTAATTGAGCACCGGCAGGTCGAAACCGCTGCCGTTCCAGCTCACGAGCGTCGGGGAATGGCGATCGATGGCGCCGAAGAAACGCCGCACCAGCTCGGCCTCTCCGGATCCGGGATCCCCGAGGCTCCACGCCTTGAAGCCTTCGCGCGACCGCATGCCGACCGAGATCGCGACCACGCGATGCTGCTCCAGAGAGAGGAACTCCGTGCCGGTCTGCTCGCGCTGCCGGGTCTGCATCACGTAGCCGACCTGCTTGTCGGACAGGCCCTCGAGCCCGTGCAGCCGGCGGCCGAATTCGACGTCCGGCACGGTCTCGATGTCGAATGCAATGACGTTGCTGATGGTCACGTGGACTCCTTACGCATGAGCACGGCGACGGCGACCACGAGACCCGCCTCGTCCGTCAGCGTGACGTGCCCTTCCCCGGCTCCCAGCCGGTCGCGCAGCTCGCGTCCGCGCTCGGACCAGATCACTTCCGGCCGGCCCCACGCGTTCTGCACGATGCCCACGTCGCGGACCCAGATGCCGTGCGCGAAACCGGTGCCGAGCGCCTTGACGACGGCTTCCTTCGCGGCGAACCGCATCGCGAGGAAGCGCACGGGACGCTTGTAGCGGCGGAACGCGGCGTCCTCCTCCGGGAGCAACAGCCGCTGTACGAAGCGCTCGCCGTGCTTCTCGTACACGGCCTGTACGCGCGAAACCTGCACGACGTCGGTGCCGATGCCGAAAATCACCAGGCGTCCTCAGCTCGTGACGGCCAGGCCGCGCCGCGCGTCGATCATCAAGGCTTTCATCTCGCGCACCGCCGGTCCGATTCCATCCACGATGGCGCGCGCCACGATCGCATGTCCGATGTTGAGTTCCACGATCTCCGGGATGGCCGCAACCGGCTGCACGTTGTGATAGTGCAGTCCGTGACCGGCATGGATCGTCAGGCCGATGCGCGAGCCGAACCGCGCGGCCTCGACGATGCGCATCAACTCGACCGCTTGACGCTCGCCGGAGGAATCGGCATAGGCGCCGGTGTGCAGTTCGACGACCGGTGCACCCGCCTCGAACGCCGCCTCGAGCTGTGCCGGCTCCGGATCGATGAACAGGGAGACCCGAATCCCGGCGTCGTTCAAGGCCGCACAGCAGTCCCTGAGCCGCGCAGCCTGCCCGGCCACGTCGAGCCCGCCTTCGGTCGTCAGTTCCTCCCGCCGCTCGGGGACGAGGCAGCAGTCCTGCGGACGCACCTCGCGTGCGATCGTGATCATGCCGTCGGTCGCTGCCATCTCGAGGTTCATGCGTGTCTGCAGGGCCGCACGCATGCGGGTCACATCGTGGTCCTGGATGTGCCGGCGGTCCTCACGCAAGTGCAGCGTGATGCTGTCTGCGCCGGATTGCTCGGCAACGAGCGCCGCGAACAACGGGTCGGGGTAGCTCGTGCGCCGCACCTGGCGCAGCGTGGCGACGTGATCGATGTTGACGCCCAGACGCAATGGATGAGTCAGCACGGTTCAGCCTCCGTCGGTTCTCGCGCCGTGCGCCCGCATCGCGATCAGCACTTCGCGCGTGCGCAGCGGACGGCCGTCGAGACATTGATCCAGCGCAGCCTTGAGCAGCCGGCGCGCGTCCGCGATGCTGCGGGGATCGCCAAGTTCCTCCCTCGCCAGCGACAGCAGCGACGCACCCGGGAAGATCAGCGCGCCCTCCGCGACTCCGTCGATGAGCTCCGGGCCGCCGTCGATCCGGTAGCGATAGCTGCGTTCCGCGGCGACCGGTCCCCCGGTGCGGGCATCCTGCTCGAGGTCGAGGCCCCAGCCGAGTTCCTCGAGCAGCCGCTTTTCGAACAGCCGCAGGGCACGGGCCGGGTCCATCGCGGCATCGTGCAGGCGCGCGAGCAGGACGCTGTAAGCGTCGAATAGTACCGGGTGCGGATCGTGACGCGGCAACAGCTTGATCAGGAGTTCATTGGCGTAGAACGCACTCATGAGCCGATCGCCGGCCAGCGTCGCCGGTGGGCGCACTCGCTCCGCCCCTGTGAGCTGCCCTGTCTCGCCGCGCGCGCTCCACGACACGAGGACTTCCGCGAATGGTTGAAGTGCGGCAGGCAGTGCCGACCCGCTCCGCCGCGCGGCACGCGCAAAGACCGAGACCCGTCCGTGCGCCCGCGTGATGAGCTCGAGGATCCGGCTCGAGTCCCGCCAGGGATAATGGTGCAGCAGGAACGCCGGCTCGAGCTGCACTCGCCGCGCGGGTCCGGTCACGACTCGTACCCGAACTTGCGCAGTGCGTTCTCGTCGTCGGACCAGCCCTCCCGGACCTTCACCCAGAGTTCGAGGTGCACCGGGCGACCGAAATGCTGCTTGAGCTCGAGACGCGCCGCGCGCCCGACCTCCTTGAGCACGTCGCCGCCCTTGCCGATGACGATCGCCTTCTGGCTCGTGCGTTCGACCCAGATGACCGCCTGGACCACGAGCTTGCCGGGCTCGTCCTCGGCCTCGCCGATGCCCTCGACCTCGACCACGATGCCGTACGGAAGCTCTTCCTGCAGCCGCCGCGTGAGCTTCTCGCGGACGATCTCGGCCGCCATGAAGCGGTCGCTCACGTCGGTGACCTGGTCCGCCGGGAACAGCAGCGGCGACTCGGGCAGGTATTTGGCGATCACGGCCGGCAGGCGCTCGAGGTTGCCGTGCTTGAGTGCAGACATCGGGACGACTTCGGCGAACTGCGCCTTCTGCGTGATCTCGGCGATGAACGGCAACAACCGTTCTTTCGGTTTCGCGCGGTCGACCTTGTTGATCAGGAGCAGTATCGGCCGTCCGGCCTGCACGAGTTCGGCCAGGGCGCGCTCGTCCTCGTCCGTCCAGCGCAATGCCTCGATCACGAACAGGTTGACGTCCGAGTCCGCGAGCGACGCGAGCGCCGTGCGGTTCATGTACCGGTTGATCGCGCGCGGCTGCCGGGCGTGCAGGCCGGGCAGGTCCACGAAAACAATCTGCATGCCCGGCCGCGTCAGCACGCCATGGATGCGCGTGCGGGTCGTCTGCGGCTTGGGGCTGACGATGCTCACCTTCCGGCCGAGAAGTGCATTCAACAAGGTCGACTTGCCGACGTTCGGACGGCCGATCAGGGCGGCGAAACCGCAGCGCGCGTTCCCCTCGCCGGCCTGCAGGACCGGATCGACTTCGTTCATTGCAGCATCCCCTGGTTCGCCAGCGCCTCGAGCACGCGCGTCGCCGCCGCCTGCTCGGCGCTGCGGCGCGTCGGTCCCTCCCCGTGCTCGCGCAGCCCGAGCGTCGCCACCTCGCAGCTCGCGACGAACCAGTGCTCGTGCGGCTCGCCGCTCACCGCTTCCACCGCGTAGGCAGGCAATCGCATCCCGCGGGCCTGCAGCAGTTCCTGCAGGCGCGTCTTCGGATCCTTCAGGTCGCGGGCCTGCGGAAGGCCCGCGACCCGGCCGGAAAACACCGACTCGATGACGCCCTGCGCGGCCTCGAGGCCGCCGTCGAGGTACACCGCGCCGAACAGGGCTTCGAGCGCGTCGGCCAGGATCGAGCTGCGCCGGAACCCGCCGGTCTTGAGCTCCCCGCTGCCGAGCCGCAGCTGGTCGCCGAGGCCGAGCGCGGCGGCCGTCTCGGCCAGCGAACGGCCGCTCACCAGCGACGAACGATAGCGGCTCAATGCGCCCTCGTCCGCCTCAGGATAGGCCCTGAACACCTGCACGGCGACCGCAAAGTTGAGGACCGCATCACCGAGGAACTCCAGGCGCTCGTAGTTGCCCTTGCCTGCGCTGCGGTGCGTGAGCGCGGCGTCGAGCAGCCCCGGGTCGCGGAACCGGTACCCGAGCCGTGCCTCCGCCCATTCGCCCGAGGTGAGCAAGCCGCCCTTACTGCTGGATCGTGACCAGCTTGTCGAACTTTGTCAGCAGGTAGACGTTGGCGATGAACGGCCTCTCGACGTCGTACGCCGCGCGCACCTCGAAGCCGTCGCTCGTCTTCTTGATCTCGATTTCCTTCCAGCCGATGCTCTGGATGTCCTCGACGTCCCAGCGTCGCTCGAGCGAATTGCGGATCATCTGCGCATTCGTGTCGATCGCCGAGTGCTCGTCGCGCACCTGCTCGAGTGCCCGCGCCACCTTGGTGTACTCGAGGTAGACCGGTACGAGGCGGATTCCGGCGTACAGGCCTGCGCCCAGGATGATGAGGATCACAACGATCCCGAGGAAGGTCGCGCCGCGCTGATGGTGCTTCATGTATCGACTCCAGGTGGTGTCAGTGGATCGCATCCCCGATGCGACTCCAGAGGGGTGCGTTCGGGAGATTCCAGTTGAGCCAGATGCGTACGGCCCTGCCGACGACGTTGTCGGCCGGCACGAAGCCGACCTCCGGGAAACGACTGTCGCGGCTGTTGTCGCGATTGTCACCCATGAAGAAGTAATGGCCGGCCGGAACCACGTCGTCGAAGTCGTACGAGGGCCGGTCGGGAATGTAGAGCACGCGGTGCGTGACCTTGCCCAGGGTTTCGAGCGCGATCTGCGCGCCCGTGTGCCCGAACCCGGCGTAGACGCCATCGAGTTCGACGGGCTGAAGTTCGCCGTTCACGTACACCCGCTTTTCACGGACCACGACGTGATCGCCCGGCAGGCCGACCAGTCGCTTGATGTAATTGGTCGCCGGATCCGACGGCAGCCGGAAGACGACCACGTCGCCGCGCTGCGGCTCGCCCAGGGCGACGATCTCGGTGTTCACCACCGGCAGGCGCAGGCCGTAGGTGAACTTGTTGACGAAGATGAAGTCGCCGTCGAGCAGCGTCGGCATCATCGAGTCGGAGGGAATGCGGAACGGCTCGAACAGGAACGACCGGATCACGAGCACGATCAGGATGATCGGGAAGAACGAGCGTGCGTACTCGACCACCACCGGCTCGCCGGGCAACGCACCCGCCTGGGGCTGGGCGAGGCGGCGCGGCTTGAAGAACCAGGCGTCGGCCGCCCAGATCAGGCCGGTCACCAACGTCGCGAGCACCAGGACGAACGAAAAGTCGAAAACCAAGCGTCACCTCACGAAAGCTGCCGGAGTATTGTGTATTTCCCGCGCCCCATCAATGCCTTGCGTCACAGCGCGGGACGCGACGGAGGTCATTCCTTGCGACCCACCTGGAGCACGGCGAGAAACGCTTCCTGCGGAATCTCGACCTGCCCGAGTTGCTTCATGCGCTTCTTGCCCTCTTTCTGCTTCTCGAGGAGCTTGCGCTTGCGGGTGATGTCGCCACCGTAGCACTTCGCGGTCACGTTCTTGCGCAGTGCCTTGACGCTCGAGCGCGCAATGACGTGCGAGCCGATGGCGGCCTGGATCGCCACCTCGAACATCTGCCGCGGGATGAGCTCCTGCATCTTATCCACGAGTTCGCGGCCCCGCTGATAGGCGCTGTCGCGGTGGATGATGATGGAAAGTGCGTCCACCTTGTCGTTGTTGATCAGGACGTCCAGCTTCACGAGCGGGGCGGCCTGGAAGCGGTCGAATTCGTAGTCGAACGAAGCGTAGCCGCGGCTCACCGATTTCAGGCGGTCGAAGAAATCGAGCACCACCTCGGCGAGCGGCAGTTCCCACTGCATTGAGACCTGGCTGCCGAGGTACAGCAGCTTCTTCTGCACGCCGCGCTTCTCGAGGCACAGCTTCATGACCGGCCCGACATAGTCGGGCGGCAGCAGCAGGTTGGCGGTGATGATCGGCTCGCGAACCTCGTCGACCTTGTCGACCGGCGGCAGCTTGGCCGGGTTGTCGACGAACATCGTCTCGCCGTCCTTCGTCGCCACCTCGTAGACCACCGTGGGCGCGCTGGTGACGAGGTCGAGCTGGTACTCCCGCTCGAGGCGCTCCTGGACGATGTCCATGTGCAGGAGGCCGAGAAAGCCGCAGCGGAAGCCGAAGCCGAGCGCCGTGGATACCTCGGGTTCGTACTGCAGCGCCGAGTCGTTCAGCTTCAGCTTCTGCAGCGCGTCGCGGAAGGCCTCGTAGTCGTCGGATCGCACCGGGAACAGGCCGGCGAAGACGCGAGGCTTGATCTGCTTGAAGCCCGGGAGCGGTGCCGCGCACGGGCGATCGTGTCGCCGACCGGGGCGCCGTCGATCTCCTTGACCCCGGAGATGACGAATCCGACTTCGCCCGTGTAAAGAGCGTCCGCCGTCACCGGTTTCGGCGTGAAGCGGCCGAGCTTGTCGACCTGGTGGGCGCGTCCAGTGGACCAGACGCGGATCTTCTGCCCGGTCCGGAGCGCACCGTTCACCACGCGAACCAGCGAGACCACGCCGACGTAATTGTCGAACCACGAGTCGATGATCAGCGCCTGCAACGGCCCGTCCGGGTCGCCGGCCGGCGGCGGGACGCGCGCGACCAGGGCCTCGAGCAGGTCCGGCACGTTCTCGCCCGTCTTGGCGCTGACGCGCACGGCGTCGTGCGCCTCGATGCCGATGATCTCCTCGATCTCCTTGATCACCTTGTCCGGATCGGCGGACGGCAGGTCGATCTTGTTCAGCACCGGGACGACCTCGAGCCCCTGCTCGAGCGCGGTGTAGCAGTTCGCCACGCTTTGCGCCTCGACGCCCTGGGCCGCATCCACGACCAGCAGCGCGCCCTCGCAGGCATACAGCGAGCGCGAGACCTCGTAGGAGAAGTCGACGTGCCCCGGCGTGTCGATCAGGTTCAGCTGGTAGGTCTGGCCGTCGCGCGCCTTGTAGCCCAGCGAGACGCTCTGGGCCTTGATGGTGATGCCGCGCTCGCGTTCGAGATCCATGGAATCGAGGACCTGCGCCTGCATTTCGCGTGCCTCGAGGCCCCCGCAGATCTGGATGAAGCGGTCGGCCAGCGTCGACTTGCCGTGGTCGACGTGCGCGATGATCGAGAAATTGCGGATTAGGTTCATCGGTGCGGGCAATCCGGCCCGGCGCCGGTGCAAAGGGCGCGATTATACCTGCAGCGCGCCCTTCACCCGCGGGGCATCGTAGACGCCCTCGCAGACGACCTCGCCGGCGACCTCGAGGACCGGTACGCGCAGCCCGAAACGGACGGCCAGTTCGACGTCGCCATCCACGTCCGTCACCCGCAGGCCCTCGACCGCCTGTCCGAACTCGAGCTCGAGTTCGAGCAGGAACTGCTCGCACAGGTGACAACCCTGCCGGACGTACAGCACCGTGCCGGGCGGTAACTCACGCATCCGGCGGCGCCGTGCCCGTGCGCCGGACGCAGATCCGGGGCGGCACGGCGCGGACCCAACCGCGCGCCAGGAACCAGCCCAGCAGCAGTCCCGCCAACGCGGCCAGGACTGTCGCACCCTCCCCTTCGTACGAGGCACCGCGCAGGAGCAGGGGCCCGGCCAGCAGCCCCACGAGCGGCGGTACGTACAGGCGGGTGGCGATTCGCAGCAGATCGCCGTCGGCGAGCGATACGGTGACGGTCTCGCCGGATTGCAGGGGTACCGGGTCATCCGGCCGCACCGGCACATCGATCGTGCGTCGGCCGTTACCGGCCAGCCAGCGCAGACCACAGCCCCGGCCTGGGCCACACGCACCGCAGGAGGACGCATCCTCGCAGGCGAGCGTCGCACGGCCATCGCGCATCAGGAGCACCCGCGCGCGCGCCTCCATCGGATCAGCGTGACGCCGGTTCGCCGGACTTGGCGGCCTCGTCCGGCGCGAGCGACGTGACCGGTGCAACGGACGTCGCGATGTCCCGCACCGTGGCCGGGGGCACTTCGCCCACGGCGGTCACGATGTGGTCCTGGACCCGGATCGTGAAGGCATTGGCGGAGCCGACGCTCGTGGACTCAGGCGGGGCCGGCCCGGACGAGGAGCCCGGCTCGATGAATACCGACACCGAGGCGAAACCGTCGGAAAAAATCAGGTGCTGCACCGGGACCGGCACGCCCGGCATGGTCTGGACACGGCTCGCGATCAGCCTGAAACCCGGGGGCATCCTCATGGGCCGCCACTCGGCGGCCTTTGCGGCGAGCGCGGCATTCGCGGGCTGGCGGCCCGTCCGTATCCACTGGAAGCCGGTGGCATCGACCGAGGGCTCGGTGGCGCTCGGGTCGATGCGCGCCGGCATCTCGAGACGCGTGAAATGAATCTGCTCCACGGCGCGGCCGGACGGGTCCGTCACGACGGAACGCAATGGCATCGCCGACTCCTCGTCGAGCCAGAGGCGGTAGCCATAGCGATAGGCATCGCGGGGACGGACGTCGACGATGCGCACCTCGCGTCCGAGGAGCTTGTTGCCCTTGCGGACCTGCAAATCGTAGTGCGCATCGAGCTGCGGGCTCGGCGTCGGGAGGGACTTGAGCAGCGAACTCGCCTCCGTACGGGGCTCCACCAGCACTACGCGCCGGTCCGGCAGGTAGACGTGGACTTCCTTCGCTGTCCGAACGATTTCGCGGCCGCTGCCGTCGAGCGACACCAGCCGCTCGAGGCTCTGGTCATCCTCGACGCGGTGCACGATGCGCATCGTCTCGGACTGCCCATTGGTGGTGTGCGTAAAGAGGCCGAAGTAATTGCGCGTAGCGAGCGCTTCGGACATGCGCTGCAGCCATTCGCTTGCGTCGTCCTCCGACGCTGCGGCAGGCTGCGAGACAAGTCCTAGAATCCCGACGGTAGCAAGTGCGACGGCTCGCAGCATTCAGCGCGCCTCGACGGCATCGTAGGCGACCCGGGCGATTCCGGGATCGGCGGCCAGGACGCCCGTCCAGACATTGCGGCGACCGATCGGACTCGCGAACTGACTGTGGGCGACGAGATACCCGGCCAGACGCTGGGACTGCGCGGGGGTCGGACTGGCACCACCCGGCGGGAACGCCGCCAGTGTCGCCGCGCCCGGGTCCGCGTTTCCTGCCGTGATGTCCTCGCCTCCGCGCATGTCGGGACGCACCAGCAGCACCGCGGCCAGGGCAGCGCTCGCCGCCACCGCCGTTGCCAATGCCGGCCTGCTCCAGCGGGAGGAACGCGACGCCAACGGCGCCTGACCGGACGACTCCGAGGCCGACGAATCGATGGCTGCGCTCACCCGGGCCGCGAAATCCGGCCTGGCCGTGATGCCGCCGGGCGACCGGAGGACTTCCCCGGCCAGCACGTAGCTCCCGAAGGCGCGTCGCAACTCGCCATCGCGCTCCATGCGGCGGGCCAGCAGGCCGATTTCGCCACTGGGCAATTCTCCGTCCAGGAACGCCGATATCTGTTCGTTGATTCGATCTGTCATGGTTATATCTCAGTCAAGCAGGGGCTTGAGGCTGCGATCTATGGCCTCGCGGGCCCTGAATATCCTCGAACGTACCGTGCCCACCGGGCAATCCATCGCCTCGGCGATTTCCTCGTAACTCAGGCCTTCGACTTCGCGCAGGATGATCGCCGTGCGCAGGTCTTCGGGCAGCTGCTCCACCGCGTGATTCACCGTCTGGTGAATCTCCTCCGACAGGACCGCGGCCTCCGGCGTGTCGGTGTGGCGCATCCGCGACTCGACGGCCGATTGCTCCGACTCGTTCAGGTCCGCCTCGTAATCGAGCGGACGGCGCTGGCGGGACGCCATCACGTTGCGCGCGGTATTCACGGCAATCCGGTAGAGCCAGGTGTAGAAGGCGCTGTCGCCGCGGAAGGACCCCAGCGCCCGGTAAGCCTTGACGAAGGCGTCCTGTGCGACGTCCTCGGCTTCGGTCGGATCACGCAACAGCCGCGCCACGAGCTTGATGACCTTGTGCTGGTACCTGAGGACCAGCAGGTCGAACGCACCACGTTCGCCCCGCTGCGCCCGCCTGACGAGTTCGAGATCGCTCTGCTCGATACCGGAGGCCGGCCGCGCATCCTCATCCCGAGGCTCGTGCGGTTGGATAGACCCGTCCACAGGGGGAAAGTTCGCCATCGGCCTCACGTTGCGGCCACCCGTAGGCTGGCCGTCACGCCCCGACCCGCGGGCCGGTGCCTTGCAGGCGCATGGCCAAGTTTCGCAGCACGGGCAGCGGCAGGTCCCGGCGGGTGAGCCAGACCGACCTGGCGCGCCCTTCCACACGCCATTTCAGCACGACCGACGAGCCAAGGACGCGAGTCCCCCGGACCAACGTGGCCTCCGCTTGTCGGCCGTCCGCGAAAGTCAGGCGCCATGCGTCATCCTCGGCCAGGGCCGCGCGATCGAGGCGGCCGCTGGCACGCCGTCGAGACCCGAGCCAGGCTGCAAGCGCAACGGCCAGCACGAGACCGGCCCCGGTTAATCCCTGCGGTTGGCGAGCCATCACGGCCTCGACGACGACGCCAAGGACCCCCGCCAGGCACAGGGCCAGGGCGTCCGCCAGTGGCCACGTCGGGAGTTCAAGCATGATCGGAGCGGATCCGGGCGACGACATCGCGTAACGGCGCCTCAGTCGGGGTGTCGCGACCCACAAGATACCCGAAGATCTCGGGGTCCTGCAGTTCGAGAATACGCGCGAATGCGTCGCGTTCTGCCGGCGACGCCCCGAGGTAGTCGCGATCCAGGTATCGCGTGAGCAGCACGTCGAGTTCCCGCATGCCACGCCGGCAGCGCCATCGCAGCCTGGCAAGAACCTGCGGCGATGCCTCGGCGCTCAGTGCTGGCGCTCCGCGATGAGTCTCTTGATCTCGGCGATTGCGCGGGCCGGGTTCAGGTCCTTCGGGCAGGCCTCGGCGCAGTTCATGATCGTGTGGCAGCGATACAGGCGGAACGGGTCCTCGAGTTCGTCGAGGCGCTCGCCAGTAGCCTCGTCCCTCGTGTCGATGATCCAGCGGTAGGCTGCCAGCAGTGCGGCCGGACCGAGGTAACGATCGCCGTTCCACCAGTACGACGGACAGCTCGTGGAGCAGCACGCGCACAGGATGCACGCCGAGGGCCGGTCGATCTTCTCCTGGTCCTCCTTGGACTGCAGTCGCTCGCTGTCCGGCGGGGCCGGCGTGCGCGTCTGCAGCCACGGCTTCACCGAGGCGTACTGCGCGTAGAAGTTGGTGAGGTCCGGGACGAGGTCCTTGATCACGGGCATGTGTGGCAGCGGGTAGATCTTCACGTCGCCGCGGATCTCCGACGTCGCCTTCGTGCAGGCGAGCGTGTTCACCCCGTCGATGTTCATTGCGCAGGAGCCGCAGATGCCCTCGCGGCAGGAGCGACGGAACGTGAGCGTGGTGTCCACCTCGTTCTTGATCTTGATCAGGGCGTCGAGAACCATCGGCCCGCAGGCGTCCATGTCCACCTGGTAGGAATCGACACGCGGGTTCTCCCCCGAGTCCGGGTCGAACCGGTAGATGCGGAACGTGCGCACGTTCTTCGTTCCGGCCGGCGCCGCGTGGGTCTTGCCCGTCCCGACCCGGGAGTTCTGTGGGAGTCTGAATTCGGCCATGGCAGGGAGAAGTGACCAGGGGATAGGGGATAGTAAGAGGCGCTGCGCGCTGCTAGTAGGTCCGGGCCTTCGGCGGGATAGGATCCACGTCGCTGGTGAGTGTCGTCAGGTGCACCGGACGGTAGTCGAGGTGCACGTGGCCGGTCTCGTCCACCCACGCCAGGGAGTGCTTGAGCCATTCCTTGTCGTCGCGGTCCTTGTAATCCTCGCGGGCGTGCGCGCCGCGGCTCTCCTTGCGGTTCTCCGCGGAATGCATGGTCGCGACGGCCTGGCCGAGCAGATTCTCGAGTTCCAGGGTCTCGACCAGGTCGGTGTTCCAGACCAGTGACCGGTCGCTCACCTGCACGTCGGCGACGGATTCGCAGACCGCGGTGAGCTTGCGCACGCCCTCGGCTAACGACTCGCCGGTGCGGAACACCGTTGCGTGGTTCTGCATGGTGCGTTGCATGTCGAGGCGGATGTCCGCGGTTCGCCGCGTGCCGTTCGCGTTGCGCAGGCGGTCCAGCCGGCTCACCGCCAGGTCGCCGGCATCCTTTGGCAGCGGGGCGTGCGCACCGCCGGCCTGCGTCGTCGCGGCACAATGGCGGGCCGCCTCGCGGCCGAACACGACGAGGTCGAGCAGCGAGTTCGATCCGAGGCGATTGGCCCCATGCACCGACACGCACGCCGCCTCGCCGACGGCCATCAGGCCCGTGACCACGGCGTCTGGATCGCCGTTCCGCAGCGTGACGACCTCGCCGTGCACGTTGCAGGGAATTCCGCCCATGTTGTAGTGCGCGGTCGGCAGCACCGGGATCGGTTCCCGGTTGACGTCGACACCGGCGAAGATGCGCGCCGTCTCGGCGATGCCCGGGAGCCGTTCGCGGATGACGTCCGGGCCGAGGTGCTCGAGGTGCAGGTGGATGTGGTCCTTGTGCGGCCCGACCCCCCTGCCCTCGCGGATCTCGATGGTCATCGAGCGGCTCACGACGTCGCGCGAGGCAAGGTCCTTCGCATTCGGCGCATAGCGCTCCATGAAGCGCTCGCCCGCGGAATTCGTCACGTAGCCACCCTCTCCGCGCGCGCCTTCCGTGATCAGGCAACCTGCGCCGTAGATTCCCGTGGGGTGGAACTGCACGAACTCCATGTCCTGCAGCGGCAGGCCGGCACGCAGCACCATGCCGCCGCCGTCGCCCGTGCAGGTGTGGGCCGAGGTACAGGAGAAATACGTGCGCCCGTAGCCGCCGGTGGCGAGGATCACCTTGTGGGCGCGGAAGCGGTGCAGCGTACCGTCCGACATGTCCAGCGCGACCACGCCGCGACAGGCGTCGTTCTCCATGATGAGGTCGATCGCGAAATACTCGATGAAGAAGCGCGCCTCGTGCTTCAGCGCCTGCTGGTACAACGTGTGCAGCATCGCGTGGCCGGTGCGGTCGGCGGCGGCGCAGGTGCGCTGGGCGATGCCCTTGCCGTAGTGCGTGGTCATGCCGCCGAACGGGCGCTGGTAGATGCGCCCGTCCTCGGTACGCGAGAACGGCACGCCGTAGTGCTCGAGTTCGATCACGGCGGCGGGCGCTTCCTTGCACATGAACTCGATGGCGTCCTGGTCGCCGAGCCAGTCCGAGCCCTTGATGGTGTCGTAGAAGTGGAAGCGCCAGTCGTCCTCGCCCATGTTGCCGAGCGCGGCGCTGATGCCGCCCTGTGCCGCCACCGTATGGCTGCGGGTCGGGAATACCTTGGTCAGGCAGGCCGTCGAGAGGCCTGCTTGCGCGAGACCGAAGGTGGCGCGCAGGCCGGCACCGCCGGCGCCGACCACGACGACGTCGTAGGTGTGATCCTTGAACGAATAAGCGGTCATGCCGCGACTCCGAAGGCGATGCGCAGCACGGCGAGCACGCCAACGACGGCGGCGACGGCGAACGCGAACTTGACGACGAGCAGCACCGCCATGCGCGTGCCCTTGTCGGCGACGTAATCCTCGATCACCACCTGCAGCCCGAGCAGGGCGTGCCAGCCGGCGGTCAGCACCAGCAGCACGGCCAGCGCTGCGGCCACGGGTGAGGCAATCCACGCAACGACGCGCTCGTGCGAGGCGCCGCCGAACGTGGCCAGCGAGATCACGAACCACAGCCCGAGCAGCACGAGTGCCACTGCGGTGACACGCTGCGCGTACCAATGGCTGGCCCCGCCCTTCGCAGAGCCGAGGCCCGTGACGTGGCGCAGCGGGCTCTTCAAGCTCACGCGCCACCCCCGAGTCCCGCGCGGACGACGAGCCAGACCACGAGTCCCGACACAAGCGCACCGATCGCGACAGCCCAGCCGCTCGCCCTGGCGGTCTTGAGTTCGAAGCCGTGGCCGAGGTCGAAGAACAGGTGGCGCACGCCATTCAACAGGTGGTAGCAGAAGCTGAAGGAGGTCCCGAACAGCACGAACTGCGCGGGCCAGGAAGCGAGACGGTCGAGGGCAGTCGCGTAAGGCTCGGCGCCGGCCGCGGCCGCGGCCAGCCAGTACACCAGCAGCAGGAATCCCAGGCTCAGCAGCACGCCGGTGATGCGGTGCAGAATCGACAGGGTGTTGGTGTACTGCCAACGGTAATGCAGGAACGGGGATAGCGGCCGGGCGCGCTGGGCCATCTCGATTACCTCCAGGGGCTCGCCGCTAGAAATCGATGCAGCGTCCGGCCTTCTCCCAATCGCCGTAACGCGTTGGCTCAGGACCGTCGCGACCGCCGATCTCGCGGGGCCGGGTCGGCTCAGGCTCGGCCGCCTCGGCGACGGGTGGATCGGGCTGCTTCTCTTGCGGGGCATTCATGGCAACAGCCAATAAGTGTGCCAGATCCGCGATGTGTTCACCACATTGATCCTAAAGGCAAATTTTGCACGGTAAACTTCGCGACCACGACCATGGACCAAGCCACGCAAAGCAGCCACTCCGCCCTCCTGCCGTTTCTCGGTGTCGTGCGCATTTACGGTGAGGATGCCGCAACCTTCCTGCAAGGCCAGGTGACCCACGACACCCGTCTGCTCGCCGACGGCCGCACACTCCTCGCCGCCTGTAATACGCCGCAAGGCCGGGTGATCGCCCTGCTGCGACTGCGACAGACCGAGGATGCCATCTATGCACTGCTGCCCGTGGATCTGCTGGAGCGCGTCGCCACTCACCTGCGTCGGTTCGTATTGCGCGCGAAAGTGAACGTGCAGATCGCCGACGACCTGCAGCCGGCCTGGATGTCGTCCGTCCCGGAGTCCGGGTCGACCGACACCGTTGCGTTCGACTATGCCGCCGACCGACGGGTGGTCGCGACGGCGGGCACCTCGTCGCGCGCTATCACCGGGCCGTCGCTCGCGAAACCAGTGCCGGGAATCGAGGATGAATGGTGGTCGGCGGACATCTCGGCGGGCCTGCCACAGGTGTTCCACGCCAGTTCCGAAGTGTTCGTGCCGCAGATGCTGAACCTCGACCTGCTCGACGGCATCAGCTTCAGCAAGGGCTGCTACACGGGCCAGGAGATCGTGGCCCGGACGCAGCACCTCGGACGCATCAAGCGCCGCACCTTCCGTTATCTCATGGCGAACGGTCCGTTGCTCGCCCCGCTCGCGGGACTCACGCGCGATGGCACCAAGGTTGCCGAGGTCGTCCTGAGCGCGCGGCGCGCCGATCACGTGGAACTGCTCGCCGTCACCAGCCTCGAGGCGCGTGGCCGGACGCTGCGCACCGAGGACGGGCGGGCGGCGGTCGTGGCGGAGATGCCGTACCGGATAGCGGGTAGTGATCAGTGACTAGGGGGTAGTCGAGAGGCGTTCCTCATGCGATGGCTGGCACCGACGCGTCCGAAGTGCGCTCGTCACTACCCCCTGATCACTGGTCACTACCCCCTTTCCTACTCGGGCCTCATATGCGGGAACAGCAGCACGTCCCGGATCGACGCCTGGTTGGTGAACAGCATCACCATCCGGTCCACGCCGATGCCGAGGCCCGCGGTCGGCGGCAGCCCATACTCGAGCGCACGCACGTAGTCGGCGTCGTAGAACATCGCCTCCTCGTCGCCAGCGCGCTTGCGCTCGACCTGCTCGCGAAACCGCGCGGCCTGGTCGTCGGGGTCGTTCAGCTCGGAGAAACCGTTCGCGAGTTCACGACCACCGACGAAGAATTCGAAGCGGTCGGTGATGAACGGGTCTGAATCGTTACGCCGCGCCAGGGGCGAGACTTCCGCCGGGTAGGCGTAGACGAACGTCGGCTGCTCGAGCCGGTGCTCCGCCGTCTTCTCGAAGATCGCGATCTGCAGCTTGCCCGGGCCGTCGGCCGCCTCGGCCTCGAGCCTCAACCGCCCGCAGACCTCTCGCAGGTACGCGAGGTCGCGCAACCTCCCGCGTTCGATGCCCGGGTTGAAGTGCACGACGAGGTCCTCGATCGTGACCCGCCGGAACGTCGCGCCGAAGTCGAACGTGGTGCCCTGGTACTCGACGCGACGCGTGCCGACCACCGTGTCCGCGATACCCTGGAAAATGCGCTCGACCATGTCCATGAGGTCGCGGTAATCCGCGTACGCCTGGTACAGCTCGAGCATCGTGAACTCGGGATTGTGCCGCGTGGACAGCCCCTCGTTGCGGAAGTTGCGGTTCAGCTCGTACACGCGCTCGAAGCCGCCCACGACCAGTCGCTTCAGATACAACTCGGGCGCGATCCGCAGGTACATGTCGACGTTGAGGGCGTTGTGGTGCGTCACGAACGGCCGCGCCACCGCACCTCCCGGGATCACCTGCATCATCGGCGTCTCGACTTCCATGAAGTCGAGTGCATCGAGGAAGCTACGCAGGAACTGCACGATGCGGGTGCGGGTTCGGAACACCTGGCGGCTGTCGTCGCTGATGATCAGGTCGACGTAGCGCTGCCGGTAGCGCTGCTCGACGTCGGCGAGGCCGTGCCACTTGTCGGGGAGCGGCCGCAGCGACTTCACGAGCAGCCTGAGTTTCTCGACCCGGATGGAGAGTTCGCCGGTCCTCGTCTTGAAGAGCATGCCCTCGGCACCGAGGATGTCGCCC
>Ga0316601_100000306_pt1 | contig 20249 bp, 21 predicted proteins | sample OWC_soil_day5_no_FD_207663 | JGI IMG/M metagenome (GOLD analysis project Ga0316601, IMG submission 207663) | Wetland soil microbial communities from Old Woman Creek delta, Ohio, United States - OWC_soil_day5_noCT | ecosystem: Environmental > Terrestrial > Soil > Wetlands | place: USA: Ohio... | reverse complement strand
CTCGTCCAGGTTCTCGTGGTAGTCGTCGTTCACCTGCATCACCGGGGCCGTGCCGCAGGAGCCCAGGCACTCCACCTTCGTCAGGGTGAACTTCCCGTCGGGGGTCGTCTCCCCGGGTTTCACGCCGAGCTTTTTCGACACGTGCCCGATCAGGTGCTCCGCCCCCAGCAGGGAGCAGGAGATGTTCCGACAGATCTGGACGTGGTACTTCCCGACGGGCTTCCGGTTGTACATCGTGTAGAAGGTCGCGACCCCCTCGATGCGCGCCGGGGACGTTCCGAGCAGCTCCGCGATGTGGATGATCGCACCGTCGGAGACGTACCCCTGCTCTTTCTGCGCGAGGTGGAGCGCCGGCAGGATGACCGCATCCTTGTCGGGGTAGCGCGAGAGCAGCCGCTCGAACTCCCTCTTCCCCGCGTCGGAAAACACGAAGCTCACCGGTCCAGCTCCCCCGCGATGATGTTGACGCTCCCCAGCACGGCGATCAGGTCCGCGATCATCTGCCCCTTCACCAGGTGCGGGATCCCCTGGAACAGGGGGAAGCACGGCGGCCGGACCTTGATCTTCCACGGCCCGCCCCCGCCCCGGCTGACGATGTAGAACCCCAGCTCCCCGTTGGCCGCCTCGGTGGCGGAGTACACCTCGCCCTCCGGGACCTGGACCCCCTCCATGATGAACTTGAAGTGGTTCATCAGGGCCTCGATGTTCTCGTACACCAGGCTCTTTTCCGGGAGGGTGTAGCGTGTGTCGTCCACGTTGACGGGGCCGCCGGGCATCTGCGCGATCGCCTGCTCGATGATCCGCAGCGACTGGCGCATCTCTTCCATCCGCACCATGTACCGGTCGCACGTGTCGCCCTTCTCCCCTACGGGCACGTCGAAGTCGAACCGGTCGTACACGAGGTACGGCTCGTCCTTCCGCAGGTCGAGGGGGACCCCCGCCGCGCGGAGGCAGGGCCCCGTGAACCCGAGCGCGATCGCGTCCTTCGGGGTGATGGGCCCGACGCCCATCGTGCGCTCGATGAAGATCCGGTTCTTCGTGAGGAGGGCGTTCACGTCCGCGATGCACTCGGGGATCACGCCCCGGCACACCGCCAGCACCCGCTCGTTCCACCCTTCCGGGATGTCCGCCATGGCCCCGCCGATGCGGGTGTACGCCGTGGTCAGGCGCTGGCCGCACAGCTCCTCGATGAGCTTGTAGACCTCCTCCCGGGGCTTCCAGAAGTACCAGAAATTGGTCAGCGCCCCCAGGTCGACCATGTTCGTGCCGATGCACACCATGTGGTCGATGATCCGGGAGATCTCGGAGATGATCACGCGGATGTATTTGCACCGCTCCGTGACCTCGATGCCGCACAGCTTCTCCACCGCCATGACGTATCCCACGTTGTTCATCAGAGGAGAGACGTAGTTCAGACGGTCGGTGTACGGCACCACCTGCGTCCAGGTGGACGCCTCGGACTCCTTCTCGAACCCGCGGTGGAGGTACCCGAACTCCGGGATCAGCTCCATGATCGTCTCCCCGTCGAGCTTCGCGTGGAACCGGAGCGTCGCGTGCGTCGCCGGGTGGGAGGGGCCGATGTTGATGCGCATCGGCTCCGCCTGCAGGTCGAGCCTCTCGTCGTGGGTCTGGATAATGAACGGTTCGGCCATCGTCCCTCTACTCTTCCGGCCCGATCGTGGGCTGGCGCCGTGCCTTCGGGTAATCCTTCCGGAGCGGGTGCCCCTCGAACCCTTCGTACATGAGGATCCGCTTCAGGTTCGGGTGGCCGCGGAAGACGATGCCGTACATGTCCCACGCCTCCCGCTCGTACCAGTCGATGCCGGGCCACACGGCGACCGCCGTATCGATCACCGGGTCGTCCTCGTGGAGGCGGACCTTGATCCGCACCCGGCGCTTCCTCTCCAGCGAGTACAGGTGGTAGACCACCTCGAACCGGGGCTCCTCCCCGAGGTAGTCGACGCCGGTCAGGTCCATCGCGAAGTCGAACAGCAGATCCGGGTTGTCCCGCAGGAACGTGAGGATCTCGACGACCCGCTCCCGCCGCACCAGGGCCGTGTCGTCCCCGAAGTCCGAGTGGGTGGACACCACGTCGGAGGGGAACCGCTCCCTCAGCCTGTCGAGGACGACGCTCACCGGCCTTCGCTCCCTCTCACTTGATCGGCCACCGTTCCGCGGCCCGCGGCGCCCCGGTCTCGATGATCTTCTGGATCTGCACCACGGCGTCGATGATCCCTTCCGGGTTGGGAGGGCACCCCGGGATGTAGGCGTCCACGGGGATGATCTTGTCGATCCCCTGGAGGACCGTGTAGTTGTTGTAGAAGCCGCCGGAGGATGCGCACGCCCCCATGGAGATCACCCACTTCGGCTCGAGCATCTGGTCGTAGATCCGCTTGAGCACCGGCGCCATCTTGTAGTTGATCGTCCCCGCCACGAGGAGGACGTCGGCCTGCCGCGGCGAGAAGCGCACCACCTCCGCGCCGAAGCGGGAGAGGTCGTAGTGCGTCCCGAACGCCCCCATCACCTCGATGCCGCAGCACGCGGTGGCGAAGGTGAACGGGTAGAGGGAATATTTCCTCCCCCACGCGATCAGCGACTCCAGGGTGGTCAGGGCGTATCCCGTCCCGCCGCCCTTGCCCGGCTTCACTGCCATTCCAGGGCCCCCTTCTTCCACGCGTAGACCAGGCCCACCAGAAGGATCCCGACGAAGACGGCCATCTCGATGAACCCGAACAGCCCCAGCGACCGGAAGAGCACCGCCCACGGGTAGAGGAAGGTCGTCTCCAGGTCGAACAGGATGAACAGGATCGCGACCAGGTAGTATTTGACGGAGACGCGCACCGCGGCGGGGGTCAGCGGGTCGACACCGCACTCGTACACGCCGAACTTGATCCGGTCGTACCGCTTCGGCCCCAGTGCCTGGGACAGGAGGACGAACCCCACGGCCATCGCCAGCGCGATGGCCAGGAGGATCAGGACCGGGAAGTACGGGTCCGCGAAGTTCACGCTTTCGAGAAACCGCGCCATGGCCCCTCCCCACCGCCGGCCTAGAACACCAGCATCCGCACCGAGTCCGCCGCGAGCCGGGCCACCGGCTCCCAGTACACGCCGAAGATCAGCGTGGGCGCCACCAGCAGCGCGAGCATCGCGCGGGGAACCGCCGGAACAAGGATCGCGGAGGTGTCCTTCGGGTCCGCCAGGAACATCGCCCGGACGATCCGCGCGTAGTAGTACAGCGACACGACGCTGTTCAGCCCCGCCACGATCGCCAGCCAGTATACCCCGCGGTTCAGGACCTCGGCGAAGAGATAGACCTTCCCGATGAAGCCCGAGAACGGCGGGATGCCGGTCAGCGCGAACAGGAAGATCGCCAGCGACACGGCGGCGAAGGGGGCGCGGCTCCCCAGCCCCGTGAAGTCGGCGATGTCCTCCCCCCCGAGGGCATTGCTCACCACGACCACCACGTAGAAGGCGCCCAGGTTCATGAAGAGGTAGACCACGAGATAGAACAGGACCGCCTGGATCCCCGCGGGGGAGAGGAGGACGAACCCCATCAGCATGTACCCGGCGTGGGCGATGGAGGAATACGCCAGCAGCCGCTTCACGTTGCTCTGCTGCACCGCCACGAGGTTCCCCACCGTCATCGTCACCGCGGAGAGGGCGGCGAACAGCAGGGGCCAGTCCACGTCGGCGGTGAGGCGCCACATCCCTGTGGCGGGGTCGGAGGCGGCGAAGGCGGTGTAGTAGAAGCGGACCAGCACCGCGAACCCCGCGGCCTTCGGCCCGATCGAGAAGAAGGCGGTGGCCGGCGTGGGGGACCCCTCGTACACGTCGGGGCTCCACATGTGGAACGGCACGGCGGCGATCTTGTACCCGAACCCGACGGCCACCATCACCGCGGCCAGCAGCGCGGGGAGGACCGCCTTGCCGGCGGCCAGGGCGCGGCCGATCTCCGCCACCTGAGTGGACCCGGCCAGGCCGAAGAGAAGGGAGAAACCGTAGATCATCACCCCCGAGGCGGTGGCGCCGTACACCACGTACTTCATCGCCGCCTCGGTGGACTTTTCCTTTCCCTTGAGGTACCCGGCCAGCAGGTACGAGGGGATGGAGACCAGCTCCAGGGACAGGTAGACCATCACGATGTCGGTCGCCGAGGAGAGGAGGAACATCCCGAGGAGGGTGGAGAGGAGGAAGACGTAATACTCCGCCTGGCTCCGGCCCGCGAGCTCCCGGCTGTCCATGGACATGAGGATCACCACCAGGGTGGCGAGGGCGGTCAGGACCTTGAAGAAGACGGCGAAGGCGTCGTACGCCGCCATCCCCTCGAAGATCGCCTTTCCGGCGCCCGGGGGGACGATCCCTGCAAGGAGGATCGCCGCGCCCACCCCCACCAGGGAAAGGACTCCGGGGGCGGACGACTCGCGGTTCTTCGAGACGACGTGCAGCACCACGAGCAGGAGGATCGTCGCCGTGACGGCGATCTCCGGCAGGAAGTACCGCAGGCTGTCCAGGTTGCCCAAAAACACTCAGGATACCGCCTTGACGAGGTCGACCAGCCGCACCAGGGACGCGTTCATGAGGTTCAGGACCGGCATCGGCCAGACGCCGACGATCATGACGAGCAGGCCCAGGGGCGCCAGGCAGAAGATCTCCCGGGCGTTGATCTCCTCGAGGGTCGCGTATTTCGGGTTCAGCGGCCCGAGGAACACCCGCTGCAGCGCCCACAGGTGGAAGGCGGCCACGAAGATGATCCCCAGGGCGCCGATGATCACCAGCGTCCGGAACACCTCGAAGGAGCCGAGGAACACCATCTGCTCGGCGATGAAGCCGGACAGCCCCGGCAGGCCCAGGGAGGCGAAGAAGGCCAGGGAGACGAAGCCGGTGTAGATGGGCACCACGGCGCCCAGGCCGCCGAAACCGTCGATCTGGCGGTGGTGCGCCCGGTCGTAGACGACGCCGACGAGGAAGAACAGCATGGCGGTGATCATGCCGTGGGAGAACATCTGCATCGCCGCGCCGACCATCCCGACCGGAGTCAGGGCCGCCATCCCGAGGAGGCAGAAACCCATGTGGCTGACGGAGGAGTAGGCGACCATCTTCTTCAGGTCGGACTGCGCCATGGCGCACAGGGCGCCGTAGACGATGTTGATCACCCCGAGCACCGCCATCGGGACGGCGAACCAGATCGTCACGTCGGGGAAGATCGGGAAGGAGATCCGCATCAGGCCGTACGTCCCCATCTTCAGCAGCACGCCCGCCAGGATGACGGAGATGGCGGTGGGCGCTTCGACGTGGGCGTCGGGGAGCCAGGTGTGGAACGGGAAGAGGGGCACCTTGATGGCGAACCCGATGAAGAGCCCGAGGAACATCAGGACCCGGACGTCGAATCCCTTCAGCCATGCGCTGTGGCTGTTCTGCGCCATGTAGTGGAGCAGGTTGAAGGTGTGGCCCCCGGTCTCGGGGTTCGTCGTGTTGAAGTAGAGCGCCAGCAGCACGATCAGCATCAGGATCGAGCCGAGCAGGGTGTAGAGGAAGAACTTGATCGCGGCGTACTCCTTCCGCGGCCCGCCCCAGATGCCGATGAGGAAGTACATCGGCAGGAGCATCACTTCCCAGAAGACGTAGAAGAGGAAAAAGTCCAGGGAGGCGAAGACGCCCATCATCCCCGTCTCGAGGAGGAGGAACAGGGCCATGTACCCCTTGACCTTCTTCTCGATCCCGAAGGAGCCGATCACGGCGAGGAAGGAGAGGAGGGCCGTCAGGAGGAGCATCGGCATCGAGATGCCGTCCGCCCCCATGAAGTATTCCACGTTGATGGACGGGATCCAGCTGTACTGCTCCACGAACTGGAACTGGTTCGCGACGTTGACCCCCGCCACCGTCCGGTCGTAGGCGAACCATAAGCGTACCGCGAGCATCAGCGGGAGGAAGGAGGCCGCGGCGGCGATCCACCGGACCACGTCGTCCTTTCCTTTCGGGACGCAGAGGATCACGGCCGCCCCGAGGAGGGGAAGGAACGTCATCAGCGAGAGGATGTGACTATCGATGAAGCCCACGGAAGACCACCTCCGTTTCTAGAACGCCTTGATCAGGAAGATGATGAGCGCCCCGCCCGCCAGCACGAACACGTAATGGTAGAGCTTCCCGGTCTGCAGCCGGCGCAGGGCGGATCCGCTCGCGATCGTCACGTTCGCCACGCCGTCGACAGCGCCGTCCACCACCTTGTTGTCGAAGATCCCGACGAGCCAGGAGAGGAAGATCCCGAGGCGGGCGGCGAGGTTGACCAGCCCGTCCACCACGGTCAGGTCGAACCATGCCAGGCCCCTCGAGAAGGCCTTTGAGCCGCTGATGACGGTCGCCTCGTACAGCTCGTCGAAGTACCACTTGTTCAGCAGGAAGTCGTAGAGCGGCTTCACGCTGTTCGCCACGCGCTCCGGATTGACCCAGCCGAAGAGGTACACCCCGAATGCGAGGGCGATCCCGAGGGTGCCGACGGCAACCGAGGAGTACATCGCGTAGGAGTGCGCCGTGTGCGCGATGTGCGCATCGTGTTCCGCATCCCCGCCGTGAGCGGCCGGCGCGGCACCGCGGGACTCCGCCGCCCCGTGCCCCGACTCCTTCACGGCCTCGCCGTGGGGGGCCGGGGCCGTCTTATGCCCCATGGCGGGTGCCGGCGCGTGCTCCACTGCGGGAGCGTGCGCGACGGCGGGAGCCTTCGCGAGGTTCGCGACCGTCGCGGGCTTCTGCACCAGGGTTTGGAACCACCCCTTCTCCACGAAGGGGCTCTTGAACCAGAAGGAGAACGACAGGGTCGCCAGGATCACCAGGGGGACCCACATGTTCGGGGGCGACTCGTGGGCGTGGTCGTACTTGTGGTGGTCCTTGGGCTTCCCGAAGAACGTCATGATCACCATCCGGAACATGTAGAAGGCGGTCATCCCGGCGGTGAGCAGGGCGCCGAAGAAGATGATCAGGTGCTGGGGTTGCCGCATCCCGAACTCGAGAGCCGCCGCAAGGATCATGTCCTTGCTGAAGAATCCCGAGAAGCCCGGCACCCCGGCGATCGCCAGCGTGGCGATGAGGAAGGTCCAGAATGTGATGGGCATCTTCTTGCGCAGGCCGCCCATCTCGCGGATGTCCTGGCTGTGGACGGCGTGGATCACCGACCCCGACCCGAGGAAGAGGCACGCCTTGAACGCCGCGTGGGTGGCCAGGTGCGCCAGCCCCGCGGTGTAGCCGCCCACCCCAAGCCCCATGATCATGAAGCCGAGCTGGGAGGTGGTCGAGTACGCCAGCACTTTCTTGATGTCGTTCTGCGTCAGGGCGATCGTGGCGGCGAGGAACAGGGTGATCAGCCCGATGTAGGCGATGACGAGGAAGGCGTCGGGGGTGAAGATCGGGTAGACCCGGCCGACCAGGTATACGCCCGCGGCAACCATCGTCGCCGCGTGGATGAGGGCGGAGACCGGCGTGGGGCCCTCCATCGCGTCGGGGAGCCAGACGTGCAGCGGGAACTGGGCGGACTTCCCGACGGCGCCGCAGAAGACCGCGATCCCCGCCAGGGTGAGGAGCGTCCCGGACAGTTTCCCCTCCCCGATCGCCCGGAAGACCTCGTCGTACCCCAGGACGCCGCAGGTGGCGTAGATGATCAGGATCCCGATGAGGAACCCGAAGTCGCCGACCCGGTTGACGATGAACGCCTTCTTGCACGCGTCCGCCGCCGACTTCTTTTCGAACCAGAAGCCGATCAGCAGGTAGGAGGAGAGCCCCACCAGCTCCCAGAAGATGTAGATGAACAGGAGGCTCTCGGCGAGGACCAGTCCCAGCATCGAGAAGGAGAAGATCGACAGGTAGGCGAAGAACCGGTTGTACCGTGGGTCCCCGTGCATGTACCCGACGGAGAACAGGTGCACCAGGAACGAAACGCCGGAGACCACCACCAGCATGACCGCGGTGAGGTTGTCGACGAGGATGCCGGTGTTGTAGAGGGCCCGGTCCGCCACGGTCAGCCATGGGACCACGGCGTGGTACCGGAAGTTCGGGTCGTAGGCGGAGAAGACCTCGTAGAAGATCCCGATCGACATCGCCAGCGTCGTGCCGATGGTGGCGAGGGAGAGCCAGTCCCCCTTGCGCGGCAGCCGCTTGCCGACGGCGATGTTGATGAAGAACGACAGGAGCGGCAGGAACGGGATGAGGTGGGCGTACCGGATCAACGGTCTACCCCCTCATCCGGTCGGCAAGGTCCACTTCCACGGTCCCCGTGGTGGCGAACATGCGCAGGAAGATGGCCAGCGCCACGGCCGCCTCGGCGGCCGCCAGGACGATCACGAAGACGGCGAAGATCTGCCCCCCCATCACCCGGGAGAGGTAGTGGGAGAAGGCCACGAAGTTGAGGTTGGTGGCGTTCAGGATGAGCTCGACGCCCATCAGCACCGCCACGGCGTTGCGGCGGGTCATCACGATGTAGAGGCCGCAGCAGAACAGGGCGGCGGCGACCACGAGGAGCTTGTCGAGGGTCATCCCTTCCCCTCCTCCATGTCTTCCGCCTCCGGGGCTTCCCGGTCCGGCCGGGACAGGAGCGCGGCGCCGATGAGCGCGGCCAGCAGGAGCACCGAGGCGACCTCGAACGGGAGGAGGTACCGGGTCATCAGCAGCTCCCCGATGTCCGCGGTGGTGGGGAGATAGACGGTCCTCTTCACGGCGAAGGGGGTCGACACGGCCGTGAACGAGAGGACGCCGAACAGGACCAGGCAGATCGCCCCGGCGGGGAGGCGGAACCGGCCGGGGTTGTTGATCTTCACGTCCGCGATCCGGTTCGACAGGAACACGGCGAACAGGATCAGGACGAGGATGCCGCCCACGTAGACCAGCACCTGGGTCGCCGCGAGGAAGTCAGCCGACAGGAGGACGTAGAGCCCCGCCACCCCCGCGAAGGAGAACAGGAGGGCGACGGCGGCGTAGATGATGTTCGGCAGGACGGCCACCAGGACGGCTGACCCCACGGTCATCGCCGCGACGGCGTAGAAGATGTAGTCGGACGGCCCGGTCATTCCTTCTTCTCCGTCGCGGGGGGCGGCTCCGGAGGGCCAGCCGCCGGTTTCGGGGGCTCCGCGGAGCCTTCTGCGGCTTTCGCGGCTTCCGCGGCCTTGGCGGCCTCGGCTGCCTTCGCGGCGGCCTCGGCCACCTGGCGCGCCACCCGGGCCTTGATCTCCGCCGCGTCCTCCGGAACGAAATGCAGGACCAGCTCGCCGCGGGACACCGACGCCATCTCGTAGCCGCTGGTGTGCTTCAGGGACTTCGGGGGGCACACCTCGACGCACAGCCCGCAATACATGCACCGCCCGATGTCGATGTCGTAGGAGGCGAGGACCATCTTCTTGTCCGCGCCGCGCACCGCCTCGAGGGAGATGCAGTCGACGGGGCACACCTTCACGCACATGGTGCAGGAGGTGCACGCCTTGATGTCGTTGTGGAGGAAACCGCGGTACCCCTGGGGAATTTCCCACCGCTCCTCGGGGTACTGCAGCGTGACCTCCTCCTTCGGGTCCACGCCGTACCGGGCGGTGATCCGCATCCCCTTCGCCGTGGTGACCACGGCCTCGACGATGTCGTGGATGTAGCCTTTCAGTCCCATGGTCTCATCCGAAGACCGAGGCGATCATCTGCGGGATCCCTTTGCCCCGGAAGAGCAGGAGCCACAGGGAGACGCCCAGGAGGTTCACGAAGGTCAGGGGCACCAGGTACTTCCACGACATCCGCATCAGCTGGTCCACCCGCAGGCGGGGGAGGGTCCAGCGCACCCACATCATGACCAGCACCATCAGGAACGCCTTCGCCAGGAAGACCCCCAGGGAGAGGAGGTTCCCCCACAGCGGCGGGAGCAGGGCGGCGTTGAAGAACGGCACGTTCCACCCCCCCAGGAAGCAGGCGGTGGCCAGCGCCGCCACGATGAACATGTCGCCGAACTCCGCCAGGAAGAAGAGGCCGAACCGGATCCCCGAATACTCCACGTTGTACCCGGAGACCAGCTCCGACTCCGCCTCGGGGAGGTCGAAGGGGGTCTGGTTCGTCTCGGCCTGGGCGGCAGTGAAATACAGGATGAAGGAGAAGAAGGTGAAGGGGTTGTGGAACAGGTTCCACCCGAAGAGCCCGAGCAGCCCGCCCTGGGACCTCACGATGTCCTGCAGGGAAAGCGATCCGGCGACCAGCACCGCGGGGATCAGCGCCATCCCCACCGGGATCTCGTAGGAGACGATCTGCGCCGCCGCCCGCATCCCGCCCAGCAGCGCCCACTTGTTGTTGGAGGCCCACCCGGCGAGCATGACACCGATCACCACGAGGGAGGTGACCGCCATGACGTAGTAGACGCCGATGTTCAGGTCGGCGGGGGAGAGCCCCACGCCGAAGGGGACGACCACGAAGGCGGCGAAGGAGCCGACGAAGACGAGGTACGGCGCGAGCTTGAAGAGGAACCGGTCGGCCTTCTCCGGGATGAGGTCCTCCTTGAGGACCAGCTTCACGCCGTCGGCCAGGAACTGGAGGATCCCGTTGGGCCCGACCCGGTTGGGGCCGATCCGCGCCTGGATGTCCCCGGCCACCTTCCGCAGCACCAGCGACCCCACCCCCTCGAAGGTCAAGGCGAAGACGAGGACGACCACCCCTGCGGTCACCATCAGCGCCAGGCTCACCGCCCACATGGGCGCGGCCGACAGCACGGGGAACGACTTCACGAGGGAGAGGGCCAGGGATTCCATGCTTCAGTGCCTCAATTCATCCATACGGCCGCATTCGAGCGCCGCTGCATCCGCTCCTGCTGCGTTGCGCTCCTTGCGCCGTACTTCACAGTACGCCTCAGTCCCGCGCCTTGCCGGCGCGGCGCATCGACGCTCTCGATGCATGACCGTATGGATGAACTGAGGCACTACCGATCGATCTCCGGGAGGATGATGTCGAAGCTGCCGATGACGGCGACGATGTCGGCGATCATCAGCCCCCGCGTGACCTTCTCGAAGATGTTCATCGTCACGAAGGAGCCGGTGCGGATCTTGAGGCGGGAGGAGTTGGTCGACCCGTCGCTGATGAGGTAGATGCCGGTCTCGCCGCGGGGGCACTCGGAGCGGAAATACACCTCGCCGACGGGCGGCTTGAAGACGCGGGGGACCTTCGCCAGCACGGGCCCTTCCGGGATCTGCTCGAGGGCCTGCCGCACGATCCTCACGCTCTCCCGCATCTCGTTGATCCGGACCATGTACCGGTCGAAGCAGTCCCCCAGCTTCCCGCGCTCGCCCGTGCCGACGCAGACGTTGAAGTCGAGCTTCGGGTATACCGAGTACGGCTCGTCCTTCCTCAGGTCGAAGCGGACGCCCGAACCGCGCAGGTTGGGGCCCGTCAGCCCGTAGGCGACCGCCTCCGGCCCGGGGATCGCGGCGACGTTCGCCAGCCGGTGGACGAAGATCTTGTTGTAGGAGATGAGGTTGTTGTACTCGTCGAGCTTGGGCTCGAAGTAGTCGAGGAACTCCCGCGTCTTCTCGAGGAACCCCGGAGGGGCGTCGCCGGAGACGCCGCCGATGCGGGCGTAATTGTACGTCAGCCGGTTCCCGCAGATCATCTCGAACAGGTCGTTGACCTTCTCCCGCTCGCGGATGGCGTACAGGAACGGGGTGAAGGCGCCCATGTCCGCGGTGAACGACCCGAAGGCGATCAGGTGGGAGGAGATCCGGTTCAGCTCGCAGACGATGACGCGCAGGTACTCGGCGCGCTCCGGGACCTCGATCTTCGCCAGCTTCTCGACCGCCCACGCCCACGCGCAGTTGCAGTTCATCGCCGCCAGGTAGTCGAGGCGGTCGGTGAACGGCATGAACTGGGCGTAGGTGACCCGCTCCCCGATCTTCTCCAGCGCCCGGTGCAGGTACCCGACGTCGGGTACCGCCCGGACCACGACCTCGCCGTCGGTGGTCAGGATCACCCGGAGCACCCCGTGGGTGCTCGGGTGCTGCGGCCCCATGTTGATCGTCATCTCCTGCGTGGGGAGCGCTTCGGGGCGGATCGTCATATCTTGATCCCGTGGTACGACTCGGGATACTTGTAATCCTTGCGCAGCGGGTGCCCCTCCCAGTCGTCCGGCAGCAGGATGCGCCGAAGGTCCTTCGATCCCTCGAACACGATCCCGAACAGGTCGTACGCCTCCCGCTCCTGGAAGTTGGCGGCGGGCCAGACGTCGTCGACCGTGGGGAGGGACGGATTCTCGCGGGGGAGGAACGCCTTCACGCCGACGGCGTGGCGGTGCGAAAGGGAATGGAGGTGGTACGCCACGGCGAACCGGTCCTTGTAGTCCACGCCGGACAGGCACATCAGCGAATCGAAGGCCAGCGCCGGGTCCTGCTTGAGGAACCGGGCGACCTCCTTCACCGCGGCGGGTGCGACGACGACGAAGGCGGGGGAAAATCCCTCCCCCTGCAGCTCGACGACCGCGTCGCCGAACTTCCCCTTCAGCATGTCGAAGACGGCCTGGGCTTCCACCGGGGTCCCTTGCGCTACGCCTTGCTGCCGAAATTCTTCTTCTGCATGATGATCTTCTGCAGCTTCATGATCCCGTCGATCAGCGCCTCGGGGCGCGGGGGGCACCCCGGGATGTAGACGTCCACCGGGATCACCAGGTCCACGCCCTTCACCACGCAGTAGGAGTCCTTGTAGAAGGGGCCGCCCGTGTTGGCGCAGGACCCCATGGCGATGACGTACTTGGGCTCGGGCATCTGGTCGTAGAGGCGCTTCACCCGCTCCGCCATCTTGTGGGTGATCGTGCCGGCGACGAGCATCAGGTCCGACTGGCGCGGGGTGGCGCGGAAGACGGCGCCGAACCGGTCGAGGTCGTACCGCGAGGCGCCCGCCTGCATCAGCTCGATGCCGCAGCACGCCGTGGCGAACAGGAGGTACCAGAGGGAGGATTTGCGCGCCCAGTTGACGAACAGGTCCCCGCTGCCGACCAGGACGTGCGCTTCCGGGCCCAGAGGTGGAGGGCCCGCCTGCGCGCCCCCGGTGGGGGGGGGCTGGCCGTGTGCCGGATCGTTGCTCATTTCGCGCCTTTCCGCGCCGGGGGCTCCTGCAGGGAGCGGACCCACTCGAGGTCCCCCTCCTTCCACAGGTAGGCGAGCCCGGCCAGAAGGATCACGATGAAGATGAAGGCCTCGACGAAGGCGAGCAGCCCCAGCCGCTGGAAGACCACCGCCCACGGGTAGAGGAGGGCCACCTCGACGTCGAAGATGATGAAGATGAGCGCCACCACGTAGAACCGGATGTTGAACTGCACCCACGAGGAGCCATAGGGGATCTCGCCGCACTCGTAGGTAGAGGCCTTCATCGCCGAGGGGGCGCTGGGGGCGAGGAGGCGCGAGATGCCGAGCATCAGGGCGACGGTCACCGCCCCGAGCGCGATGAAGACCAAGACCGTTGCGTAATCGAAGAGCATCTCTTCCGGCTACCCGCCTTGCTTCGGCACGTGATAGGGGACCCGCCCCCCGGCGCGCCTTTGGGAACGGCCCGGCGCCCTGGGGTTCAACGGATCCACGCTTCGGGGGTGCGAAATGAAACTGTATACAATCGACAATACGATACTCGGGAATCCCCTCAAGTCAACCAAAAAAAAACGGCAAAAAAATCCCCGTCCCGGAGGCTTGCGGCCGCCACCGGGCACGGGTCCCGAAAGATCCCTGCCCACCGGTTGGTATAATATCGCGGATGAACACCCGTCTCCCCGTGCCGACACCGCTCCTCCTCTCCCCCGCCGGGTCCCTCCCGGCGGTCGGGTCCGCCCTGTCCGCCGGGGCGGACGCCGTCTACGTGGGCGTCCGGTCCCTCTCGCGGGGGGGTCGGACCGGCCTTCCCGCCGGGGAGGTCGGCGCCGCCGTGGCCGCCTGCCGGCGCGCCGGGGCGAGGCTCCACGCGGCAGTCAACGCCGTTCCCCCGGCAGGCGGGATCTCCCCGTTCCTGGCCGCCATCCGCCGTCTCCGGGACGAGGGGGTGGACGAGGTAATCCTCAACGACCCCGGGGTGATCGCCCTGGTCCGGGGGGAGTTCCCGGACCTTCCCATTTGTGCCTCCGTCGGGCTGTCCGCGGTGAACCCCGAGGACGCGCAGGCGTACCGCGAGCTGGGGGCGAACGCGATCGTCCTGCCCTCGGCGGTCCTCCCGAAGGAGGTCCCGGCCATCCGGGAGGCGTCCGGGCTGCGGATCGAGGTCTTCGCCTGGTGCCGGGCGGAGTTCCTGCTCCACGGGAAGTGCGGTCTCACGGCGTACGCCGTGGAGGGGGCGGGCGGCGGCCGGGTGTCCCCGAAGCGGGGCGGGAGCTGCCATCTCGTCTGCCGGCGGTTTCCCGGACCGAAGGTGCCGCGCTCCCTCGAGGAGGAGCTCTCCCCCTGGGTGGCGGCCGGGGTGGACGTGTTCAAGATCGAGGGGAGGGAGCTTTCCCCCGCGGCGGTCGCCGTGCTGGTCGGCCGGTTCCGGCGGAAACTCGACGCCGTTCTCGCCGTTTCAGGAACCGGTTAGGATCGCCTTCAGCTCGGGGGGCAAAGGGGTGCTCTTCCAGGTCGCGTCGATGGACCGGCAGGAGACCGCCCCTTCCGCCGCCAGGATGTCCTTCCCCGATTCCGTGCGGAACAGGGAGAAGCCGAACGTGGCGCCGTTCCTCTCTACCCGCACGACCCGGGTGCGCAGCGTCAGGAGGTCGTCGAACCGTACGGGGGCGCGGTAGCGGCAACGGGTCGCCACCACGGGGAACCCGAAGTTCCGCTTCCGGTTCCGGTAGGCGAGGTCGGGGGAGAGGCCGCGGGAACGGAGGAACTCGTCCATCCCGCGCTTGAAGTAGTCGAGGATCGCGGCGAAGTACGCCACGCCGTACGGGTCGGTCTCGCCGAACCGGACGCGGATCTCGATGGTGTGGGAAGGTGCCGTCGCCATCCGTACCCCCCAAGATGGCCGTTTCCCGGCCCGATGTCAAACGGGCCGTAGGCGCACGAACGGAAACACGCTACAGTAGGAAAATGGCCGACGCGACAACGCCCGAACGACCGCCCGAACGGCAAGCCGCAACGGAAACGCCCGGGGGACCGGCCCCCGGGACGGAAGCCCGCGAGGCGCGCACCGTCTTCGACCTGAACCTCATCCGCACCGGGGCCACCGTCCTCGCCGTCCTGGGCGTCCTCGCCCTGCTCCACTTCGCGGCATCCGTCTTCATCACCCTCTTCTCGGCGCTCCTGCTGGCCTTCGCGCTCGAGCCCGTGGTCCACGTCCTCTGCATACGGACCCGCCTGCGCCGCCAGCACGCCAGCGGCATCGTCGTGTTCCTGTTCGTCGCCATGCTCTACGGTGTCTTCTCACTCGCGTACCTCGGCGCCGAGACCTTCCTCAAGGACATCCCGACGATCGCCGCGAAGATCCGCTCGTCGCCGGTGGTGGAGAAGTTCTCGGAACGGTTCGAGGAGGTGGACCGCCTCGTTTCCGAGGCCGGGCGGGGGATATCCACGCCGCCGCCGGCGCCCGGCGCCGCGAGGAGTCCATCGCCGGTGCTCGTGCGGGAGGCGGATTCGTTCACCGGGTCCCTCCTCCGCGGCCTGGGGTCCCTCACCAACGCCATCTTCTTCCTCAGCTTCGTCCCGTTCCTCGTCTACTTCATGCTGGCGGACCGGGAGCCGCTCACCCGGCGGACCCGGGAGATGTTCCCCCGGGAGTACCGCGAGACGGTCGGGGAGATCCTCTTCGACATCGAGCGGGTCATGAGGAAGTTCCTCGTCGGGAACGGCGTTGTGGCCGGCATCCTCTCCGTCGCCACCACCCTCGTGTTCCTGGCGGTCGGACTGCCCTACCCGATCGCGCTCGGGATCCTGAGCGGCGTGCTGAGCACCGTCCCGTACCTCGGCCTGATCCTGGCGCTCCTGCCCCCCCTCATCGTGGCCCTCGTGACGATCGACGCACCCCAGCAGATCGTAATACTTGCCACCACGGTGAGCGTTTTTCACCTGGTCGCCATCAACTACCTGGTTCCCCGGTTCGTCGGCGGAGGGGTGCACCTGAACGCCACTTCCTCGACGGCGGCGCTCCTCTTCTTCAGCTGGCTGTGGGGGGGGGTGGGGCTGATCCTGGGGATCCCGATCCTGGCGGTGCTCAAATGCGTCCTGGACAACGTCCCGTCCACGCGGCGCATTGGTATGTGGTTGGGGGATTGAAGGGCGGCGAATGAAAAGAGCCCGGAGGCGTCGCGCCCCCGGGCTCTCCCCCCTGGCGCCGCGCGGGCGCGCGGCGCTTCCTTCCCGACCTACTTCTTCGACTTCTCCACCTCCTGCTGGCGCAGGATGCGCCGCAGGAGCTTGCCCACCGCGGTGCGCGGCATGGCGTCGATGAACTCGATCTCGCGGGGCAGCTTGTACACGGCGATCTTTCCCTTGCAATGCTCCACGAGCTCTTTCTTCAGCTCCTCGGAAGGCGTCACGCCGGGCTTGAGCGCAACGAACGCCTTGGTCTTCTGCCCGATGACCGGGTCGGGGACGCCGACCACACCGGCGTCGGCGACCTTGGGGTGCATCACCAGCGCCTCCTCGATCTCCTCCGGCCCGATCCGGTAGCCGGACGACTTGATCAGGTCGTCCTCGCGGGACAGGAACTGGACGTACCCGTCCTCGTCCATCGTGACCACGTCGCCCGCCAGGCACCAGCCGTCGCGGACCGACGACTTCTGCTTGTCGTTGTCCTTCCAGTAGATCGTCCCCGTGGGGCCGCGGACGATCATCTTCCCGACCTCGCCGGGCTTGACCTGCTCGAAGTTCTCGTTCACCACCCGCACGTCGTATCCGGGGCACGCCGGCCCGATCGGGCCCGGCTTGACCTTCTTGGTCACCGCCGCCGATACGAAGACGAACATCATCTCGGTCGTCCCGAGCCCCTCGTAGATCTCGAGGCCGAACTTCTCCTTCCAGTCGAGGTACGTCTTGGCGGTGAGCGCCTCGCCGCCGCCGGTGCAGAACCGCATCGAGGAGTAGTCCCACTCCTTCGGGTTGATGTCCGCCAGCATCTTCCGGTACGCCGTCGGCAGGGCGGACATGATCGTGATCTTGTGGTTCTGGATGTTCTTGAACATCGCGACCGGTTCGAACCGCGGGATGAGGGAGACGGCCCCGCCGTACCGGAACGGGATGACCGCCACGGTGGAGTACCCTGCCGCCATGGCGATCGGGGCGGGTCCGCCGATGACGTCCTTGTCCGTGACCTCCCAGCAGTATTTCCCGAACCCGTCCGCGACGATGAGGGACTCCTCCATGAAGTGGGCGGTCCCCTTCGGAAGGCCCGTCGTCCCGGAGGTGAACAGGAGGACGGATACGTCCATCCGGTCCCGCCGGACCGCCTCGCACTGGTCGGGGTTCTTCATCAGGTCGGCGTACGGAATGTACCCCTTCGCCCGGATCTCGTCTTCGTTCGTCCCCGGGGGGGCGACGACGACGATCTTCTCCACCGTCTTGAGGTCCGCCCGCGCGGCCTCGAGTTCGGGGAGCATCGCCTGCGCGACGAGGATGACCTTGGCCTCCGCCGTGTTCGCCACGTGTGCGATCTCGGTGCGGGCGAAGAGGACCGATGTGGGCAGGGAGACGGCGCCGATCTTGATGATGGCGAAGTTGCAGACGATGGCCGCGGGGACGTTGGGCATCCGCATCATGACGCGGTCGCCTTCCCCGACGCCCAGCTTCTTCAGCCCGTTGGCGACGCGGTTCACGGACGCCTGGAGCTGCTTGTACGAGATCCGCTGGTCCTCGAAGTAGACCGCCGTCTTGTCGCCGTACTTCGCGGCCGTCTGGTCGAGGAGGACCTCGGTGGAGTTGAACTTCTGCGGGATGTTCTTGAACTCTTCGAGCGAGTAGATCCTCTGGGGCCGCAGTTCGGGCGGCGGCAGGTAGCTGTCCGGTATCTTCGCCATCGATTCCCCCTCCCGGTTTATTGTGTCTCGGTCACTTCGCGAGCAGGTTCTTGAGCGCCTCCTCGCAGCCCAGGACCCGCATGAGGTCCCTGTCGCTGCGGGGGTACGCTTCCGTGGGGTAACGGTCCGCGTCCTTCTCGAACACCAGGAGGGCCGGCACGTTCTTCCCGAAATCCTCCTGCAGCGCCCCCTTCGCGCCGAAGACCGCCCGAACCGCGGACTTCGGCCCGGTCACTGCCGCGTTGTACGTCATGAACGCCACCTGCTCCCCCTTCAGGTCGAACGCCTTGGCGTTGACGCCCTTCGCTGCGAGCTGCCCGACGAGTTCCACCGCCTTCGCGTTGTCGCAGGGGAACGCCGAGCCGCAAGGCACCGTGCTGTCGTAATAGAATTCCACTTTCATCGCCCTGACCCTCCTCGCTGGTATGTTGTTTGGGAAAACACCCGAAAAAAGGCAAAATCCACGGCCGCTTTGGACATCCCAAGGCGGCCGTGGATTCGCCGCGTTGCCACTCTATCAGACCGGCGCGAGCCGGTTCAAGAGGTTTTCTACTTGTTCAGGGTCGCCGGCCCGGGCCCCTCGTAATAGCCGCACTCCCCCTCGATCCCGTTGTCCTTGGGGATGTTGATCGCGTACGGCCACTCCAGCTTGTGGCACTGACCCATGTACGCCTTTGCGACGACCGGGTCGGTCACCGGCACGTAGTGCTTGCACTTCTGGCAATTCGGTATGGTCGCCAATGTAACTCCTCCTTTTGAAATTTCGAATTCCCTAAGCCGCTACGCGGGCATTACTTCGCGAAGGCCTTCGCGCGGCTTCCGACCAGGTCTTCCGGCTTCAGGGGCGTCCCCGAGACGGGATTCCCCCGCTTGCTCTTGCTGATGGGGATCGGCTTCCCCTGGAAGTCCTCGCGCGCCTGGGGCCCCTTGTTGACCTTGGTGGGGTCCGTGATCTTCTTCCAGTCCTTGCTCTGCGCGTATCCGGGCATCTTGTCGTGCGGCCCCTGGGCGGCGGCCGGAGGGCCGGTCCGCACGCCGGCGACCAGCTCGTACGCCCAGATGGCGTCGCAGCCGGCGCACTTGATCTTCCCCTTGAAGTTCCAGAAGGTGAAGGGATCCAGGTAGTTGATCGTCTCGCACTTCGGGCATTCCAGTATGAGCGACGTTTCGCGGAATGGACTGCTCATCATTACCCCCTTTTAGATGATCTCTTTCTTCTCGAGCTCGGCGATCTCGGAGCCGCCGTAACCGCACAGCTTGGACAGGATGAACTCGTTGTCCGCGCCGACCGGCTTGAAGACGTGCTTGACGCGGCCCGGCGTCTCGGACAGCCGGTACGCGACGCCCTGGGTCTGGACGTCCCCGAATGTCGGGTCGTCGAGCCACTGCATCGACCCCCGGAGATGCCAGTGCTCCTGGTCCGCCGCCTCGTTGGAGTTCCACACCGGCTGGGAAACGAGACCCGCGTCCGTGAACGCCTTCCAGACCTGCTCCTTGGTCTTGTCGGCCGACCACTTCTCCAGCGCGGGGTAGATCGCGCTCTGGGCGTCGGCCCCCACGCGGTCCGCGTGGGTCGGGTACTTCTTGGCGAGTTCCGCGTTCCCGACGACGCCGCACAGTTTCTTGAAGTCGTCGTCCTTGTACGCCGAGACGAAGCAGAAGCCCACTTCCTGCTCCTGCGGGTTCTTCGAGTTCGGGTAGGAAGACTTCCCGCACTTGAGGATCCCGTGTACGCACAGCAGCGGCTCCCAATTCCCGAACCGCTGGGCGACGATGCCGGTCTTGCCGTAGAGAGCGATGAAGTCGGTCAGGTGCCGCTGGGCGCCGTGCACCTGGGAGTACTCGAGGAAGTTCCCCTTGCCCGACACGTTGTCGCGCCAGTAGAGGCACGCGATGATGTTGAACGCGGAGATCGCGCCGCCCCAGTAGTCCATGATCCAGATGGTCTGCTTGGACGGCATTCCGCCGTACTCCTTGTGCCAGCCGGTGATGGAGAAGCAGCCGCCCTGCGCCTGGCCGAGGATGTCGTACGAGGCGCGGTTTCTTCCCGGGCCCCAGCCGCCGAAGCCGCCCATCCACTGGTAGATGACGCGCGGGTTGAGGTCCTTGTACTGCCGGTACCCGATCCCCCACCGGTCGAACGTGCCCGCCCGGTAATTCTCGGCGAACACGTCGGTCTTGGCGGCGAGCCGTTTCATGATCTGGATCGCCTCCGGCTTGTGGAAGTCCAGCGACAGGAAGTACTCGTTCGGGTTCGCGCCGAAGAAGCCCAGACCCGTCCCCTTGTCCGGCA
>Ga0316601_100000305_pt1 | contig 20256 bp, 15 predicted proteins | sample OWC_soil_day5_no_FD_207663 | JGI IMG/M metagenome (GOLD analysis project Ga0316601, IMG submission 207663) | Wetland soil microbial communities from Old Woman Creek delta, Ohio, United States - OWC_soil_day5_noCT | ecosystem: Environmental > Terrestrial > Soil > Wetlands | place: USA: Ohio... | reverse complement strand
CGCTCGCGCGGCGGGGCGTCGAGGCGCGAATCGTGCGCTGCGCCACGCAACCGACGGCGTCGATCCCGCGCCGGGCCGATCGGCTGCGCCGGCAGGTGATCTCGCACGGCGGGCTCGAGGCCCGCGAGCTTCACTTCGTCGGCCACTCGACCGGCGGACTCGACGTGCGCATGCTGCTCGCGCCGGACGTGAAGATCTCCTCGGGCAACGCCGAGGAGCGGATCGCGCGGCGCACCCGCACCGCCGTGTCGGTCACCACACCGCACCACGGCACGCCGCTCGCCAACCACTTCCTCACGGTGCAGGGCCACACGCTGCTGCTGCTCCTGAGCGCACTCGCCACCTCGGGCCACGGTCGCGGCACGGTCCTCGCCGTCACGCGCGCCATTGCGCTGGCGGCGCGGCTCGACGACTGGACCGGCATCGAGAACAGCCTGCTCGACCGCGTCGTCGAGCGGGTGCTGAAGCGCATGAGGCGTGAGGCCAACCAGCCCGTCTGGCAGTACCTCGAGGACATCAAGCAGGACCAGGGCGCCGTGCTGCAGCTGACGCCCGAGGGCATCGCGCTGTTCGAGGCGGCCGTCGTCGACCGGCGCGACGTCGACTACTCGAGCGTGGTGGCGGGCGTGCCGCCGCCGCGCGAGCGATTCTCCACGCGGGCCATCCTCGAGCCGGAGCGCGTCGTGCTGCGGGCACTGTTCCGCCTGCTGCACGGCCTGGCCTCACGGCCCCACCCGCACTACCCGTATCCGAAGCCCCCTGTCGCCGTGCAGCGCCGCCTCGAGCGCGAACTCGGGTTCGAGGTGACACCGGGCACCAACGACGGCGTGGTCCCGACCCTGAGCCAGCTGCACGGGCGCCTGCTGCACGTGGCGCGCGCCGATCACCTCGACGTGGTCGGTCACTACACCTTGTCGGATCGGGCCGGCGACTGGCTGCCCTCGGGCGCGGGTTTCACGCCCGAGGGTTTCGAAGCGACCTGGGACGCGGTCGCCGCTGCGATCGCCGGCCGCCGCTAGGGCGCACGCGGCCGGTAGCGGTCGCGCAGCTCCGTCTGCCGCGAGCGCATGGACTGCGGCCGGCCGTCGATCCACACCTGCTCGGCGACGGTGGTGACCTCGAGCGGATCGCCCGACCACAGCACGAGGTCGGCGACCTGGCCCGGCGCGATGCGGCCCTGGCCGGCGCCGAGGCCGAAGATCTCCGCCGGGTTCGCCGTGATCGCGGCGAGGCCCGCTTCCCAGGGCAGCCCGTTCGCGACCGCGATGCCGGCCGACTGCCGCAGCTTGCGGGCGTTGTGCGTGCCGTCGCCGAAGTAAGTGAACGCGATGCGCACGCCCGCGCGGTGCAGCCGGGCTGCGTTCTCGAGCGAGGCGCCGAGCTGGTCGAAGGAGCCCGGCAGGTTCACCAGCGGGTCCAGAAATACCGGCACCTTCGCCTGCGCGAGCAGCCCTGCCACCTGCCACGCCTGGGCGCCGCCCACGATGACCGGGCGGGCGCCGTGGCGCTGCGCGAACGACAGCACCTGGCGGATGTCGCTGGCGCGATCGACCCCGAAGGCGATGCGACCGCCACTGAGGTAGCGCGCCAGCACCTCGCGCCCGGCGGGCGTGAGCAGCCGGAAGTCGCCATCGCGCATCGATGCCGGCGGCTTCGCCTCGCGCACGGCCTGCTCGAGCCGCATGAACTGCGCCGCGCGACCCACGCCGGCCGCGGGCGCACCCACGCCGAGGTCCGCGAACAGCGTGCGGCTCGGCGCGGCGAAGGCGTCCGCGCGCCCGTCGAGCCGCGCAACCGCGCCCTGGCCCACGACCACGGCCGCGCCTGGCATGGCGCTCGGCGCCACCATCGCGGAGGTAATGCCCTCGACGCGGTTCACGCCGATGACCGGCGAGTCCGGGTTGAACGCCAGCGTCACGTCGAACTCCGGATGGGGATCCGGCGCGGATTCGCCTTCCTCGCCGCCTTGCGGCGGCGCGTAGTCGACGGTGCTCTGCTCGAGCGACACCTCGACCACGCCGAGCGCCGTGATGCCGCCAAACAGTCCCGGCGTCAGCGGCCGCCCATTCGCCTCCACCACCGTGGCGCCGGCGGCCGCGAGGCCGGTGCCGACCGCGGCGATGCGGCCGCCCTGCACCAGCACGTCGGTGCGCTCGAGCGTGCCGCGCTCGGTGACCGTGTGCACCGTGGCATTGCGGATCAGCAGGTCCTGCGCCGGCGCCGCGGCTGGCAGCACCGCCGCGACGAGCAGGAGGGCGCAGGCCGTGCGGCCATGGATGCGGATCACAGGGCACCTCCCGCCGGCTGGCCGAGCAGGAAGTCCGAGCGCGGCGTGGACGCCGGCGCCGCGCGATCGTAGGCGAGCGCGCCGTCCACGTAGACCCGCTCGGCGTGTGCGTACACGCTGAACGGGTCGCGGTCCCAGACTACGACGTCGGCCATCTTGCCCGGCTCGAGCGTGCCGACCCGACCGTCGATGCCGAGCGAGCGGGCCGCGTTCGAGGTCACCCAGCGGATCGCACGCTCGGGCGGGATGTCGAGCCCGGCTCGCTGCCCGCGCACCATGGCCTTGGCCGCCTCCTGGTTGAGGCGCTGGATGCCTTCCTCGGAATCCGAGTGCACGATCGCGCAGCCCTTGTCGGGCGCGTCCACGAAGGCGAGGTTCTCCCAGATGGCGTCGTAGGCCTCGAGCTTGAAGCCCCACCAGTCCGCCCACAGCGCGCCGCACACACCCTCGGCGGCGAGGCGGTCGGCGATCTTGTAGGCCTCGACCCCGTGGTGGAAGGCAGCGACCTTGAAGCCGAACTCGCGCGCGAGGTCGAGCATGATGGCCATCTCGTCGGCGCGATAGCAGTGGACGTGCACCTGGATCTCGCCGGCCATCGCGGCCACGAGCGTCTCGAGTCGCAGGTCGCGCTTCGGCGGCACGGGGGGCCTGGAATCGTCGTCGCCCTTGCGTCGGCTGCCGGATCTGCCGGACTGGCCCGATTGGCCGGCCTCGTAGTCGGCGAGTTCACGTTGATATTTCTCGTTCTGCCGCCGGTAGTCCTGTGCGTCGGCGAAGGCCTGCCGGTAGCCCGCCACGTTGCCCATGCGGGTCGAAGGCGCGCGGCCCATGCCGCCGTACACGCGCTTCGGGTTCTCGCCGCAAGCTATCTTGAGGCCGTGCGGCGCGCCCGGGAACTTCATGTCCTGCATGGTCGTGGCCGGGCGGTTGCGCAGCGTGACGCCGCGGCCACCGATCAGGTTGGCGGAGCCCGGCAGCACCTGCAGCGTGGTCACGCCGCCGGCGAGTGCCGTCTGGAAGCCGGGGTCCTGTGGCCACACGCCGTGCTCGGCCCACACGCCGGAGGTCACCGGGTCGGTCATCTCGTTGCCGTCCTGGTGGGCCTCGACGCCCGGGCTCGCGTACACGCCGAGGTGCGAGTGCACGTCGATGAGACCGGGCGTCACCCAGCGGCCCTGCGCGTCCACCACCGTGGCGCCGTCGGCGGCGAGGCCCGGGCCGACCGCGACGATCTTGCCGTCGCGCATCAGCACGTCGGCGCCTTCGAAGCGCCGGCCGGCGCCGTCGAGCACGGTGGCGTTGCGGATCAGTGTCGGGGCCGCGGCGAGCGGCTCGTAGGTCGATGGGTAAGGGTCCTGCGCCGCGACGGCGCCACTGGCCCAGACGGCGACCGCGGCCAGCCAGCATCCTGCTCTTTTCACCTTGTATTCCCCCGGGTTCCGGCGCAACGAGCGCCGAAGCTTCCACTGCGATCTGCCGGATGTCCAGAGGCCGCGCCGTCCCGCTCCGCAACGGGCCGCTTGGAATGAGCTACGATTTCAGCCTCCACTGCTGACGCTACCCCGGGGGTTACAAAGATGCGCGTCCTCAACCTGTGCTCGATCCTCGTGCCGTTCGCGGCCGCGCTGTCGCTCGCCGGCTGCGGTGAGAAGGCCCCGCCGGCTGCAGAGGCTCCGACGGCTCCTGCCAGTCCACCGCCGGCGCCGACCGTCGAGCAACTGCGTGCCGCGACGGTCTCGGGCGTGTTCGCCGCCCCGGTCGCGCTCGCGGGCGGTGTGTACGAGGGCGAACCTGCCGAGCCCGGCGCCGCCTCGCGACCGCGCCTGCAGTTGTGGGAATCGACCGTGCATTTCGGCGACATGGACGGTGCCGAGGGCAGCGAGGCCGTGGCGATGCTGAGCTCGAATGCGGGCGGCAGCGGCGAGTTCGTGCACGTGGCGGTGTTCGGCGTACGCGACGGGGCGCTTGCCAACCTCGGCACGGCAGCGGTGGGCGACCGCACGAAGTTGCAAAGCCTGTGGCTCGAGCGCGGCAAGGTCCTCATGGACGTGATCGAGGTCGGTCCGAACGACGCCGCGTGCTGCCCGACGCAGGTGGCGCGCAAGACCTATGGCCTCGAGGGTGGGGAGTTCAAGCAACTCTCGAGCGAGGTGCGCGGCGTGCTCGCGATCAGCATGCTGGCGGCCAATGAGTGGCAGCTCGTCGAGATCGACGGGCAGCCGGTTCCGGCCGGCGTCGATCCGCCGCTGATCCATTTCGAGCGCGAGTCGGTGCGCGGCTTCGCCGGCTGCAATCGCTTCAACGCCCCGGTGACGGAGACGAAGCCGGGCGAGATCACGATCGGCCCGGCGGCCGGGACCAAGATGGCCTGCCCGCCCGAGAAGATGGACGTCGAGCAGCGCTTCCTTACGCAGCTCGCGCTCGTCAATCGCTACTCCTACCAGGCCGAGCAGCTCGCACTCAGCTGGCAGGACAAGGACCGCACCGGCACGCTGCTGTTCCGCAAGTAGCCCGTACGCATTGCGGCCATGAAGCCCCTGGCAATCATCGCGGGTATCGGCGGCGTCAATGCGGCGGGCCGGAGCTCGGCTCACCACGGCTACCGGCGCACGGTGATCGAAGTCCTGGACCAGGGCCTCGCGGCTGGGACGATCCGCAGCCTCGCGGGCCTGATGGGCATCACGGGCGCGATCGACGCGGACAAGCGTCGCTACATTCTCGAGCACACCCTCGTGCGGGGTCTCGAGCCCGCCTTCCTCGACCCCGGTGACGTCGCCTGGAACTGCAGGGCCCGGCTCGTGCCGGGACATGGGCCGGTTTCGTTCGTCGTGTCACAGCGGGACCTGCCCGGTCGCCTCCCGGAGGGCTGGCGGGTCAGCGAGGATGTCGCCGGGCGCGTGCGCATCGAGTTGTCCGGGGATGCGGAGATCCTCCTGCCCGTGACCCGGGCGCTGGAGGTCAGTGCCGCCGGCCAGCTTCCGACCGGCTTCGATCCGAAGGCGCTGTATGCCGGTCGCGGTCACCCGAGGGCCGTGCAGATCGCGCTCTTCGCCGCGAACGACGCACTCGGGTCGCTGGGCATCGGCTGGGACACGTTGATGCAGCACGTGGCCCCGGAGCGCGTGAGCGTGTACGCGGGCAGCGCGATGGGCCAGCTCGACCAGGAAGGCAACGGCGGGCTGCTCGCATCCCGTTACCGTGGACTGCGGCCCACCTCGCGGCAGGTGCCCATGGGCCTGGCGGAGATGCCGGCGGACTTCGTCAATGCCTACGTGCTCGGCAGCGTCGGGCAGACCGGCCACAACATGGGTGCCTGCGCGACTTTCCTCTACAACCTGCGGCACGGCATGTTCGACATCGAGTCCGGCCGGTCGCGCATCGCGCTGGTCGGCGGAGCCGAAGCGCCGCTGTGCCCGGACGTGATCGAAGGCCTGGCGACGATGGGCGCCCTGGGAACGGACAAGGCCCTGCTCGAACTCGACCGGCGTCGCAACGCGACCGAGCCCGACCTGCGCCGCGCCTGTCGACCGTTCGGCGAGAACTGCGGCTTCACCATCGCGGAGGGCGGCCAGTTTGCCGTGCTGATCGACGATGCGCTCGCCGTCGAGCTCGGCGCGAGCGTGCTGGGTGCGGTCACCGACGTGCAGGTGCACGCCGACGGCTACAAGAAATCGATCTCCTCCCCCGGCGTCGGCAACTACATCTCGTTCGCGCGGGCGGTGGCGCGTGCGGTGCGCGACGTGGGCGAGGACTCCGTTCGGCGGCGCAGTTTCGTGCAGGCGCACGGCACCGGCACGCCGCAGAACCGCACCACCGAGTCGCAGATCCTGAGCGGCGTTGCGAAGGCGTTCCGGATCCAGGACTGGCCGGTGGCGGCTATCAAGTGCTTCGTCGGCCACACGATGGCCGCGGCCGGAGGCGACCAGCTCGCCTCGACCCTCGGGGTGTTCGCGCACGGCATCCTGCCCGGTATCACGACCATCGACGAGGTAGCGGCCGACGTGGTGCAGGAACACCTTAGGTTTTCACCGAGACCGCTGCAGCGGACCCCGGCGGACTGGGATGCGAGCTTCCTGAACGCCAAGGGGTTTGGCGGCAACAACGCGACGGCAACCGTCGTCTCGCCCCGGATCGTGTCGCAGTGGCTCGAGCAGCGGCACGGAGAAGCCGCAGTCTCGGCCTGGTGCCAGCGCAACGAAGCGGTCGGCGAGGCGGCGGCGGAGTGGGACCGTGCGATGACCGAGGGAACGGCGAGCATCGTCTACCGGTTCGACCACGAGGTCCGGTCCGAGGAACACGTCCGGATCGAGGACGGCAAGCTCCTGATCGAGGGCCTGCCGCCGATTTCCCTGCTGGAGTGATGATGAAATCCGGAGCACGGTTCCTGGTGCTGGCGGTCGTCACGGCCGCGGTCCTCGCGCGCGGCGCCTGGGCGCAGACTGAAATCCCGAAGGACTTCTCGCCAGTCACGGCGGCGTTCGACCACGAGCGGCGTGAAGTGATGATCCCGATGCGCGACGGCGTGAAGCTGCGCGCCGTGGTCGTCATCCCGAAAGGCGCGACCGAGGCGCCGATCATCCTCACTCGCACGCCCTACGGGGCGAAGAAGCCCACGACGCAGTCGAGCAGTCCGTACGCCTCGATGGTGCTGCTGCCGGCCGACGAGCCGCTGCTCGAGGCCGGTTTCATCCGCGTCTACCAGGACGTGCGCGGCCGGTTCGACAGCGAAGGCGACTACGTGATGACGCTGCCGCTGCGCGGCGCGCTCAATCGCCGCAAGGTCGATCACGCGACCGACACCTGGGACACCATCGAGTGGCTGCTGAAGAACGTCGAGGGGAACAACGGCCGCGTCGGACTCGCCGGCGTCTCGTACGGCGGCTGGCTCACGCTGATGGGCCTCGTCGATCCGCACCCCGCGCTCAAGGCGGCGGTGCCGATGTACCCGATGGTGGACGGCTGGATCGGCGACGATTTCTATCACAACGGCGCGTTACGCCAGACCATGCTCGAGTGGATCTACGGCATGGGGACGCACAAGAGCGGCGACCACAAGGTGCCGTACGGCTACCGCGACCTGTACGAGGCCTTCCTGTCGGCCGGATCCGCCGAGGCCATGGCCCGTCGCTACAAGGCCGACCGGCTGCCGACCTGGCGGAAGGTCGTCGACAACCCGACCTACAACGCGTTCTGGCGCGGCCAGGCGGTGCAGGACATCCTTGCCACGCGGCCGTTGCGGGTGCCGGTGCTGGTCGTGCACGGGCTTTTCGACCAGGAAGACAGCTTCGGCGGGATCGCGGCCTACCGGTCGCTCGAGGCGAAGGATGGCGACAACACCCGCGTGCACCTGGTGGTCGGTCCCTGGAGCCACGGGCAGTCACAGAGTGAGGGCTCGGAGCTGGGTGCGTTCAAGTGGAACGCCGACACCAGCCTGTGGTTTCGGGAGAATATCCTGCTGCCCTTCTGGAACCTGCACCTGAAGGGTGAGACGCCCGCGAGCCCGATCCCGCCGGTGCTCGCCTTCGACACCGGCTCGAGGAAATGGCGCGCCTTTCAGAGCTGGCCAGCCGACGGCGCGGTGTCGGCCACCCGATTGCACCTGCAGCCGGACGGCGGCCTGCGCTTTGCGGAGCCGGACGCGGCCGAGCGGCCCTATGCAGAGTACGTGTCCGATCCGGCGAAGCCGGTGCCTTACCGCGTGCGACCGGTGCTGCCGATGTACGACGCCGGTTCGAGCTGGGACCGCTGGCTGGTCGACGACCAGCGGCCATTCGCCGACCGGACGGACGTGCTCGTGTTCGTCACCGAGCCGTTGACCGAAGCGCTGAGCATCAGTGGCGAAATGGCGGCCACGCTGTTCGCGTCTACCACCGGCACCGATGCCGACTGGGTGGTCAAGCTGATCGACGTATTCCCGCCGGAAGTGCGTTCCAACCCCGAGCTGGGCGGCTACCAGCTCATGGTGTCAGCCGACATCCTGCGCGGCCGCTATCGGGAAAGCCCGGAGCACCCGAAGCCCAGCGAGCCTGGAGTGGTCGCGCCTTACCGTGTGCGCATGCCCGAGGCAAACCACACTTTCTTGCCGGGGCATCGGATCATGGTCCAGGTGCAGTCGAGCTGGTTCCCGCTGTACGACCGTAACCCGCAGACCTTCGTGGAGAACATCGCCATGGCGGGTCCAGACGACTACCGCAGCGCCACGCACCGCATCTGGCTTGCGCCAGGGCAGGCGAGTTACGTCGAATTGCCGGTGGTTGGCGGCCGATGAGACGACCCCGCGCAGGGTCGGGGTCGTCTCGGGTGTGTCACTTGCGGAACGTGAGTTCCTGCAGCAGCAAGTTACTGCCGAGCTCGCGAACGTCCGCGCGGTCTCCGGACTCCTTCTGCATCTGCGCGACGGTCTTCTTGCGCCAGGCCATGTACTCGTCCGAACGCTTCTCGCCCTCGGGACCGGAAGCCAGCCTGTCCGAGACCGAGATCAGGTAGAGGTCGGGCTCGCCCTTTCGCGGGTATGAGTTCCCAAGGAGCATGTAGCTCTTGATCCAGCCCTTCGACTTCGCGAATTCCTGGTTGTCTCGCCACTCGCTCGCAAGGAAAGTCGCGTAGGCCAGTCCGCCACCGTCCTTGACGTGGACCCCCGTAATCTCCCAGAAATCGCCGGCAACGAGTGGCCACTCGTCGGCGACGGCGCGCGTGGTCATCACGACTGATGACGCGCAAAGCGCCGGCACCAGCATTGATCGAACGATTGTGTTTCTCATCGTCTCCCCCTCGCAGCAGGAATGTGCTGCGAGGCGGGCGATAGCACCTCAGTCCAGTGGACTGCCGCCTTATGTACGCTGGCGACCATAAGGCGCGGTGGCCCGGCGACTTCGGGACGCCTGGCGATGAGCGGTGGGGCGGGTCCTCATGCAAACATCTGCAGTCCGAATGGCCGGGGTGCCTGGTTGCTGCCAGCCGATTGGACCGGTGCTTGCCGGTCAGGCTTCGTCCGAATCCCCTGTCCTCAGTCGATAACCAATCCCGGCCTCGGTGACCAGGAATCGCGGGCGATGCGCGTCAGGCTCGAGCTTGTCGCGAAGCCCCTTGATGCACACTCGCAGTGCGCCGGAGTCCCCCGTCCGGTCGGGGCCCCACGCCTCGCGCAGCAGCTGTCGCGACGTGACGATCATGCCGGCCTGTCTTGCAAGGCACTCGAGGACACGAAATTCCAGCGGCGTCAGGTGGACCGCCCCGGTCGTTCCGCTTGCAGTGCGGCGGGTCAGATCGACCCTGATCCCGGCCAGCGTCAATTCAGGCAGCGCCTGCGCGCCTCGGATCGACCTGCGCAACCCGGCGCGAACGCGTGCCAGGAGTTCGGGGGCACCGAAGGGCTTCGTGACATAGTCGTCCGCACCCGCATCGAGCGCAGCCACTTTCTGGGATTCCATCGTTCGCGCCGACAGGACGACGATCGGCATGGGCGACCACTCCCGTAACCGTCGGATCACGGCCACCCCGTCTTCGTCCGGCAGCCCGAGGTCGATGAGCACCAGATCGGGTTTGTGCGAGCGCGCCTCGATCTCGCCCCGTTCCGCGTTGCCGGCCTCGATGACCCGGTACTTCTCGGCTTCCAGCAGGACGCGGAGCACCGCGCGGATGCCGGGCTCGTCTTCGATGACGAGGATCTGGTGCATCGCCTGGGTCATGAGGCCGCCTCGACACCCGGGAGCGTGAACTCGAACCGGGCGCCGCCGTGCGTCCCGGATCCGGCCGAGATCCCGCCACCGTGGGCCGCCACGATAGCCCGGCAGATGGCGAGCCCCAGGCCGGCGCCGACCACCGCGTTCTCCTCGCGCCCGCGCTGGAACTTTTCGAACAGCAACCTCGGATCGCCCGGCGGCAGTCCTGGACCCTCGTCCTCGACGACGACCCGAACCATGGGCGCATCCGCCACCGCGGTAATTCGAATGCGAGTGCCGGCCGGCGTGTACTTCGCTGCATTCTCGAGCAGGTTGGCGAGCACCTGTGACGCCAGCACCGGATCGACGTTCACGTCGGGCAGGTCGTCGGGCAGGTCGATCGCGACCGGGTGGTTGCGGAGGCGTGGCTCGAGGCGATGAAGCGCGGTTCCCACCAGGTCCCCGACGGAATGCGTGTCGCACCGCAACTCGATCCGGCCGGACTCGAGGCGCATCAAGTCCAGGACATTGGAGATCAGGTTGGACATCTCGTGCGCCTGCTCTTCGATCGACTGGGCGAGGGATTCCCGGGTCGATGGATCCATTGTGGCGCCGTGGCGGGTCAGCGCGCTGGCGGCTCCGGTGATGACCGCGAGCGGGGTGCGCAGGTCGTGTGAAATCGACGCCAGCAGCGTGTTGCGCAGGCTCTCGGTCTCAGCCGCGATGCGCGCGGTCGCCGCCTCCTCGCCGAGAGCGGCCCTTTCCAGTGCGAGCGCAATCTGTCCGGCGAACGTCTCCAGCAGTCGCCGCTGCTCGGGCAACAGGATGCGTCGCCGATTGGTCGGCAGCACGCCGAGCACGCCGAGCGTCCGGCGGGTCCCGCGCAGCGGCAGGAAGATGGCCGGCCCGGCCGGCAAGGTGTCCGTCCCGAGCCCGGCGCACTCGCCATGGTCGACGACCCACTGCGCCACCGAGAGATCGGCGCCACGGAAGGACTTCTCTAGGGGACTGCCGGCCGGATGATTCAACCGCCCGCTTGCGTCGGGCGCCAGTACCACCGCCGCCGAATCGAACACCTCGGCGACGTGCCTGACGGCCACGCGCGCCATGTTTTCGATGCCGCGCGTCCCCGCCAGTTCACGGCTCATGTCGTAGAGCAGCGCGGTGCGCCGCGCGCGGGCGCCCGCGACACGCGTCTGCTGTCGCACGTTGGCCATCAGGTTGCCGATGGTGAGCGTGACGGCCAGCATGACGACGAACGTGATCAGGTACTGCGCGTCTCCGACCTGCAGGGTGAAGCGCGGCGGCACGAAGGCGAAGTCGAATGCAGCGACGCATGCGATCGCCGTCAGGGTGCCTGGCCCCCGGCCCAGCCTCAGCCCTGCAATCGTCGCCCCCAGCACGTAGATCATCGCGACGTTGGTCTCGGAGATGATCGGGTCGAGCATGAATGCGATCACCGTGCATGCCGCCGTGATCGCCAGGGCCCAGCCGTAGCGCGCCCATGGCACTTCGCGTGACAGCTCGAGCTGCGGTTTCGGACGCACGGACGGCTCGCCATCCTGTCGCGCAACCACCAGCACGTCGAAGCCCTGGGCACTCCGGATCAGCTCCGTGGCGGTGGAGGGTCGGATCAGCGCCCGCCAGCCGCGTCGCCTGGGTTCGCCCACCAGCACCCTCGTTGCACCGAGGGTCCGCGCGTACTCGGTCAAGGCCCTGGCGGCGGTCGGACCGTCCAGCGTGACGGTGCCGGCCCCGAGGGATTCCGCCAGGCGCAGGATGTCGATACGGCGGTCCCGGTCAGCGGCCGAGAGTCGCTGCAATGCGGGTGTTTCGACGTAGACAGCGGTCCACTCGGCATCCATGGCATCGGCGAGCCGCTTGCCGGTCCGCACGAGTTGCGCCGCCTGCGCGTCGGGCCCGACGGCTACCAGCAGGCGATCGCGCGCGAGATAGGCCCGCGACTGCAGGCCACCCGGCAGTCCCTGCTCGCGTGCGGCGGCGTCCACGCGGTCTGCCGTTCGCCGCAGGGCGAGCTCGCGCAGGGCGATCAGGTTGGGCTTGCGGAAGAAGCGCTCGACCGCCGTGGCGACCTGCTCGGACACGTACACCTTGCCCTGCCGCAGGCGCTGCAGCAGGTCGTCTGGCGGCAGGTCGATGAGTTCGATCTCGTCGGCCTCGTCGAGCACCCGATCCGGAATCGTCTCGCGCTGGCGCGAGCCGGTGATCTGTGCGACGAGATCGTTGAGGCTTTCGAGATGCTGGATGTTGAGCGTCGTCCAGACGTTGATGCCCGCATCGCAGAGTTCGTTGATGTCCTGCCAGCGCTTGGCGTGCCGTGGCGGCGGATGGCCGTCGATCAGGTTCGAGTGCGCCAGCTCGTCGACCAGCAGGATCTCGGGCCGCCGCCGCAGGGCGGCGTCCAGGTCGAACTCCTCGCGGACCATGCCGCGGTAGCGAACGGACTGCGTCGGCAGGCATTCCAGCGCCTCGAGCAGCCGCTCGGTTTCCACGCGGCCGTGCGGCTCGACGTAACCGACCACGACGTCCGTGCCCGCCGCCCGGGCCGCGAGCGCTGCCTCGAGCATTGCGTAGGTCTTGCCCACGCCCGCCGAGGCACCGAAGAAGACGCGCAGGCGTCCCCGGCGCGCCCGCGCTTCCTCGGCCTGCACCTGCGCGAGCAGTCGGTCGGGATCGGGGCGTTCGTCGTTCATGGACGGATCATGGTGAGGCGTCGAGCGCCAGGTTCAACTGCAGCACGTTCACGCGGGGTTCACCGAGCACGCCCAGCGTGCGCCCTTGCGTGGCATCGCGCACCCGCTGCCTGAGCGTTGCCTCGGGCAAGCCCCGCTCGCGTGCGACACGCGGCACCTGGTACTCGGCGGCGGCCACGGAAATGTGCGGGTCGAGACCACTGGCAGAGGCCGTCACGAGGTCCACCGGCACGCGCGCCGCATTCGCCGGATCCGCCGCTCGCAGCGCCGCGACTCGGCGCTCGATCGCCGCGGTCAACTCGGGGTTCGTGGGGCCGAGGTTCGAGCCCGACGATGAGGCACCGTTGTTGGGCATCGGACCGGTCGCCGAAGGGCGGCCCCAGAAGTACCGCGGCGACGAGAACGACTGCCCGATCAGGCGTGAGCCGACCAGCGTGCCGTCGATGCGGACGGGGCTGCCGGACGCCTGGTCCCGGAACGCAGTCTGCGCGACCAGGGTCACGAAGGCCGGGTAGGCGACGCCCGTCACGAGGGTCAGGAGCAGGAACACCACCGTCGCCATGCGCAGTTCACGGATCATCGTGCATCCCTCATGCCCAGCCGGCGACGGCCAGCAGCGTGTCGATCAGCTTGATGCCGATGAACGGCACGACCAGCCCGCCGAGTCCGTACACGAGCAGGTTGCGTCGCAGCAGGTGTGCAGCCGACGCCGCCCGGGTCTTCACCCCGCGCAGGGCGAGCGGCACGAGCACGACGATGATCAGCGCGTTGAAGATCACCGCTGCAAGGATGGCGCTCTCCGGGCTCGCCAGTCGCATCAGGTTGAGCGCGTCGAGCTGCGGGTAGGTCGTGGCGAATGCCGCCGGGATGATGGCGAAGTACTTAGCAACGTCGTTCGCGATCGAGAACGTCGTGAGTGCGCCGCGGGTGACGAGCATCTGCTTGCCGACGTCCACCACTTCGATCAGCTTCGTGGGATTGGAGTCGAGGTCCACCATGTTGCCGGCTTCCTTCGCCGCCTGCGTGCCGGAGTTCATGGCCACCGCCACGTCCGCCTGCGCCAGTGCCGGGGCATCGTTCGTGCCGTCGCCACACATCGCCACCAGGTGCCCCTCGGCCTGGTAGCGCCGGATCAGTGCCAGCTTGTTCTCGGGCGTGGCTTCGGCGAGGAAGTCGTCGACGCCGGCTTCCGCGGCGATGGCTGCCGCCGTCAGTCGGTTGTCCCCGGTGACCATGACGGTCTTGATGCCCATCTGGCGCAGCTCCGCGAACCGCTCGCGGATGCCGCCCTTGACGATGTCCCGCAGCTCGATGACGCCGAGCACGCGCCGTCCGTCGGCCACCACGAGCGGGGTTGCGCCGGCGCGCGCCACCGTCTCCACCTGCTGCGAGACTGCGACCGGCCACGCGCCGCCCTCCACCTCGACGAACCTGCGCACCGAGTCGGCGGCGCCCTTGCGAAGCCGACGTCCTTCGAGATCGACGCCGCTCATGCGGCTCTGCGCCGAGAACTTGTGGAATTCGTGCGCCGTGCCGGCGAGATCCCGCCCGCGGAGCTGGAAGCGCTGCTTCGCCAGCACGACGACCGAGCGACCCTCTGGCGTCTCGTCCGCGAGCGACGCCAGCTGCGCGCCGTCGGCGAGGTCCTGCTCCTTCACCCCGGGCGCCGGGTGGAATGCGGACGCCTGGCGATCACCGAGCGTGATGGTGCCCGTCTTGTCGAGCAGCAGCACGTCGACGTCGCCGGCGGCTTCGACCGCACGGCCCGACGTGGCGATCACGTTCGACCGCACCATGCGATCCATGCCGGCGATGCCGATGGCGGAGAGCAGGCCGCCGATCGTGGTCGGGATGAGGCAGACGAGCAGTGCGACCAGCACGACCGCGGTGACGGCCGTGCCGGCGCCCGCCGTCGCCACCGCATGCGCGGAGAAGGGCGCAAGCGTGATCGTGGAAAGCAGGAAGACCAGCGTCAGGAACGAGAGCAGGATGGACAGCGCGATTTCATTCGGCGTCTTGCCCCGCCGGGCACCCTCGACCATGGCGATCATGCGGTCGAGGAACGCTTCGCCCGGGTTGCTCGTCACGCGCACCACGAGCCAGTCCGACAGCACCCGCGTTCCGCCGGTGACCGAGCAGAAATCGCCCCCGGACTCGCGCAGCACCGGAGCCGACTCCCCGGTAATCGCGCTTTCGTCCACCGAGGCGACCCCGTCGATGACCTCGCCGTCCGCCGGAACGATCTCACGCGCCTCGACCAGGACGATGTCGTCGCGTCGCAGCGAGGACGCCGGGACGAGGCTGTGGCCGTCCTCCGGCCGCGGACTCCTGAGCTTCCGGGCCTGCACCTCGCGGCGCGTGGAGCGAAGTGCCGCGGCCTGCGCCTTGCCGCGCCCTTCGGCGAGGGCCTCGGCGAAGTTCGCGAACAGGACCGTCAGCCACAGCCACGCCGAAACCATCAGTACGAACCCGGGGCGGCCGGCATCCGGCGCGAGGCCGAGCGCCGCGGCGACGCCCAGTGCCGTCGTAAAGAGGCTGCCGATGAAGACCACGAACATCACCGGGTTGCGGACCTGCACGCGCGGATCGAGCTTCGCGAAGGCGTCGCGGATTCCTTGCAGGACGATGGGCCGGCTGAGCGCAGGAGCACCGACCGGTGTGGCAGTCATCTCACTGACCCCCGTGCAGCTGCAGGTGTTCCACGATCGGTCCCAGGGCGAGCGCGGGCACGAACGTCAACGCGCCGACCAGCAGCACGGTCGTCACCAGCAACATCACGAACAAGGGCGTGTGGGTGGGCAACGTGCCCGCAGTGACCGCCGTGGCCCGCTTGCCGGCCAGGCTGCCCGCAATGGCCAGCACCGGGATCATCAGCCAATAGCGCGACACCCACATCGCGATGCCGAGCGCGAAGTTGTAGAAGGGGGTGTTGGCGGAAAGGCCCGCAAATGCGCTGCCGTTGTTGTTGCCGGCGGACGAAAACGCGTACAGGATCTCCGAGAACCCGTGCGCGCCCGGGTTGGCGACACTTGCGGTGGCCGCCGGCACCGCGACTGCCGCGGCGGTGCCGAGCAGCACCACCACGCTCGGCACGAGCAGCACGATCGCCGCCATCTTGACCTCGTAGGCCTCGATCTTCTTGCCGAGGTATTCGGGGGTGCGCCCGACCATCAGTCCGGCAATGAACACCGCGATCAAGGCGAACATCAGCATGCCGTAGAGCCCGCTGCCGACGCCTCCGAACACGACTTCGCCGAGCTGCATCAGCCACATCGGTACCAGCCCGCCCAGCGGCGTGAAGGAATCGTGCATCGAATTGACGGAGCCGTTCGAGGCCGCCGTGGTGGCCGTCGCCCAGAGCGCGGAGCTGGTGATGCCGAAGCGGGTCTCCTTGCCCTCCATGTTGCCGCCGGGCTGCGTGGCGGAGGCCAGCTGGTCCACCCCAAGGGCTTCAAAGCGCGGGTTGCCCGCCTGCTCGGCCGAGATCGCACCGGCCAGCAAGGGCACGAAGATCACCAGCATGGCGGCCAGCAACGCCCAGCCCTGGCGCTTGTCGTTGACCAGGCAGCCGAACGTGTAACAGAGCCCCGCCGGGATCAGCAGGATGGCCAGCATCTCCAGGAAATTCGTCACCGGCGTCGGGTTCTCGTACGGATGTGCGGAGTTGACGTTGAAGAACCCGCCGCCATTCGTGCCCAGTTGCTTGATGGCCACCTGGCTCGCCGCCGGGCCGAGCGGCAGCGTCTGCTCGGTGACCGTCTCCTGCTTCGTGACCGGCGCCCCGCTCGCATCCCGTTGCGGCGATCCGTCGTCGTTGAGCGCAGGCGCCCGGATCTGCACGGGATCGACGAGGCTCGCGGTCTGGTAAGGGGCGAAGCTCTGCACGACGCCCTGCGCCGCGAGAACGACCGCAAGCACGACGGACAAAGGCAGCAGCACATGGAGCGTGGTGCGCGTCAAATCGACCCAGAAGTTGCCGATCTCCCGGGTCTGATGGCGCACGAAGCCGCGGATCAACGCGATCAGCACCGCCATGCCTGAGGCCGCCGAGAGGAAATTCTGCACGGCGAGCCCGAGCGTCTGCGTCAGGTAACTCAGGGTCGCTTCGCCCGCGTAGCTCTGCCAGTTCGTATTGGTGGCGAAGCTGACCGCCGTGTTGAACGACGAATCGGGTGCGACGGAGCCGAATCCCTGTGGATTCAGCGGCAATGCGGCCTGCAGCCTCTGCAAGGCGTACGCCGTGACCAGGCCGAGCAGGTTCGCCAGCAGGACGCCGAGCGCGTAGCGCTTCCAGTCCGATTCACGGGCCGGGTCGACGCCAGCTACCCGGTAGATCAGCCGCTCGACGGGCGCGAGGATCGGTGACAGGAACGTGCGCTCGCCCCGGAAGACGGCCGCCATGTATGCGCCGAGCGGTTTCACGAGCAATAGCAGCGCGGACAGGAACAGCCCCACCTGCAGCAGTCCCGGGCCGGTCACTGGAACTTCTCCGGATACAGGAGCGCGACCACGAGGTAGACGAGGAGCGCGACGGCTAGCAACAGGCCGATCACGTCCACGGGGGTCATGACGGTCCCCTCAGTCGCACACACAGCCGGTACAGACCCCAGGTCGCGCCGCACAGGGCTGCGGTCACCAGCAGAACGACAGTTTCCATGCGCCGGCCTCCCCAGACACCCGGAAGGGTAGTCCGTCGGCTGTTAGGTCGGCGTTAGAAAACGCCGGGCGCAGTTCAGGCGGGGCGGCGCGTCGTCCTGCGTGCCGAGCCGGCGCGCTTCGCCGACGCCCGCTGCAGCGCCCCGAGCGCCTCCGCCGTGTAGCGCGCCATGCTCTCCACCTCCGGGAGCGCCGAGCCGTTCGCCGTGAAGCCGAACACGACACGGCCGGCGTAGGACATGAACGTGACGTTGAGCCCGACTCCCGCGATCAGCGTCGAGACCGGGAACAGCGCCTCGAGCCGCGCTCCATTCAGGTACAGCGGTCGGTCGGGTCCGCGGACGTTCGAGATCAGCATGTTCGCGGGCAGCAGGCCCAGCGCCTCCGGCCGCGCAATGGTGAGCGTCTCGGACAGCGCGAAGGCCATCACCGCGTAGGAGTACGCCGCGTCCCGGCCGAGCGTGCCGAGCTGCGCCTTGGCCGCACGTGTGTTGGCCATGATCGTGCGCAGGCGCCGGTCGATCGGTGCAGACACCGGGCCGAGCCCGGGCCAGATCGCCGACACGTTGGTGGTCGCCTGCTTCACCTTCGCGTCGTGCAGGGACACGGGGCAGATGGTCACCAGCGGATGCTCCGGCGCGCGCCCCATCGCCCGCAGGTAACGGTTCACGCCCGCGTCGACCACGCACAGCGCGACGTCGTTGAGCGTGGCGTCCCAGACGCGCGCCACGGCCTTCATGTCCCGAAGCGGCAGCGCCACGTGCGAGATCGAGCGCGCGTTGAAGATCGGGTCGTTCATCGGCGTACGGGGCGCGGTGAAGGCGCGCGCGTGCGCGGGCGAGTAGCCCAGGAGGCCGCCGAGGGTTTCCTCCGCGATGCGGATCGAGCTGCGGCCGATCGAGAGCGTGCGCCGCGCGAGTCGCTGGGCCTCGAGCTCCAGGGTCTCGCGCAGGCCGTGGGGCGTGGGTCGCGGTCGCGTCGCGGTTGCGAGCGCGACGGTCGGGCGGATGTGGCGGTCGCGTGGCGAATCCACGAGCGAACGGCGCAGGATCGCCATGCCGGACTCGCCGTCCACCAGCGCGTGGTGGACCTTGTGGTAGATCGCGAAGCGGTTCCCGGCCAGCCCCTCGATGACGTACACCTTCCAGCCGGGACGATGCCGCTCGAGGATCGGCGCGTGCAGGTCCGCGATCAGCTCGTGCAACTGCTGGTCGGAGCCGGGCGAGGGCAGGGCGAGATGCAGGACGTGGTGCGAGGGATCGATGCGCTCGACCTCCTGCCACAGCGGCATGCCGGACTTTCTGAACACGGGGATGCGGTTGAACGGCGGCAACGGTTTCGCGGCGCGATAGGCCGCCACGATCTCGCGCACGACCTCGGGGTTGCCGCGCGGTCGCTTGAGGATGAGCACCGAGCCCACGTGCCGCGGGTTGTCCACGGTCTCCGTGAGGAAGAACATCAGGTCGAGCATCGGGATCGGCGTGGACATGGTCATCTCCCCCAAGTCCCCGCCGTCCCGGTTCAGGCGGCGAGGAGGTCCTCGGCGGTCAGCTCGGAGGCGTTGCGCCCGCCGGCGTACTTCGTGAGCCCGACCTTATCGTAATGCGCGCGGATGCGCGGCGAGAATATTCCGATGTACTCGAGGTTCGGGACCAGCCGCTTGAACATCGTCTGGCGGAACGTGGTCATGAAGGGCGAGTCCGACATGATCCGGTCCCAGTCGGCGCGCTTCATGTGCGCCCCGAACCACTCGTCGTAGATCTCGTGGGCGAGGAAGCGGTTGCGCATCAGGCAGGCGACCTCGAACGTCCAGTCCTCGCGCTCGCGCAGCTCGGCGTCCGACAGCTCCGCAAAGTGGCGCTTCAGCGCCAGCACGCCGTAGTGCACGTGGCGCGCCTCGTCCTGGATGACGTAGCGCAGCAGCTCCTTCAGCAGCGGCTCGCGGGTGGACTGGTACATCATGCTGAAGGCGCCGAGCGCGAGCCCCTCGATCATGATCTGCATGCCGAGGAACTTCATGTCCCAGCGCGAGTCGCGCATCAGCGCGTCCATGATCGTGAACAGGTTGTCGTTCACCTGGTAGAGCTTGCCGAGCTTGCTCTCGAGATAGCGCAGGAACACCTCGAGGTGGCGCGCCTCGTCCATCACCTGCGTGGCGCCGTAGAACTTGCCGTCCACCCAGCGCACGCTTTCGGTGACCTGGGCCGAGGCGAACAGCGCCCCTTGCTCGCCGTGCATGAACTGGCTGAGCAGCCACGAAGAGAAGTCGTGCACGAAGCGCATCTGCTCGTCCGCGTTCAGGCGGATGCCGTGCGAGGCCAGGCCCGCCATAGGCACGAGCTCGATCGGGAACACCGGCTTCTCGGGGTTGCGCGGGTCCACGTCGGTGGACCAGTCGAGTTGCGTGTCGCCGTCCCACTGGTTCTGCACCGCACGGCGGTACAGGTCGTACATCTCGGGGTAGTCGCCCTGGTAGCGGAAATCGAACCACGCGTCGTGGCTGGCGCGCATGCCCACGGGCTCGCCCGACTTGCCCTCCTTGAGCAGCAGGCCACGCATCACGGAGGGCGCGAGGTCCACCAGCACCTTCTTGTTCTCGACGCGGCTCGCCAGTTTCATGGCGTCGAAGACGTCCTGGATGCGGCGGCGGGCCGGGCTCGGCATGGACTCGAGTGCGCGATCTGGAAGCATGTTCAAAATCCTTGGATGACCACGTTGGTGTCGGCGTACGCGCAGCAGGCGAGCACGTAGCCCGCCTCGCGCTCGGCCTCGCTCAGGCAGTTGGGCTCGCTCATGACCACGCTGCCCTCGAGCTTGCGGACCTTGCAGGCGCCGCAGCCGCCCATGGTGCAGCTCGAGGGCAGGTCGATCCCGGCCTCGAGGCCGGCCTGCAGGAGGGTTTGTCCGGCGCGGGCGGTGACCCGCCGGCCGCTCTTCA